>Ga0325404_1007979_pt1 | contig 10971 bp, 7 predicted proteins | sample PopdelMetagenome_18_FD_205664 | JGI IMG/M metagenome (GOLD analysis project Ga0325404, IMG submission 205664) | Populus deltoides microbial communities from Bellville, Georgia, United States - Xylem-Control-R1 | ecosystem: Host-associated > Plants > Phyllosphere > Stem > Wood/Secondary xylem...
TTCCGCAGTACTTGTTCAGATCTTCAACTAAACCAGAATAGTAGAAAGTGTCAATGGCGAGAGTATTTTCCTTGGAAAGATTGCGGAAAAGGCTTGCAACTGCTTCATTATCAGGGAGACAATTTTCCAGGATTCCATTCTTAACGAGTATTTCCACATCCTTAGCTGAGGGGACAAGGAAAGAGAGCATTGTAATGTAGTCACATACATATATATTTACACCGCAATGGCATCGCTCAAAGGCTTGGAGATTTCTTAATAGGATCTCTGTATGATCGTCTATAATTTTATGTGGAATCTCCAACGTCCCTTTATTGTCATCAAATTTTATGTCGAGTAGGTTTATGCTGGACCCTAACTTGAACTTCATTCCAGCTTGATGGAGCTCTGCTACACTAGGAGCTGTTAAATTTGTAAGTTTAGTTGGCTGCATATGCTGTGATGGCCGCTGACAGATTGCTAGATAGCCAACAAAATGCTCTGCTTCAGACAACTTGAAGTGCTTCGGAATGTCCTCTGGCACCCATGAATACCATTTATCTGACAAGAGATCATGAGTAAGTTCAATCATGGAATGCTCCTCACAATGGTGCTGTATTTTGGATAGATTGAACAAGTCCTCAACAATGAAGAATGGAAGCTGATTTTCAAGCAAGCACAAATCAAACTGTATTTCTTCTCTCATCCATAGTTTATTGAATATGCGGTCAATATTTGCTTCTTGGATATCAAAGGAAGATGCTTTCAGCAAGAACATGATGAGAAAGGAGCAATCCAGCAACACCATTTCCACAAATTCCTCTTTGCTTAGATTATCAGTGGTTTCTGCATAACAATTACGCAATCTACTCTCTCTCTCTGCAATAGCTGCAATAAAATCCTTCACACTTACCTTGCACAATCCAAGAAACTCCCTCAGGTACAGTCTCTTTTGCTCTTCCATTTCTCGTAGCTCTTTTTTTCCGTGGTGATATGGGCCAATGGAAATTACTTGAGGTGTGTAAGCCTTTTCATTTAACTCACGTAGTCGTTTTGGAACTCTGTAGATGAAACACAGATCTGAAAAGGAACGCAAGCTTTTCAACTTTCGTTCCACGGACTCTGCTAATTTGGCAATGTCAAGAGAAACATGATCGGGACTAACCTTTGGCACTCTTCGTGTTCCAGAAACGTTCATCCTGTGCCTACACAATTATCAAATCGTTAGATAAATGCTAAGAAAAGAAAAATCAAGAAAAAGAGTTAAAGGAGATGAAAATATCATAATCAAGCACAGGATTCCCAGTTAACCATAAGAATATTTGTAAGGAATCAAACATGATTATTATTATTTTCTAATTCCGGCTTCACATAAAAGCATGTTGTCGACTACTTGAAAGCGGGATAAATTAAAAATCCATAGCTTCTCTAAATTAAACTTACAAGCTCTCTTCCGAACAAAAACAAAATAATTCTGAAATTTTTCTGAAGGCTTTTCTTGAAAAATGCTTTCAACTATTTTGGCACAGGAGATAGCAATTAAAAAGGCAACACTGTGCGGGGGGAAATGGAGCGACTTTGGTGACCCGTAATTTGTTCGGCAGTGGTCAATTAAAACGGCAACACTATGCGAGGGGACTGGAGCGCCTTTCATGACCAATAATTTGTTCGGCACTGGTCAATTCTACTTCGATTGGTGGTTTTAGAGTATTTCAGGATCCGGGCAAAGATAATATTTAATTAAAAAAATTTAAAACAATATTTTAAAAAAATATATATTAAAATATGGAACCATCCTGCACACCCTTGTCGCCCGTGACAGCCATCCTGCACGCCCTTGTCATGAAACAGGTTTGGATTTTCGGTGATTCTTCCATGAACTTTCATGTGTTCGTATCAATGCATCTAGAAAGTCAAGTTTTTCTCAAAACAGCTGAAAAAATAATTTCCAAACTAAATAGTAGCTAATACCCACATTTAGTATTTGCGGAATAAGGTGTGCTGCGCATGTCACTAACAAATTTCATTTTAAGTTTTTACTCTCTTAAATAAATTACTTATTCAGGAATCAACATGTTTTTTTTTTTAATAAAGATTCAATGGCATGAAATAAATAAAATAATATAATAGCTAGAAAGAAAAAATAACATGGCAAAAAAAAAGATAGGAAAAAGAAAAAAAAATAAAACATCAAAGACACACTAAAACTCTGACGATGAAACACCAAGTACCACAAAAAAGATATATTTGCATGGTGTTGAATCCATAGACACCATGAAAAGCCAACTTCAAAGTCAATAGTGAATAATCTCAAGGTAGGGACATGCTCGCTTGCTAGACTCTCTTCACTGCCTCCAATGTTGACTTTGAATAGTACCTATGAATTCATTTTGCAAAATCTTTCTAGTGATGTTATAAGTTTCATCATTGAAATTTCGATGTTTCTTCGATACTTAATTTTTTTCTTACATTCTTTTCTTTCTCATATCTTTTTTTTTTTGCCATGTCATTTTTTTATTTTCTAGCCATTACATTATTTTGATTTATTTCATTCCCTTGGATCTTTATAAAAAAAACATGTTGACTCTTGTATAAATAAATTATTTGAGAGAGCAAACACTTGAAATGAAAATTGTTAGCTATGTCCAACACACCTAGTTGTGTATATACTACATGCGTACTACTAAAAAATTGACAAATACAAACAGAAACACTGATGGAAAAATTATTTTAGTAGATTATGATGAATTTTACTGACAAAATAGTCCCTCGCTATATCTATCGATGAACATCAAAAGAAATATTATCTTAGTATATACCAAGGGAATTACAGTAGAAAAAGAAAGAATAAAAAAAAAGTAAAAATGTGCAATGACATGTCATTTTTACATACAAAATTATTAAAGAAATTAACCCGTCAATAAATCTATTTGTAATATTAAATTTATGACCTGGTGAGCAACCCTCCTCTCTTACTCATTCATTTCTCCTTCTTCTTCCCATATCTGTAATAAACAAACAACATATCTCCTATTTTATCATAAATCAACCTTCCACCACAAATCCAACCACCTCAACACTCAGTTTATCAACATCCCTATTCTGATTTAAATTTTATTAAGGATGATTCCCACATCAAATAAACAAAAATTCTTAATTTTTGTTTGAATGATGCATCTTTTTCTATATTTTGTAATTAAATAAAACATGGCTTATTTAACGGTTTTTTTTTTTTATATTTTGTTAATTTTATTATTGAGTCGAAACCACACTTGGGATCTTATTGAACAGCTTTCTGATGTTAATATAATAGGCTGTAAGTGGATGTACAAGCTAAAACACAAGCCATATGGGAGCATAGAAAGGTATAAAGCCAGGCTTGTGGCTAAAAGGTATAACCAAACTCATGGTCTCGATTATTTTAAGAACCTTTAGTTCAATTGTTAAGGTTGCAACTATTCAAATCATATTGTTGTTGCTCTCAATTTTAAGTGTGAAATTCGACAGTTTGATGTTCATAATGCTTTCCTAAACGGTGAGTTAGAAAAGCAGGTATACATGTCTCAACCTTCTGGATATGTGGACAGTAAATTCCCAACCAAAATGTGTAGATTGAAAAAGGCTTTATATGGTGTGAAATAAACATCAGGAGCTTGGTTTCAAAGACTCGGTTCTGCTCTTCTATAATGGGGATTCAACAATTTTAGGACTAATAGTTTTATGTTTCTACACTTTGATGAATCCACAACTTTGATAGTTCTTATATATGTTGATGATATAATCAACACAGATTTCTTTACTCATTGTTAAGCTTGACTTTGTTTTTGCCTTAAAGAGACTTGGGATAGTTATCCTACTTTCTAGGTATAGAGGTCTCTTACAATGAAGGCTCTATGAATTTGAGCCAAACTAAATATGTTTCAAATCTACTACATAGAACTGAAATGTTTGATACCAAACCAGTAAAAACATCTGATGTTGTTGGGCAGAATTTGTCCAAGTTTGATGGTAATTCTATAGAAAAGGTTACTCAATATCAAAGTGTAGTAGGGGCACTTCAGTATCTTAGAATAATAAGGCCTTACATAGCTTTTGTTGTTAGTAAGGCATGCCAATTCATGCAACAGCAAACCTCAGCTCACTGGCTTTTAGTCAAAAGGATCCTGTGGTATCTAAGAGGAACAATGCAAGATGGGTTATTGTTAAGTCCCTCAAGCCACTTGACAATAAAAGGATTAATAGATGTAGACTAGGGTGCTCAACCTGATGATAGGTGAAGTTTAAGTGGGTATCTGGTTTATCTAGGGGGTAACTTAGTCTCTTGGTCCTCTACCAAATAAAAAGTAGTGTCTCGCAGTAATCTAGAATCTAAGTATCGAAGCCTTGCCTTAGCTACTGCTGAAATTGTTTGGATGTGAAAGTATTTAAAAGAGAAATGTTTATGAGAAGAAATAAAGATAGGAAGAAGAGAAGAGGCAGCAAAGATTGTATTTGGATTTATTTCAAATTGAATGAATAATCTGATTGCATACTTTCATTGCAATCGTTACACATATATATTCAAACTAAGAAAAACAGAACTGCAAACTTCTAGCATTAAATCATGCTGTGATCTGTTAACATGATAACATATTAACTAACTCCTAGAGACTAGGACAGTAGCTCATTATTTGCATGAAAATTAGAAATAACAGAAACAGAAAAATCTTTGACAGCTCCTTCTTTGACAGCTCTTGAAGCAATCTTCAACAGGATGCAACCCTTGCTGCAAGAACTATGTGTTTCATGTTAGAACGAAGCACATAGAAATCGATCTTCGCTTCATCTGAGATCAAGTTACAAGAGGAAAGATACAACTGCATTTTGTTATTACTGAAGAGCAGCTAGCAGATCTATTGACTAAGCACCTCACAAGTTCAAGGTTTTTGTTCCTCAAAACTCAGCTTTGTATAGTTGCCAAACCCTTTCACTTGAGAGGGGATGATAAACCAAGGCTAGAAGAGTCTGTTACGTGATTTACTTAACTTGTCATAGCTGTTTTACAGTTATACCAGCAATCATTACAGCTGGTTTTCCTGCCTTCTGTAACCACCTTCTAAGGAACAATATATATATGATTTATTCTTTGGCTTCAAGCGATAAGAGAACAGAGAGATTTACTTTCTCAAATTCTATATGGAATATACATCTTTTCTTTCTTTATTCATTTATAAAGACACTAGTGGGTGCGACATCAGCACCCACTAATGGGATTTACTTTCCACTAGTGGGTGCTGATGGCGCAAAAGTGAAAGCTGCAACAGTTTGCCACTCAACTCATCAGCTTGGACTCCAGAGCATCTGGCGTTTGAACTTCTCTGAACTAAGCCAGGACCGGGAGTTTGACATTTTTGTGGTTACTGACAGTCTTTCTCGGGTTCCAACAAAGGATCAAGAAAAGACTCCATGACCATAGATCAAAGCTTGGTATTTATAGGCAAGGGACCTTGATTAATATTTAGTTTGTAGTGATTTGTACTTCCTAACCTGTTGTCACCCCCACTCTATTGTCGTAGTTGTTTGTGTTTGCAACGTTTAGCTTAACAAAAAGATCCTGAAAAGGCTAAAAAAGTTGCCTTAACAGGCTTTGAATCATCTATTGAAAACCTTGCTAGTGCTATTTTCTAGGTACTGGTAGCTCCCTCACCAGAACACAAAACATGCAAATCAAATGAATTATTTTGGAAAATTTCCATTTTCAATCTATGTTTGGCAGAAAAGCCAAGAAAAGGTGGGATCCATCGGCAGAATTGCTTGATCTTCCCGCATATACTCACATGCCTAAAAACACATTTGTAAAAGATAATTATTACATTATTGGTGTATAGAACAAGCGACGGCATCACAAGTCCTTGTTTGTTTGTCCCACCAAGCAACTTGCAAGATGGCAAGTACTTGTTATAGTATTTGCTCACTTCTTCATTATCTTCAAAAAAATGTCTCTCGTCAATTCTTGTGCACTGCTCCTCCCCTTCTTTCTTACTCTCTCCCTCTACATCACCTTCTCCACCGCTGCTAATACCATCGGTGTAACCCACACGACAGTGGCTGTGGCTGCTGACAATGTCCCCTTACCAAAGAAAGTTGCCACCTTCCTCCCTAGCGATATTTCTCCACCTACTGAGAAGTATTGGTACTCAAGGTTGCCCAACACTCCATTGCCAAAAGCCCTGAGATATCTTCTACAACCTGGTCATTATCCTTCAATCACCAGAGAATTCGCTAATGAAAACGTAAGTGCTGCTGTTATCCTAAGAAGATATAGAATAACTTATAGCAAACGAGGCTACAAAAGAGGCGATAAAAAATCCCTAAACTCTGCCCTCCCTGACTCAACGATATTCTACCAGTACGACGATCTCCATCCAGGTAAAAAAATGAAAGTTCTTTTTACGGATAGTGGAACCAAGGTTAGTTTCTTGCCCCGTCAAGTCGCAGAGTCTATACCATTTTCGAGTGACAAAATACCAGAGATTTTGAAGTACTTTGCACTAGAAGTCAACTCAAAAGAGGCTCAGGTTATCAGAGAAGAAATAGGAGGATGCGAGGAGCCAAAGATGGAAGGAGAAGACAAATATTGTGCTACATCTCTAGAGTCATTAATTGATTTTACTGTTGAAAGGCTTGGCCAAAATGTTCGGGTACTCTCGACTGAAGCAGGCAAGAAGCAAGAGTATACGGTTTCAGCCGAAGTGAGAATGATTGGAGATCATAAAGCAGCAGTGTGTCACAAGATGAGATATCCTTATGCAGTGCACTATTGCCATGTAATCGCAGACACAGAGGTTGATGAGGTTCCATTAGTGGGTGCTGATGGCACAAAAGTGAAAGCTGTAACGGTTTGCCACCTCAACACATCAGCTTGGATTTCAGACCATATGGCGTTTCAAGTTCTCAAAATTAAGCCAGGACCTGCTGTTTGTCACTTTCTAGATAGTGATACTCTCGTTTGGGTGCCAAAGAAGGATAAAAAAATGACTCCATGACCATAGGTAAAAGCTTGGTATTGATCAGCAGAGGGCTTTAATAAGTTTGCTGCCTTGCTGTCGTTGCTGTTTATAATATGCATGTACTTCCGTCCCTTTCCCTGTTGTCGTTGCTGGTTATAATATGTATGTACTTCCGTCCCTTCCCTGTTGTCGTAGCTGTTTATGTTTGTCATACACACGCACCCCCTCACCCTGTTTTAGTGTGGAAGCCCTGGTTTTCTTAAGAAGAAGGTGATCCTGAAAAACCAGCCTTATCAGGTATTCACATTCAGAAGTACAGTTGCAATTTGGTATTACGCTTAGAAAATGTGCTCCCATAATCAATGGAAGAAACCTCGGTCAATAAATATAAGAAAAAAAAAAACATGTATACATATAGTAGAAAAAACATGGCAACCACAAAATATTTGATTATATTGTTTCACAAGGGACTGCCATCAACTTCATCCTGATACAAGATAACCATTAAAAAAAACCCAGCCTCAACGATATTCTACCAGTACAACGACCTCCACCCTGGCAAAAAGATGACATTTCTTTTTACTAATAGTGGAACCAAAGTTAGTTTCTTGCCTCGTCAAGTCGCAGAGTCCATACCATTTTCGAGTGACAAAAATACCAGAGATTTTGAAGTAGTTCCACTAGAAGTCACCTCAAAAGAAGCTCAGGTTATCAGAGATGAAATAGGAGGAGCCGAACATGGAATGAGAAGACAAATATTGTGCAAAATCTCTTGAGTCATTGATTGATTTAGTGTTGAAAGTCTTGGCCATAATGATCGGGTGCTATCGACTGAACCAAGCAAGAAGCAAGAGTATACTATTTCAGAAAAAAAGGGAAAATGATTGGAAAACATAAAGCAATTGTGTTTCATTAGATGAGATACCCATACGCAGTGCACTAATGCCATTTACTCGAAACAAAAAGATCCATGACGTCCCCACTAGCATGGGTGCTGATGTCGCAAAAGTGAAAGCTGCAACAGTTTCCCCTCAAATCATCAGCTTGGATTCCAGAGCATCTGGCGTTTGAAGTTCTCTAAACTAATCCAGGACCGGGTGTTTGACATTTTCGTGGTTACTGACAGTCTTTTCCGGGTTCCAACAAAGGATCAAGAAAAGACTCCATGACCATAGATCAAAGCTTGGTATTTATAGGCTAGGGACCTTGATTAATATTTAGTTTGTAGTGATTTGTACTTCCTAACCTGTTGTCACCCCCCTTCTATTGTCGTAGTTGTTTGTGTTTGCAACGTTTAGCTTAACAAAAAGATCCTGAAAAGGCTGAAAATCCTGCCTTGACAGGCTTTGAATCATCTATTGAAAACCTTGCTAGTGCTATTTTGTAGGTACTGGTAGCTCCTTCACCAGAACATTCTTCTGTGTTTTTGCCAGTTGCTGGCTTGCTGCGTTTTCCCATCTGTGTCTATAAGCTTCTTCTTCTTTTTTTGCTGTGAAGTAACTAAAATTCTAAGAGATGGGACATTTTGGATGATGTGTGTGCTTCTTGCATGTGATCCAACTTTTGTATGAATTGAGGGGGTAAAACAGGACTTCAAAGCTGGCCTTTGTTCCTGTTCATCAGGACTGGGTTTGTTTCTGCGGGTTCCCGGAGGAGACCCTGAGAACCTATCTTGTGTACTCTCAGGTTTTATGTTATTTTTCTATTCGAATTAGGATTTTGATTATTATTATCCTGTAAAATTCGATTTAATAGTTATTTAAAAAGTTACAATCTCTATTCTGAGAGCAAACTATTAGAAAAGAATTACTTACTAATAAAACTCTCTGCGTGATCCATTTTGTAAACAATCTAGTTTTTCTTCTTCTTTCATTCATATTTTTCAAGGTAAATTCCATCATAGTTAAAATCACTTCAAAATTCAAACCAACGTTAATTTATGTCATATCAAATCATCAACAAACTAGAAAACAAAACATGCAAATCAAATGAATTATTTTGGAAAATTCCCATTTTCTGAATCTATGTTTGGCAGAAAAGCCAAGAAAAGGTGGGATCCATCGGCAGAATTGCTTGATTCTTCCCGCATACACTCACATGCCTGAAGACACATGTAAAAGATAATTATTGGTGCATAGAACAAGCGACGACATCACAAGTCCTTGTTTGTTTGTCCCACCAAGCAACTTGCAAGATGGAAAGTACTTGTGATGGCATTTGGTTATTCAAGGGCCATACTATAAATATACTGTTCCCTTTTGTGCTTCCCATCGTGGTGGTTCTCAGTAAAAAAAACACTAAAACAACGATGAATACAAAAGGTTTAATTTTACCCATCATTTTAAATATTATTTTCCATGCTTGGAATGATGGATGCATCTGTATCTTACACATGAATTTGTTATAATTTAGTTAAGATATTTATAATTATTTTCCTTGAACATTTTATTAGGTTCGGTTAGTAATATAAAACTATAATTTTAAGGTGAAAAATATTTTTTTATTATATAATATCAAAACCTTGATGATCAAGTGATCACGAGTTTTCATTTCACTATATTTTTATTTTTTCTGATAAAATATAAGATAATATGAAACTTTACAAGTTTCAGGTCAAAAGAATTTTCTCTTGAATTAGGGTGTTACAAAATAATATAAAATCAAATATATTTAAGTGGTTAAAAACACAAATATATTTAATTGTAGATTGTTTGAAATCAATTCGCTAGTATAATTAAATTTAATTATAATATTTAATTTAAATTACATTGATAAATAAATTATATTTACATATTTAAAAAAGATAAAAATTGAATTCATTTTATTTTTTATATTACTCTCATTACCTCTGTCTTATTCTTTCAAAGGTTTCTTAAAAAAAAAAAGGTAGACGTTTATTTTGAGAAGCTAGTTTTAATGTAAAGTTCTTCTTTTTAGTATTGTCAATTAAATGAGTTGATCTCTAATTTATTTTATATTATTTTTAAAAATTAAATTTCTTTTAAAACTATATTATTGACCCTCAAAATGATGCTAAACATGAAATTATATTAAAATCTTTGAATTCAATTCAATTTAAAGGATTCCTTAAAAAAACATAAACAAAAGCATAAGATAAAATAAATTTGTTTTTGAAATAATTTTAAAGTTAATTTTTATATTTTTAAAACAAAAGATATAAAAAAAATATTTTCTTGTCTCTATTTTTTTTCATTCCAAAATAGTAACAAAGTTTTTATTTTTATTATTTATTGTCCAGGTAAGTTTTCTCTTGAGACACGTCCCAGCATCTACCGTATCATATGTATCCCCAATAAAAATAGGTATAGAACCACACCATAGATGTATAGAGAAATTGGATCGCTCTTCAATTATATAATTTTTTTGTTTATCAATTCAAACGCATTACTGTTACTGCTATATATATAACTATATACTAAAAATGTATAAACTTTTACGATGAACATTAATGCACAATAAATACCTTTTTTCTGTTTTAATAATTAAACTTTATTTTATAACTTTACAGTTTCTTAAAGAGTAATTTATTATTCACTTAAAAGTTAATAGATGTGTTCTTTTCATATCAACTATAAATTCTCTAATTTTAATTAGAGTTACAGAACCATTTTAACAAGTAAACCAAAAATTTAATTGATACAAGATTTAAACTGGTTTAAGTTTTTTTTGAAAAATAAATTAGAGAAGGAAGTGGTCGCGTGTTTGGGAGTGTGGTTGCGGTTACTTTTGAAAGTGTTTTTCACTCAGAAAAGTATGTCAAGAATATTTTTTTATTTTTTAAAAATTATTTTTGAGATCAACACATAAAAATGATTTGAAAACATCAAAAACATATTAATTCAAAGAAAAAAATTGAATTTTTTTCAAAAGCGTTTTTGAAACGCAGTGCCAAACACAGGTTAAAATTCACAGATATTTTCTTACAAAATTTATTTTTATATGGAATTGTTTATTGTTTTTTTAAAATACAAAACTTTGAATA
>Ga0325404_1007983_pt1 | contig 10968 bp, 6 predicted proteins | sample PopdelMetagenome_18_FD_205664 | JGI IMG/M metagenome (GOLD analysis project Ga0325404, IMG submission 205664) | Populus deltoides microbial communities from Bellville, Georgia, United States - Xylem-Control-R1 | ecosystem: Host-associated > Plants > Phyllosphere > Stem > Wood/Secondary xylem...
AACCACCTCATGCCATTTTATTACCCTTTATATTTGAAAAGGGCCATCATTTCTATTTTAATGAATATTGGAATTGGATATCTATTTTTGCATGTTTAAATGCAATATTGTTATTTTTTATTCATTTTATTTTAATGGACCAATACTTTATTTTGGTGAATATTGGGTTTTTAGCATTCTTTTAAAATGGAGAGGAAAAGGGTTACTCTTTTTTGGGCTAAAGTTCAAGGTCCATGTATAATCCATTTGCCTTCAGCTCTAAAATTGAATAACCTAAAAACCATATTGAACTCAACCGCTCTTTTTAAAAAATTAAAAAGCAAAGGAAAGGTTACTTTTTCTTTTTTATAATGTCCAAAGCAATGGCCTACATGGAGTCCATTTACCTTGGACAATTAGAGTGAATAGCAAAATTATTTTAGAAATTTTTTATATAAAACAAGAGTGGGTTTTTATTTCAAATGGTATGTCGGTCTAATGGGCTTTTCAATGTGAGCCGAGACCCAACACGCTTAATGAGATGATTTTGAAATTTCCAAGATATAAAAACTTAAGGGATAATGATCTGGACAAGAAAACATTGTTCGAAAAGGTTTGCGAACCAAGATAGTTGAATAAAACAGGATACAAATTATCAAGAATAAGTTAGGTGTAAGATGCGATGATTCAATGGGTTTCGGCCAAGAATGCAATTTTTTGAAATAAGAGGAAAGAAAACAGTTAATGAGGTAGTTTTGAAGGGACAACAAGGGGAAATATAGGTATTTTAAAGGACCAAATTTGGTTGGTTTTTAAGGCTAAATAACTTAAAGGAAGAAACTAGACATGATGTCTACAAATACAAGATGTAAGAAAAAAATACCATAAACAATGCACAGGTTTATCTACGACTACATATTGTCTAGTACATATAAAAACAATCCTACGGATAAGGTAGCATACAAAAATATTTCAAATAGTGTGACATATGAAACCTTAAATCTTAATTGAAACAGTTTCCAATCATTCAAAAATTGATTCACAAAAAACCTCAATGTTAGCATCTAACTAACTCATGGATTTGGTTTGGTTCACATCAAAGTGAACATGTCTATATAATGTAGTATCTCATATTAGAACTTAGTAACACAATCACACAACCTTGCTTACAAAGCACACACCGACATTTTGAATACCTATGACTTTCTAAAACACATAATAGTAAAGAACTAATAATGAACACACCAACATTTCTCATATTTAGCATGCATTAAAAAACCTTTAAAACACATCAAATCAATGATACACATTTGAAAGTATAAAGAATAGAAATATAACAGTGGAGGTTTTATACCAATGCCAGTTTAATGATGTTTTGAACTGACTGAATGATAGACTGAACTCCTAGGGTTTTCGAACCCTATCCTCAAGTTTGAACAAAACAAAAACCCTCAAAGATCACTCACCTAAAACCTATAAAAACTTTCATTTTCAAGCTTTAATTTCTCTCTAGTAAACCACTCACTATTTGCAAATCCCTTTCTCCAAAATATATATCTGATTAGTACTTAAAAGTGCATTCTCATTAAGGCATTATATCATTGTATTGCACTAAAGTATCGTTAAATTCCCTAATTAAAGCATGTTTTATAATAACAAGTATGATAATATAATATATCTTTAATTTATGGTAAATGCTTGTTTTGAATGCAAGTATATCTCACAATTCAAAGGATTGATTAATGTGATTAACTATTGAAAGTGAAGAGACAAAAAGAGGACTAGACTAAGAGAAGAGATGCTGGTTCAACTCCAAACTGGAACACCATTCGGTTATTTGATCATAACAGGAGTTGTAAAACTCGGATTTAGGTCCACTTTATATGGATTGAAAATTTCAAATCTTAGCAACAACGGAGAAGTCGGAACCTGTTCTACAGCTCAAACACTGTTCGGTTTTCAGCTCATATCTTGAGTTCTAGAAGTCCAAATGAGCTCTGGTTTTTTTTTGTTGGAAAGCTGAAACAATTGGCCATAGCTTTCATAGAACAAAGGCCTCAAATTATGATGTTAGAAATGATGGTTTGGCCAGCCAACAATATCAAACATCTGCCAACAATATCAAGAACCAGCAACCAACAATATCAAAAATCTACCAACAATATCAAGAACCAGCAGCAAACAATGTCAAAAACCAGCCACCAAATCAATGGTAGCCTACCAATCAATAGTTCTGAATCTTAGCCTATAAAAGAAGGCATTTGCCATGTATTTAGTCATATATTATTTTTCAGATCAAAATCATGCTTGTTATTAACATATTTTATCTTTTTATCTTACTAATTCTTAATACCTTGCTTGTTAAATGGTTAACTAGATTTGTGTTGTATAACACTTGGTACATCAAATGCTTGATCCTTCATAGTTTTCGGCCGACATCGTTATTATGATAGGAACTTGATTTGTTGTTAACATAAGCTAGCAACATGAATGCCTGATGATATTTATAAGTATGGTGTTACTTGAATAAGATAATTAATATGATCATGTTAATACTTTATAATGAATCATTAACGATATATCATCCGATTGGAACCTTCTTTGTGTGTGGTTTCCAATTGAGTAATAAAAAGAGTTTATATTATATTTATTTGAAATATCATTAGTGGATCCTCTAACCTTAACATCTGTTTTATCCTTATTTAATCTTTTCATCATTATTACATCTCAAACTTCTCTTCAACATCAATATCATTTTATTGTTTGTAATTTATATAATTCACCTCCTTGTGGTTCGACCCCGGTCTTGCCGGGTTATTTATTACTTTGACACTCCTGCACTTGGGATAAGACATCAATTCTTTGATCGTATCACTATCCTCATTCTTTCTTAACCTTATAAACTGGTCTTATATAGAGAGAAAAGGAATTGATTGGAACCACATACTTAAACAACCACAACCTTAGGATCTAAACATGCAAATCTTGATCGTTGAGATCTACAACAAATAAGACAACCAAGCTATGATATGAGACCATCAAAATGCTATTTGCAAGTGAAAAGGGAGCTGAGGCACAATAAAGGACAATAAGAGCTCTTCTCAACTCAAAGATAACCATCAAAAACAAACCAAAATAATGCATAAATTTCACCAAATGATATAGGAATCAACAAAACAACGCCTAAATCAATCCCAATGATAATGGTGATAATGATTAAGTCGAGAGGAAAAGACAAAGAGAACGACTAAGGTTTTCTATCTCTACGTAACTCTTAGAAAAGCAGACAAATCAGTTGTACTTGGTGTGTGTGACCACCCAAAATGATGTCGATTACCGTTGACAAAGTTAAGTTGGTACTCGAATGTGAACACCTTTTCAAATCTAATCCCTCATAAGTTTTTATTTTGCAATACAGCCTCGAAATCAACTTGAAAAATTAACTTTAAATTGAAATTGAAAATTAGTTATAAGAGTAAAAAAAAAATGTTCACTTATGCCCTGAATTGAATTCATTGAACCACCCAAATCATGTCAACTTGACAATTTTGGTGTTTTATTTTTTCATTCTTTCAATTGCAATCGATTAGTTCAATCACGCCCTTAAAAAACTCATTTTATCCAATTGAAAGCTAAGAAAATGTTGTCTAGTCGACTCAAAAATATTTTTGAATTTCTTTTTTATTTTTCTAATTTTAGAAATATTTTTAATATTTTAAGAGATAAATGGGGATGAAAACTAAGTTATAACGTTTCTTAACTCTTAATGATTTGCATTAAATATTATAAGTGAAAACCCTTGTATTTCCTGCTTATTATAGTTCTGCACTAAGAATGCTTAATGTCTTGTTCAATAGTATTGTACAATAAGTACATATTATTACTTTTGTCCATTATTAATATACAATTTGGAATGATTATTTATGTATGATGTAGTTTGGCGCCTATAATGATATATCAATTATTATAAAAACAAAAAATTATTTTTTTAATGTCACAAATCCTTCTTATAATACTACTATTAAAAAATTATAAAAAAAAAAAAAACAAGATTATAAGCATCTTCTTTGTCACCAATTATCATTTGTATTGTGAACTACTTTAGCAAGATTATATGCATGTATATTTACACGATTGATACCAAATTAATTCAAAATTGATTGTAAACTTACAATTGATATCCAATATAAACATCAACAGAAAATCCAAGTCAAAATATTTTTCAAATGACAAATTGTTGTTGTTGTTATCTATTTTGCGACCTAATATAAATATAAAAAAATATAAAAAAATAAAAAAAATAAAAAAATAAAAAAAGTTCGAAAAATATAAATACAAAAGTGGGAAAAACATGAAGAATGTTCAAAAATTTGACAAAGATAGGTTATGGAGGATTAAAATATTCTAAGTTGAAAAATTAGCGATTCAATTTTGATTGATGTAGGCCCTATTAGCAGTAAAAATTCAATCTAGGAAGAAAAATTCAAAATTTAATGTTTAATATCTCAATTGAAATTTTTCAAGGTTTAATTGAATTTATTGAAGGCTTAATTGCAAGGAAAATTGGTCTTTAAGTTCAATTTAGGCTATAATTGAAAGGAATTAAAGTCTGAAGATTGAATTGTATTTTTTAAAAGCTAATTGGTCAAATCAGGAGCTTAATTGCATAAATATTGAACTTTGATAGGCAATTAGGGGACTTGATTGAAGAAATTCAGAATTTTGGATCAAATTATAAAAGGCGCGAGACTTCAAGAACTTAAATCGACAAAATCAGGGGCCAAATTGAAGACAAATGAAAGTTTGATGGCCAATTAATGGTCAAATTGCAATATATTTGGAACCAAGAATTAGATTGGAAAAGGCATTGAATTATAGGGTTGACAATTGAGTTTGACAGGGGTGAAATTGCATGAAATTAAAAGTTAGGAGGCAATTATGAGTGCAATTAAAAGAAATTAAAAAAAACATGGACTAAGTTGAAATTTGTCAAATCCTAAATTAAAAACCCTAATTTTTAGGGTTTAACCTAGAAAACTTGTCATTCAGATTTAATGAAGAGATTAAATGACATGTTGTTTGGCTACTGTTCACCTTCTTCCTTTGACAATTTTAACTTGTCGAGTAAGCATTTTTAAGCAAATGAATATGGCATCTCCAACAACCTCAGGGGTTGTAACTACTACCTTTTGATTGAGAAACACTCATTCTACATAGATATTAATACATGTTATAAGTTTCTAGGTTTTGGTTAAGTTCTTTTGAGTGTCAAGATGTTAATGTTGAGCTCTAAAATTGTCAAATATGGATGTCATTAGTTTTGACAATTTTAAAAATTGAAACTTCATGCATGTAATTGATGATTTGATATTATTTGTTAGCTCTTTGGATTCAACCATGCTTGGTATTGGTAATGTGGTTTGCGAGGACCAAAAGTTATTTGTTTAGAGGCCGAGAAGGCTAATTTTAGGTTTAATAGTATGCTGGATTTTCTAGGCAAAATCTAGGTTAGTGTTCTTCATGTTCTTCCCAAGAATATTGCTTTAGCTATGTGGCTTTGACCGTTTTATTTCATTTATCTGTATATGCATCTTCGTATGACATCTTTAATCAATAACCTAGCATTCTTCCGCATCAATAACTTGTATTTTAGTGTTTTAATCTTAGAGTTTCGGTTTTGAACTAAAACTTTCTCTGATCAAATAGTGATGATTCATTGATAATCGAAGTGAATGAGCTCTTAATTCTTGATCATTGAATGATTTACAACCTTTTTATGCTTTTTTTATTTCATGAAATCTGGTTCAGATTCGAGTTCGTGTTGCTGGAATTGGTTTCAATGTTCTTCGGTATTATTCGTGTTCTTTATCTTTTTGGGTTTTGATCCATTTTGATAAAGACTTTTTTTAGTTTTTGTGTTTTTGTTTTTAAGTTTGATTCATTTTAGATTCTGGTTTAGGTTTTGGTTTATTTTTTGGGTCAAACCAGTGTACTTCAGTTTATGATCAAACCAAAGGTTTCAAGTCAACCCGGTTGGGTTAAAATTGGATCAATGGTTAAAGCCCTGTTTGGTTTACCATTGTTTTGATAAAAGAAATTTTGACTTAAAAGCGTGTTTAGCAAACACACACTTAGCCCTATTTTGGTAGTTTCATTCTAAAGGAAAATGGAAGTTCGCCAAACAAGACCTTAAAAAAACAATATTTTTTTTTATAAAAAGAAATATATAAAAAGTTTTTTTTTTTTTTGCAAATGGTCAACAATCCTAAAAATTATCTTAGTATTTTTTAAAAAATCTAAAATATTTTGGCATGTTTTAAAAAATATTGCATGGATTTTATAACAAATCTGTAAAATTTCAAAGGATTTTGGTCTATATTTCAAAAATATTAAAAAATTATTTTTGGCAAGAGAATATATTATTCATTTTTAATATAAGGATAAAAAACTTACAAAATGTTTAATATCCAAAATATTATCAGGGATAATGATTTATAATTACTCACATTTAATATAAGGATGAAAACCAATATGAGGTTAATATCATAAATATTATTGGGAGTAGTACAACTCATTCACTTATAATATAAGGATAAAAAAAAGTTGCAAAGAATTTTATCTAAAATATTATTTGAAATGACGTAATAGCCAAAAATTCCAAGCTTATCCCAAAAAATGCCTCACTGATAATTAAGCACTTTTCACCATTCTAGACTAGGTTCTTGACCTAGGAAACCAAGGTATGTTCATCGTAGCAAATCGGTCCTAGTAGGCTAATAGAAATATAAAAAAAAAAACTATTAGACCATAGCAAATAAAGAAAAACAATGCAGCTTACCACAAGTAAGACGTACTAGGGGTGTTAATACCTTCCATTTACACAATAAGTCTCTTGCCTAGAATCTTTAAAAGACTAGTTAAGGTTTTTAGTAATTATAATACTAGGGGCGATTTCTAAACCAACCAAAGACCACCTAAATATACCCGCAAAGGGTTTCCGCGACATGATGCTCTCATGAAAGGGATACAACAGGATGGAGACTTCACTAGGGACCCTTGGACTGAGCTTTGTATTGTTTTTTTATGCTTTATGAAGATTGATGTTTGTTTATTTTTCTATTATGATTGGTTTACTCTATTTAAGAGCTTCAACATGCATTCTTTTTACTTCATGTCATGAATAGTGTATTGGATATGGATGAAAGGCATTTATGTATCACTGATATTATTTGTGAGAGCACACACTGAAAAAGCTTTAGGTTAAGTGAGGGACTAGTAGCTTACCTCAAGACTTGAGTCAAGGTTTAAGTTTATGTATACCTCAGCTCTTCGCCAAGTGCTTAGACTGGTAATAATTGGTATATGTGTCATCCCATTACCTACTAAACCTCTTATATTACCTTCACGAGGGTGATCATTGGGACAACAAGAAACCTTTTTTAGAGACCAAGTAGTAAACCTACCTATTATTTTACATAAAAGAACTAGAACCTATATTTAAGATGTATGCTTCATACACATGTTTTGCATCAAGGCAAGCCCTTCATATAGCATCTTGAGTTCAAGACATACGGGTGACACAATGGTCATCACTCAGGAAATTTTTGTTAGAGAGTTTGAGCAAAAATTAAAATTCTTGTCCATCATGCAAGAGTAATGACTATGTGTCACCTTTTAAGGGCGAGTTCGTCATATGAAAACATGCCCATACATTTAGCATGCATGTTCACAGGTTAAAATATAGGTTTTCCCTTGATGATTCAAGAGTTGCCAAAAATTTGACAGTGTTAAACAGGATTTATTCAACTTCTAATCTAGAAGCATCACTTTGGTTTTCCTCAAGCCAACAACAAGAACCTTTACATCATCATAAACTTAACTCGTGACCTATGTTTGGATACCATATATGAAGTTTTAATGCATTCTTTAATGGAGACTGTGTGAAAATGTAGGCTTCTTTCCAAGGAGTGCAACAAACTTACTTATGAATCCACTTTCACAAAGCTACACAACCAAAGAATCAATATTGTATTCGGGTTCTTTATACAAAACATGATCAGAAACGAATATCAAGTTTCCTTTATTTCAATTAACACTATAAAGCCCCATCCTGAAATGTCATTTGATTTCCTTCCTGACTATGTGGAGATTGTGGCATCAACAAATCAAGAAGTGTTACTCTACCATGCATATCATAGAATATGTTATTATGTGTGCAACCCTACTACTAAACAATGGTAGAAGATCATGAATATAAAAGCACAATATGATAATATGGAATTTAACATAATGGTTGAAAAATCAAAGCCTGTACACAACAAAATCGTGAGATTCTCAAAGCCTAAATTCCTCCTGTATGATAAAGAATTCTATTTATATCACTTTATTAGAGCTGAGTTGTTTGACTCAAAGGCTTGGAGATGAAAGTTGTTAGATGAAGTGAAGTTGCCACAAGAAGAGTCCCTTTATCGTGTAACAAAAGTATTTATGAATAGTTCACTTCATTGGTTTACTTGAAATAGAAACATATTTGAATTTTATGTAAAAATAGAGAGTTATTACTTGTTTTCATTTCCTCCACCAGTCTTTAAAGGCATTGATAACAAAGATATTAGGCTCGTCAAATACAAAGGAAAACTTGCCATACCCTGCACTGATAGGGAAAACGATTTCATGATAGTATGGGTCATAGATAATTATAACGGAAAATAATGGAACATAAGGCATTCAATAAACATAGAGGTTTTAACAAGGAAAGAACCTCATGGAAGTCATTTGGCCTTCTGCAATGTCAAGATTGTATTAATGGGAAAATATTTTCCTAACATGATATTTTTCAACTTCAATACCATAAGGAAGAGTTTACTCCATGTATGCTTCCTATTTCGATCCAATTTTATTCTGAAAGAAGGAGTATAATTGGACATAACATTGAAATTATCATGTTATCAAGAACAATTACCTTAAACCACCATTCTCTATGTGGTATAATCCAAATAAGAGATGTAAATAGTTGTAAGAATTTCAAGTATCAAGTTTGAAAGTTGGTGAGCAAAAGGCAAATTGAGGTTATGGAGGACAATGTCATCTACCATATTGTTATTAGATCATCATAAGCATAAAAAGGGTTGATAAACAATGACGAGACACAAATATTATCGGAGAAACTGATCTAAGAAGGGTGTTGCATCGCCAACCATGTTGTTATATGACTTTGCTATTTTTTTTATGTTTTCCTTGTAATTGGATCACATCTCATCTTTTTAATGAAATATGCCTCTCTTTTTTCTCTTTGTTATTCTGAAATCAAGAGATGTTTATTATTTTATTGTTGACTATGATATTTCGATGAGTCAGTTTCCAATGCATCCCTTGAATATACATATCTAAAGCTGAAGTTTTGGTGAGTCAGTTCTTACAATTAAGGCTAAAGTTTCTCCACCAATTAATATAGTTGATGACAGGCTGCTTTGCCTATAACACATATTGATGGGTGTAATCATGTTGACCACATGATAAGTGATGTAAAAGCGATTAAGAAATTCATTTTTTAATTGCTCTCAACTATCAATTAAGTCAAACTCCAAGTCAATGTACTAGTTGAAAGCATTGCTCTTTAAGGAATGGACAAACTATTTTAACATGAGATCACCATTAGTTCCAGCATTGTTTCAATCTTCATAAAGTGAACTACATGTTTCCTTGGATTCTCTTTGTCATCAAATTACTAGAAACTTGGTGGTTAATAATTCAGAGGCACCTTTAGTAGGTCAATCCTTTAAGCATATGGCTTCGCATAAGAATACAAAGGTTAAACTAAACTCTTTACTTGGTCCATGACGGCCTTTTTAATAAGCTCTTTTAGTTAAGTCACGGTGAAGATGTCGTTAGTAATACCGTGAATATTCCTTATAAATTCAGCTATAGAATCCTCAACAACATCCAAGTGATCTTTTTATGAAGTTGTAGTAGCTGAAGTTTGGCCATAAGAGATTACTAAAATTCATTCTTGAATGGAAGAGATGAGAGGTAATGATTTCCCAGTGAAGTCGCCAAAAATTTGTAGATATAATTTTGAATACTGAAATTAAACAAGCACACGAGAAAATATTTGATTTTCTTAAAAATATATAACTGAGTACAATCTTTATTGAAAATATTATTATAAAATAATAAACAATCATCTGGTTCTTCTCTTGAATTTGATTTATGGTGATTTTATTTATCAAACCAAGATTTATATTTTGCAAGAACATGAGTTTAATGTGTATTGCGGAGCAAACTTTAGTGATTTGATCATTGGAAGAGTACATTTGATTTGTCTTTAAAGTGTTGTTGAAGAACTCTTATGAGGTTTTTAGGTTTGATGCAACAAAGCTTCGTTCCTTATAGATTTCAAGTGTAGATGAAAGAGACTTCGAAGCTTTTGAGAAAACTTCCTTGTTTAAAGACCTTGTCTTGAAAAAAAATTATATCTCCAAGAATTCTTCTTCTTTTTTTTTGGGATAAGACCTTCTATTTATAAAGATTTGTAGAAATTCTCAAGTTCTTTCTCAATACCACATAATATTATTTTATTTTTTTATTTTTATTTATGAAATCTTATATTTATGATAAGATATCTTAAATATCTCATCCTATGTGCCATCCTTCCATTAGCCAAAAAATATATAAAGACTCATTTATTTTTCATAACATTTATTTTTCATGTTATTTATTTCAATTTTACTATATATATAACACATGGAAAATTTTAATTAGCAGAAATTTTTGTATTCTACATAAGCATCTCTTGGTTTATGAAAAAAGAGAAGGAAAAGAATTAGGGATAACTTCAAATTAGTCCCTGATCAATGACTTTTTTTCCTAATTGAGCCCCCAGCCTATATTTTCTTTACCACTTGGGTTCCTAAAGTATCTAGAAATCCTTCGTTTGATCCTCGCATTAACAAATGTGTTTAACATTGTGCATGGGTTGGAGACTCGATT
>Ga0325404_1007984_pt1 | contig 10967 bp, 5 predicted proteins | sample PopdelMetagenome_18_FD_205664 | JGI IMG/M metagenome (GOLD analysis project Ga0325404, IMG submission 205664) | Populus deltoides microbial communities from Bellville, Georgia, United States - Xylem-Control-R1 | ecosystem: Host-associated > Plants > Phyllosphere > Stem > Wood/Secondary xylem...
TCTTTAGTATCAGTAGTAATCTCTTTGAAGATAAGCATGATCAGAGATCACGATTATCTTCAGTATCAGTGATCCCTGATCATGATCTCTTCAGTATCAGGGATCCCTGATCATGGTGGCAATCCCTGATCATGCTTATCTTCAGTAGATTGGATAATACCTTCAACATTCATCACAGTTTCTATTTAAATAGAAAAGAGAAAAGCAAAGAAACCTAATTACCTAAGGAGTTTTGTTTCTTAGAGCTACAGAAACCTCTCGGTATGCACAAGTCTCTTAATTTTGTCTAATTATTGGAAGGGAAAGTACTGATCATAGTATCAATTCTGCATACAGGAAACTAGCTCAGTCATGTCAAGCGTTATTTATCTACAGCCTCATCGTGCTGCACCACCAAAATCCAAACTAATCATTTTTTTCCTAACCAAAAAGACAACCCCATCCCATACAGTCTTTGCAATTATTTTTTTTAGTTTAACGTGGATGTTCGGGCCAGCTTGCACGCACCTCGACTAATCCTACGGGTCCTAAAGTTAATGATCATGTAAGCCTCCAGTGGCCATCATATGAGCAACCACAGGGCTCGAACCTGAGACCACAGAGAGAGCAAACCTTTTGGTCCCAAGCTCTTACCACGGGGCCACCACCTAGATGGTTCAGTCTTTGCAATTATTTGTTGTAAGGGTAGCCTATGTTGTTACGCCTCCCCAACCAAAGAGTAAACTCAAAATAATACAGTCTACAGTAAAAACATTCATAGTCTACAATAATTCAAACAATACAATCTACAATAAAAACAATCACAATCTATAATAACTCTCTTTATAGTAAAACACTTATCTTTTTAGTTATTGATAATTTAAGTTCGTCTCTTGTGGTTTATTGAATGAGTTTTATTATAGTTATATGTTCATTTTGAGGTAAAGCCTTCTCTTATCGAAAGGTTTGTTTATTTGATATCTTTATTTATTTTTATATCTCTTATGTTTTTGTGAAATATCAATCATCACATCAAAGGGAAGGACGAACTAAGGACGAACAAGAGGAAAACCAGAGGACTAAGAGCAAACCGAGAGAACCAGAGGACGAACGGAGAGAACGAAAAGAATAGATAAAACCCACGAACAGAACACAGCAGGGGAGCGAAACACACAGAACACACCAGGAGGAACGAACTAAGGACGAACTGGGGAAAAAAAAAGCAGGGGAAAAACAAGCAAATGCAGAGAGGACGAACAAACTAAAAAAACCCAGGAAAAACAGAGACGACCGGACATAGAAGAGACGCAGATAATACACAAAGAACACTTGTAACACCCCACCTCACTAGTAAGATATTGTCCGCTTTGGGCCTCCCAGTCTACCCATGTCCAGGGCTTCCACCCAGGTCCCCCTCACGGGTTTGTTCTTGGCAGTCACGCATGGCCCCAAAACGCGTCTTACTAGTCAAGGTGAGCATGCACTTATAAGGCCCTGGCTCTGGACGCTCGCTTCCGTTACAATCCCCCCATCTTAAGACGAGCCGTCCTCGGCTCTGATACCATATGTAACACCCCGCCTTACTAGTAAGATATTGTCCGCTTTGGGCCTCCCAATCCACCCATGTCCAGGGCTTCCACCCAGGTTCCCTTCACGGGTTTGTTCTTGGCAGTCACGCATGACCCCAAAACGCGTCTTACTAGTCTAGGTGAGCATGCACTTATAAAGCCATAGCTCTGGACGCTCGCTTTTGATGTGGGATCTTACAACACTGGACCAAAGACCACAAACAAAAACACAGACGCAAGAACATAGATAATACAGAGAAGAAAAGCAAAAACAGAAGGCCACAGGAGAACAAAACACACACAAAACAGGGGATGGACAGTGTTGTTACTCAATTTTTGACCCATGTTTTAATAAAATTGTTGAAAAATCCAAAAGTAACGAAAAAACAACAAAAAAATCAAAAAAATAGTTTTTTTAATATATTTGCATCGTTTTTAGCATTTTCAGCATCGTCTCAAAAGAATTTAAATTTTCAAAGATCTTTGGAACACGTTCAACTTTTAACGTGTTATTTTTAAAATCACTGATTTTCCTCATTCAAGGCGATGTTGATAAGAAAATCTAAAAAAACAAGAAAAAAAAAATTTTAAAAAAAAAAAAGTTGAGGGACCAATTTTGAGGCCCAAGCAATATTTTTACCTATAAATACTGGTCTCCACAACACACAAGGGAGGAGCAATTTTGCACAATGAAAGGGAACCACAAAAAAACCCTAAACCACAAAAAGCCCTAAAGTTTTCCCTAAACCTATCTTCTGTACAGGGAAGCCGCCGCTCATCATCCTCTGCCTCCCACTCTCCCCTGGCCTACTACCATCCTCAACCGTTCCTTCTCCCAAACACAGCCGCCCCTCACCTCACCTCACCAGACCTCTCCTCTCTTCGCCCCCCTCTCTTCTGCAGGCAAGAGGGACATCGTCTCTTCCCCTTTGGTTTCAATTTTCTTCTCCAGCCGACCGACCGGTAGCCATCACAGGCCGCTACCACCGACAGGGGTGAAGACCATCCAGCAGCACGACCACAGAGCCATCAGCGCCGTCCACACCGTCAGCCAGCAGCGCCACCACAGATCCACCGCCCCCCTCTACACACTGCAGCGCCGCCCGATCTGCCACCCGAAACAGAGGAGAAGAAGACAAACCCATAACAAACCGACCCGCCTGAAACAGAGAAGGGAGGAGGCAGAGAAACGGAGCAGATCTAAAAAAGAAAAAGAAAAAGCCGAAGCAAATTTCAAAGACAAAGGAAATAAAAACTAAAATCAACTGGTTGTTGTGGTTTTGGTTGTGTTTTTCAGGTCACCGCCGGCGTAGGAAGACAGAGTAGAAGAAGGCGTTTTCCGATCCACGGTTCTGCTTCCTTCATTGGCGGCGGCGCGTGGGGCGACGTGCCGCCACTGTTCCTGCGCACTGTTCCAGCCTACAAAAGGGTTTCCCTGTAATTTCATATTGTTTTGGGGCTAATTATTGTAAATGTAATGTAATTTTTGTTTAATTGTTTTGAATTTGTATTTTGTATTGTGGATGTAAAAAGAAAAGAAAAGAAATAAAAAATATAGTAAAAATGAATGTGTGTTTGTTAGGGGTGATTATTTTCGATTCGGTTTGGTTTTTATCAAAAAAAGTAACCAAACCAAAAAATTTTTTTGAAAAAAAACCGAAACCGAACCGAAACCGGGTCAAACCGACCGGTTTCGGTTCGGTTTGGTTCGGTTTTTTAGGGCAAAAACCGGTTCAAACCGGTTTGGCTCGGTTTTTCTGGTTTTGGCTCGGTTTTCTCGGTTTTGGCTCGGTTTTGGCTCGATTTGGCTCGGTTTTTTTCCGGTTTTTTGTCGGTTTCGGTTCGGTTCGGTTTTTTTGGTTTTTTGCTTATACAACCGAAACCGAACCGAACCGGCCGGTTTTTTCAAAAATCTAATCGGTTTAATCGGTTTTTTTTCGGTTCGGTTTTTTCGGTTATTTTTTTCCGGTTTTCTCGGTTTAATCGGTTTTCCAGTTTTTTTGCTCACCCTTAGTGTTTGTATTTGTTTTATTTTTTATATATATTTTTTATGATAAAATTGTAAAGATTTAAGAAGAATTTAATATTTTGATTTGTTCACGGTCCAGATTTATTAACTTATACGTAAGTTATATTTCTAATATCCGATGAAAAAAACAATTATTAAAACTTCTTTAAACACATCAAATTCGCGAAGCAGCTTATCTCAGATAGGGTGTGTTAGGGGTGCTAATACCTTCCCTAACCACAACCAGTCCCTTACCCGTTGAATCTCTGATAAAGACCAGTACACTTGGGTTTCTTAGTAGCCCTCAATTAAATACTAGGTGGTGACTCCAACGAACCAATCAAAGCAAACGAGATATAAAAAAATCGCCAAGCCCGATGCCGCGCAGATTTTGACGTGCGACAGACAGGAAGAAACCGATCAGAGAAAAGCAAGAACATAGGTGAAAGCAGAGGAAGAAAGTAACTAGTCGACCAGTCCTCCATCACATCTTCATCTCCAGAACTAGTAGGTAAGTCTCTTCTCTTCCCCGGTCTTACAATTTCAATCACTTAACACTGTGCACTTTGAATTTTAATTAAGTGATCACTAGTGTCCAGCTGGGCCACTGGCTGGGTCACTGGCTTGGGCCAGTGACCGGGCTGGATCCACACAAAAAAAACAAAAATTTGGGTTCGGGTCTCAGGCCTAGCTGGCCCAATCCCCTATATTTTATTCTTTTTTGTTTTGATATAACGAGCCTTTTTTTTATTAGAAAATTCAAAAAACAATTCGTGGACCTTTTTGAATTTATATGTAGGTCCCTCATTTTTTTTTAGGGTATTTCACTATATATTCGAGCTGTGAATTTTCACTATAAAATAAAAATCCGACATTCAATATTTTTTTTCTTATAAAATAATGCGTATGCATTGATTTAATTTTTTTTATTATTTATTGACCCTAGAGCTAGGAATACCATACTTCTTTTTTGCAACATAATATTTACTAACGCCAGAGTTGAAAGTATCTGTAGTTGAATATTCACGAGTGCTAGAATTTGAAATATTACAAGCAGACCATCGATAGCATAGTATAATAAATCCTTAGCAATTTAAAACAAAACCAGCAATGTAGCTTATCTTAGGTAGGACACTTAAGAGGTGATAATATCTTCTTTTTTTTGCGTAACCAGTTTCAAATCATAAAATCTATGTTAACCAATTAAGGTTTCTAGTGATCGTAATATTAGGTGGCGACTTCTTACACTAGATCTTTTCATATCTAAGAACAAGATGCCAAAATTTTATTTTTTCATTAAATTTTTAAAGTTCGTCGCGATGTCGAATGAGATATCTATGATTGTTTGATGATTAAACCATTAACTACGTTATAAGCAAACCCTACTGAATTGAGTACTTTTCAAGGGTGCAAGATGGATTGGGAGATCGAGACCGTTGCAGTTGGAGATCAAGAGCACCAATAACATAAATCTACTATTGGGCTTCAAGGAGCATGCAATACTTAAATTAGGATGAATGTAGGAGGAATGTAGCCTTCGAGGTTATATTTTATTCTAATCGGTTAAATAACAATGAAATATTATTTTATATGTGTGGAGAATGTAAAGAATAAAGAAGATGATAGATGTGTGAAGACCAATGAAATATCAGGATGTTTCTATATTAGTTGAATTAGTTAAACCCCCCCTACTTGATATTTCATTGGTTTTTATATATTCATGTCCGCTTGCATGAAGAGAAAAAGAAGAAGGAGGAAGAATACTAAATTGTTTAGTTTAAGAGTAATCATCTGATGTGATAGGTTTTTATAATTAGCGGTGAGCTATTAAATGATAAAAGTTATGTAAGGACCATCCCTTAAAGATAAAGTCATGAGAGTAATTAATTATAATATAAAGTCATGAGAGTAATTAATGTGCTTCCAACTATATGGTGAGTCGGTGGTGTAATTTGGACATGAAAGAAGTTACTTTTACTATTTAGACCAGGAGTTTAGACACTAGCAACTTAAACATCTTGATTTCTTTTAAATATATGCATGTGATATATCAAAACGGGGAGGTAGATATTTAGTGTATATTAGTTAGATGATTCGCGCTATGCCGTGAACTCATTTTTTATTTAAAAGAAATATTATAAAAATATAAGATTTAAAAGCGTTAGATCTAGCTGTAACGTCAAACTCAAGAGCGTTGAGTTTGGCTGCAACGCCAAATCCAACAATAATATTTATAATATTAATAATAATATTTAACTTATCTGTCAAAATTTTTATTTTTTTAATCCTTCAAAAACATTTATGGTTTGTCCTCGATAGTAATAATAGTTTTTTAAAATTTATAAATGATAATAATAATAATCATAATAATTTTTCATTTTAAACTTCAAATCAAATCTATGGTTGTTTTTCAATATTGATAATAATATTTTTCAAATTTATTAATTATTTTCTTAATAATATTAATTATAATAAAAATAATTATATTTATAATACAAATAATTATATTTAGAAACTTAAGATCCAAGAACCTCGGGTCCTGACGTTGAACCCAAGAGAATTGGGTCCGGATGCAGGACCCATTAGCCTTGGGTCCTGATGCCGGACCCAAGAAAATTGGTACCTGATGCATGACTCAAGGGAATTGGATCCTCATGCAAGACTCATCAACCTTGGGTCGTGCCGACAAACCCAAGAGCTTTGGGTCCTGAAGCAGAACCCGTTAGTCTTGGGTCATAACGCAGGACCCAAAAGATTGGGTCCTGACAAGGACCACTAGTCGTGGGTCAGGCGGGGCTGCAAGACCCAATGGATATGGATCTGCGCTCTAGCCACACCTAAGTTCCTTGGGTGAGGCGCCTATTTCTAGTTCCAAGTTTCTTGGGTCTGGAAGGGGATGTCTCACCCTAGTTAATAATAATAATTATTTTACCCTTTAAATTAATTCTATGTTTTTTTATAGTAATAATATTTATTATAAATTTAATAATATTAATGAATATAATAATATTTATAATATTAATAATAATATTAAACTCTCCTGACCCAAGTTCTTATAATATTTATAGCACAAATAATAATATTTTTGATATTAATACTTTTAATTATTATAAAAATAATAATATTTATAACACAAAAAACGTAAGACCCAAGAACCTTGGGTCCTGACGCTAGACCTAATAGAAACGAGTTCTTATGCTGGATCCAAGAAAAACAGGTCTCGACGCTTGACCCAAGAGATGAGGTACGGATGCAGGACCCCTTAGCCTTGGATACCCACGCTGGACCCTTGAGAATCGGGTCCTAACACAGGACCCAAGGCTGACGGTACGCACGACCTCAGGCTAAGGGGTCTTGACTTACGACCCAAGAGAATAATAATAATAATATTTTTAATATCAATAACGTTAATTATAATAAAAATAACAATATTTATAACATAAATAAGAATATTTTTAATTTATTAATTATTATATTAATAATATTAATTATAATAAAAATAATAATTTTTATAACACAAATAAAAATATTTTTAATATTAATACTTTTAATTATAATAAATATCTTAGTCCTGATGCAGGACCCAAGATATTTGGATCCGAATCTATTGCTTTTAGGTCTCCAATAAATTATAATTACCTAACTTTTAAATAATATAATAATAATTCTTAATTTTTTTATTTTTAAGATTCGGCCTTTCTCAAAAGGGACAATTTCCATCCATCCCGCACCCACGTCCGAGAAATCCTCCCAATGCTATTGTAGTGGCTTAACCTTTTTCGATGCAGAAGCATTGGATGGCTTTTTTTTTTTTCTCCAATATGCCTTTTCTGGTGCAGTGCTATCCGCTGCTTTCTTAACTTCTTTGGCCGCAGGTGCGAGGGAAGGGGCTGATATGGTTTCCAATCCCGATGAGAGAGATGACTGGTGTTATACCCCAAACTCACCCATCGTGGCCTTTAAATTTTTTTTCCTTTACTGTATCGAAAAAAAATTACAAGAAAAAAAAAATTAAAAAACAATTATTGACAGGTCCTGCTAAAAGCAGGACTCAACACTGATTGATAGTTGTAGCATGGGGTTCAGCTGGGTGCAGGGCTCAGCATCATTGGATCATGGTTGACAAAATAACTTTAAAGCATTGGTCCAAAATAATATTAGATTATAATATTTATGAATTGTTTTTTAATAAATTTTATTGTTAAAAAAATTCTCTTATATGATAAAAATATATAAATTATATTATGTGAATAAAAAATTTATTTGGAGCTCTATCAACTTTAATATGACAATATTAGAATTATAATTTTTCTGAATGTTTTTATTTTGAAAAAAAATCAAGAGAAAAAAATAAAAATCTTAATTTGAAATAAAGAAAAAAATAAAATTTCTGAAAAATAAAAGCATTTTTATACAATATAAAAAATAAAAGCATTTTTGAAAGGTAAAAACAAACATGCTTCAATAATGAAGTTCAACCCAACCTCAAATGAGTATGAAAAAAAATAAAATTAAAGTCTTGGGTTTTGCTCGGGGCAGTACCCTACTCTAATGGGTCCAGTAAGACCTAACGCTGATAGGTCCCGCTAGAGACAGGACCCACGCTGGTGGGTCCTGCTCGTAGCAGGAGCCAAGGCTGATAGGTCCAGCAACAGCTGGACCCAAAGCTATTTTGGGTTTTTCTGGTGGCAGCACCTAACTGGAATGGGTCCCGCTGAGCAGGACCCAACGTAATATATTCTCATTGAGTGTGGCTGTGCAGTCAAACTCAATCAATATATTTAAAAATAAAAAAAATATTAATTTAAAATAAAAAAACAATAAAAAAAATTAAATTTTTTTCAAAGTATTTTTGAAACGTAAAACCAAACATATTTTTATAAGAATATTCAATCTAACCTAAAATGATAAAAATATTAGTATAAAAAAAATCACATTAATTTATTTCATCTTTACAGCATACGGCGGGCTACAGACCCGCTCGTCAGGTCTTCAACACGGCGTGCGAGTTTACCTAGCATCTAGGGCATGAGAACCTCGGCGTCAAATATCTGCAACCTTGTGCTGCTGCCAGGCTCGCTGGCTAGCCTTAGTGCTAAGTGTCTATTATTTGGGTTATATCAAGCGCTAGGTATCTATAGCCTGGATCGTGCTGCCCCACCAAAATCTGAACGGATCATTTTCTTCTCGACCAAAAGGCAACCCCACACCTTACAGTTTTTGCAATTCTTCGTTGTAAGGGTAGCCTTTGCTGTTACGCCTCCCTAACCAACAGTACTTTAAAAAAAGGGTAAACTCAAAATAGTATACAATGAAAACATTCATAGTTTATAGTAATTCGTGCTAGAACAATACAAGCATTCACAGTCTATAATAACTCTCTTTATAATAAAACACTTATCCTCTTAGTTATAAATAATTTAAGTTCGTCACTTATGGTTTGTTGAATGTGTTTTATTATAGTAATATGTTCATTTTGAGGTAAAGCCTTCTCTCATCGAAAGATTTGTTTATTTGATATCTTTATTTATTAATATATCTCTTATGTTTTTGTGAAATATCAATCATCACATCAAGGGGAAGGACGAACCAAGGACGAAGAGGAGGAAGACCAGAGGACTGAGAGCAAACCGAGAGAACCAGAGGACGAACGGAGAGAACGAAAAGAACAGAGAAAACCCACGAACAGAACACAACAGGGGAACGAAACACACAGAGCACACCAGGAGGAACGAACTGGGGAAAAATAAAGCAGGGGAAAAACAAGCAAACGCAGAGAGGACGAACGAACGAAAAAAACCCAGGAAAAATAGAGACGACCGGCCACAGGAGAACGAAACACACGCAGAACAGGGGACGGACAGGAAGAAACCGATCAGAGAAAAGCAAGAACAGAGGTGAAAGCAGAGGAAGAAAGTAACTAGTCGACCAGTCCTCCATCACGTCTTCATCTCCAGAACTAGCAGGTAAGTCTCTTCTCTTCCCCGGTCTTACAATTTCAATTCACTTAACACTGTGCACTTTGGATTTTAATTAACTCATCACTGTACACGCACGATACTTGCGTGCCTGTGGAATAGGTAATCGGCTAAACTAGGTTAAATATATGTATTATTTTCTCCTTTTTATTATGAGAATTATTTTTGAAGATTCTATTCAAATTCTTCAAATTCTTAACAAACTGGGATCAGTTGTTTACGCTAATAAAATTTATATTAATTTGATATATTTATGCATAGAATTTATTAATTTATATAATACTGTTAGAAAATATATTAAAAGACATAAAATATTATTTTATTTATAAATATAATACACAAACCCGTAGTTATTCTTAGAACCGGATATAAAAGAATGCCTTAACTGGAATTTACTCTGTTTATTTTTACGAGTTAAAAGTATTTTTAAAAAAAATTAATTTTTTTATTTTTTTTATTTTAAATTAATATATGTTTTGGTATTTTCAGATTATTTTGATATGTTGATCTCAAAAATAATTTTTAAAAAATAAAAAAATATTATTTTTTAAATAATAATCACTTTAAAAAATAACCATAATCCCACTCTCAAACACAACTAATCAACAACGAATTAACAACTTGATTTTTACTTGAATTTAAACATTTATATATATTCTCCTAAATAATTGTATTGAGAAAAAATATGTAGCTAATGTACGTTTTCTCTCACTAATACTTTAATTAGCATATCTCTTGCATTCATGTTTTCTATGAATTCTTTAGTTTGCTTGGCCAAATAACAAGACATGTAATTACCACTGATACAACCGCAGCAAAGTTAAGTAACTCAAGAAGAGATCGAGCACTCAACCGACATCATACAATCTTCCAGCACGTTGCAACTCTCTAAGCAATTAAAAATAGATATGCCGAGACCAGTACATGATCAGGAGCTTGAACGATGGAAGGCAGTTAAATTCCCAGTTCCGAAGCTTGCAGACTATGGTTTTTCTGAGCCAAATAAAATACTGCAGAAGGAGTTTTATACCTATGCAAAGGAAGACAACTTCAATGCCTTGTTTGGTCTCTTGTCCGATAAACTGGAACATGTTTCATCAGAGGAAGTGCTCAATGTCATTTTCAAACATGTTGCTGCCTCTGGAAATTCACTGCTTCATGTGGCAGCAAGCCATGGAAGCGAAGGTGTGACACAGCTACTGTGTCATCACTTCCCCCTCCTAATCACCAGGAAAAATTTCCTGGGTGATAATGCGCTTCATCTGGCTGCCAGGGCTGGACGGTTTGACACAATTCAAAATCTCGTCAAGCATGTGAAAATTCATCATAGAACACTTGAACTTGCTAGCTTGCTGAGGATGAAGAATAATAAAGGAAACACCCCTTTGCATGATGCAGTCATCAAGGGTTGCCGAGAGGTGGCCTGTTTCCTCG
>Ga0325404_1007985_pt1 | contig 10966 bp, 5 predicted proteins | sample PopdelMetagenome_18_FD_205664 | JGI IMG/M metagenome (GOLD analysis project Ga0325404, IMG submission 205664) | Populus deltoides microbial communities from Bellville, Georgia, United States - Xylem-Control-R1 | ecosystem: Host-associated > Plants > Phyllosphere > Stem > Wood/Secondary xylem...
TTATTATATCTATCATATCTCCCTCGTCCAATCTAGAGCTAAAAATCGGCCCGCAATCTAGAGCTAAAAACCTGCAGTAGTGCTTGACAGATTGAGAAATTTATTTCCTTTCCATGTGAGGAAGGGTCCAAGGATTTATAAGCTTTTTATGCTAGCAGCTGGGGTTTTTTTCCTGTGTTTTAATTTAGGGTTTTATAAGGGAGGCGATGTCTTAACAGTAGAGAGAAGAATAAACACAATTTGTAAATGATATTCAGGATTATCATGTAGCCTGATTATGATTATGCAGATATTTCTAAATTTATTGCTCGAGAAATATGGTTGATTATCATTAATTGCGTAATTGAGGAATTAATTATTCAGTCTATATTTAAGATAACTTAAGGAATCTATAGGATACAAATATATATTTATAAATAGATTAGAGAAACTCGATTATCAACAATAAAAAAATATATTTGAAAAATTCAATTAGAAATTTCACAGAGGAAGGAATAATTGAAAATCCTAGAATATTGTTATCTTGAGTTTGACATACCTAATTAATGTTTTTTAGTGTTCACTCTTATTTGCGTTATCAAATAGATCATAATTCAATTAATTTTTGGTACTTGTAGATAATTTTTCAATGCCTGTTGAGCCCGAAGTTATTGCACCTGCACATGGTAGGATAATTTCAGTTCCCCGGTTATTGCAGCTGCACATGGTCACATAATTTTGTCTCCACGACATATATTGGCAATCGTTTTGGTTCACGACCGAAAGCAGTTCCATTTTTGGCAAGCGAAGTCGCATTTTCATGTTTAGTAACAGACAGGTAATGTCCTACCAATCATTTCAAGGGCTGGGAAATTAAGCTGTCTAGACCAAGTTTTTCGTGAGCAATTTTCTCAAGGAAATGCCATGGACCATGACGTGAAGGCCACATGGCCGTTCACCGTCCAGGATACACAGGAGCAAGCATCCATTAGAATTAATAGAATGCGACAAAGAGGTGTCTCAACTCTCAAGAGTCAAGCCACATTCGCAACAACCAAAAGATCCGCCGAAAGCATCCTGCTTCTTGTTTGTATAGTATCATCATCTAGGTAGGGCTGTCATTAGTTGCAGAGCAAAAATACAAGAGAGTTTAAAAGCGAACTTGGAAACAAAGACTCCTAACAAGTGATCAAACTTTCAGCAAAGAAGGTTATCTGAAGCGTAACAAGTAAACTAGGAGGCAGTCCCTGTGCATTATAAAGCAGCTTGCGCACTGATGAAATCATCTACACTTGTTCATCATGGGATCCATTGGCAACCAATTTCTTCTCTTGGTGGACTTTTCCGGGACCAATCTCTAGTGAATGAGTAGAGATGGGCTTCTTGGCCTCGCCCTTGTTGTTACGGTAGATGAAGTACAATATCAGCTGCAATGCCCCTAGACCACAGCCAACTCCATTTGGGATCTGTAATATACGGTAGCATAAGCATATATATTTTCCACGAGAATTTTAATTCCGGGTTTACCACATGGAACCTAATAATGGGGCACCAGCACCAACGTGCTAGCTAGCCTAACGTGAGTAAATTGATCAGGTACAAGGCAGCATGGAGATTGAGGAACTTACGGCAACGAAAGGGTCTCTACCAAGCAGACCATAGACAAACCAGGAAGTGCCGCATAAGAAGACAAACAGTGACAGGAAGAATGGCATGTACTCGACGCTCTTAGTTTTAATCACTGTCCTCTGCAGGTACAGACAAAATCACATATAATCATCTTACAAAAAATGCACTGTATAGCTTATAATATCTTGTGTGATATGATATTATCCTCTACATATGTTGTATCTCCCCTTCCATAGGAGAAAACGATGAAGAAGAAATCATTAACAGCCCAACAACCTTTCACAAAACTAGTTTTTCTAATTTTCTGGAGAAAGCAAACCATGTCCCAAACCACAGAAAGTCAGCAGTAATTTATACAGCACAGAGTCAAAACTGTCATAACAAAAAAGTAAGCTTGTCAAATTAGAATCACAAGGAATATTATTTTCATTTCCATGCTACGAATTCTCTCACTGGTGCCCCCAAAGGACAAAGGATTTGGCATCTCCCCAACTTGTTTACCTTATGCTACTTTATGCCTCCGTTTATTTATGCTACGTGGTGTTTTGTGTTTTATCTCAGCTATAAATATAAAAATATTTGTTTAATTAATATAAATTATAATTTTTCATGAATTTAATTAAAAAATATCTTTTTTAAAATCTTAGTTAAAAAAACTATAATTAATAGCTTTTTTTTAAATTTATTTTTTCAGACCATAATAATAAAAACTATAGCAATGACAAACACAGACTCAGTCAGGTAATTTTCTTAATCCCAGTAGATCGACTAGTGAAGCACTGCAGTAGACAAATATCCTCTCTGTTTCTCTCACAAAGGACAATAATGTACCTTTCTAGTGCAGACTACCATAGGAGATTGAGGAAAATAATGTACCTTTCTAAAACATAGCTAAATAACTACTCTCTGATAAAGCAATCTTACAAATAAGCAAAAATAACTTGTTATTAGTTGACAGAGCCAGGCCAGAGTACACTAAAATATATCAAATAGTAGCTACTCTCTGATGACTTCATAAAAGGGCCTAACTGAGCAGCTAAAATGAACCTCGTGATGCAGTGGTTCATTAACTAAAACAAATCGGCTGATGGAGCAACTTACACAAAAGAGTGAAGAACTTGAGAGTAACTTGACTTACCATGATAGACAGTGGGGAGCCATACATGATAATAGAGAAAACAGCAGCAGCACAGCCACAGAATAGCTTCCTGGCGTTGCCATGAAGAGCAAAAAGGGACACCAAGGCCACGCCAGTAAAGATGGTGATCACAAGAGTGAGGAGGCCAAGGACTTTAGTCTTCTCTTTCTTTGGTGCATAGATGATGAAGATCAACACATATATTGTTTCAATTGCTGAGCCAGTTCCATTGATTGTTGACACCAAAACATTGTTCTTGGACACAAAAGGCAGTCCATACCTGCCACGAAGTATAAAAATTAACGATTAAGTGGTAGTGATTAGACAAAAATGCATGAACCCAAGAAAATAAAAGCTGCACCTGTCCTATTTACCAAGCTTAATGAAACCTGATCACCTAAATCATCAATTAAAAAAGATATATATAAAAACAGCACCATGCTTTGTTCGTTGTGTCCAATATATACCAAAATAGAGTAAATTAAGCCGCAAAGCAATAGCAGACTGGGAAAAAAAAAATAATAAATTCATCGCACTGAATTGCATCTTCTTGGATTGGCTTCAAATGTATATCGTTTGAGGATGTACCGAAGGTGGCTATAATTTTTGTCTTTTGAGCTCATTGTTGATGGCAACCAAAAGCAGCTCATATTTAGCAGTTGGTTTACAAGAATACCCTTTTAAAGATGAACCGAAAATACAATTCAGAAGGTGTAATACACAAGAGCCAAGAAATAAAGAGAGAAGAGGTGGTTGAAGAAACGAGAAGCACGCACCAAGCGGAAAGAAGGCAGTTGAGCAAGGTCATCACATACGGAATGCCAGAGAACTGCTCTGTGGATTTGCTTTTTATGATCCTCTTGAACGTTATCCTATCAACAAATTAGCCATAATCCACATTAACTTTATCCTATTCTGACAAATCAGGCAAGTTTTCATTTAATGATCATTGAATCTCGATCACCCAAATACAGAAATATATGAACAAAGTGGTAAAACTAGTAGCACCCCAAAACTGCAAAGGAAAAACAAGATAGAAGATCCAGCAAGTTAAAAAAGATCATAGGAAAAGAAGGATGGGTTTAGAAGAGAATCATTTTTCAAGAAAACAGCCTAAAGTTGAAGAAATTTGATCATGGCTCAAAAGGCATTTCTATAGCCAGAGAGGAAGATAGTCTTTCTTGTCTTCCCCATGGACTGAAAACAGCCATTAGAAGCTACAAAGCGAACTTGTCAAAACCAAGAAACTCTATAAATGTCAATCAGGTGTTGTCGTGCATGTGTGTGCTAGTGTTGAACAGAGACAGAGATGGAGCTAACGAAAAGTTCTGGTGCATACGTTGGAGCCAAGAAGAGAAACAAAGCAGTGGCATTTCCTGGAGAAAGAAACAGAGAGAAACCATTGATTAGTCCCCTCAAAGAAAAAAAAGAAGAAAACATTTTGTTCAGAAACCAGAAGAAGAAGAAGAAGATGAAAGAAAACCAAGTGCAAAGGAGAGATAGATTGATGAAATTAAAAGAACCCACCAAAAACTCCAAACAGGAAATGCAGGACATCCATTATCTTCAACCTTGGAAACCTTGAAACTTCCAAAGGAGAAGAATCTTTTTAGCAGATGGAAATAATATATGGAGAGCAAGCCAGAAGCCATTGGTTTATATAGAATTGAAACAAGAAAATTACCGCAGTAAAATTCTTTCCTTCCGTTCTCATCTGTTTGCTTGCTTACTGACTTGCCCAGTGGGGGAGATCCTGTGTGCTAGTTAACTGGCATCATAATGGCATTAGTTCATGTAGGGTGAAAGCGATGTGAGAATGGGTGAAAAAGTTGTTACGCAATAAAACTAATAAAACTTATTTTTTTTGTCTTTTATTCTGGAATATTAGCTTCTTTGAGATAATTACTCCTAATAATTCCGAGATGTCCGTATTACGGTTCAAAAGGCATTGTCGTACTGGATAGCATTAGAAACCTTCCACACCTTCTTCTTCTTCTTCTTCTTCTTCTTCAAAACATGAGGGATTTGGGAGATGAATCACACGTTTGGAGCCGGTGTCTGCAGGTGGGGATAAGGTGAAGAAGGGCCTTTAGCATTTTATCTTTTGAAGGCCAAAATCATTTTAAGAAAAAAATAATTAAAATAATCGATTGTAAGTAAATTTTAATTTTATTTCATTGGAGCTTTTGTGCTCCTTTTTTACTGTTTCAGTGATTATTTTTTAAAATATTTTTTATTTTAAAAAATATCAAAATAATACTTTCACGCTAATTCCCATTTTCGCACAGCTTCAACTTCTTACACAACAGGTTACTATCTTACGTATCAAGATTTTGTGTGAGCTTTCATAAATTAATTAAGACGCAAAACAAGATTAAGAGGATAAAAGAAGGAAAAATACACATGTAATAAACATTCACCATGGCGTGAATTAGCTGGGAGTCAGTCACAGTGTGCAGTTACAAATGACGCGTGCTTGAGCCTACACACAGCCTACCAGACGCTATCTGTTCTGCCGACCCAAATGCTAATAGAAGCTAGCCCCTCCTCTCTAAGATATTTTATCTGTAAATCAAATTACGTGCAATTATAAGATTTAATTGCGATTTGTCTCTTCTTCATGCAAAGGGTATCTTTGTCTCTAAGTCATGGTTTTAATTTGCGGGACCAAGAATTAACATTGATTCATTTAGTCTATCATCTTCTCAAGCCACTAATTTCTTGGTGTCTTATGCTGAAATTTTGTGTGCCGTGATCCGGCCTCTCTTGGACCTTGCCTGTCAAACCAAGCAATCTGCTTTGAAATTCAAATTGTCTGTAGCTCATACAACCTCCTGCACAGAAAACACTGGAGTATATTGCACAATAACATAGGGAATTACCTCAAAACGTTCCTTCATGGCGTTCTTGACTCGTGTCGTGGTGTTGCCGATTTTTTTTTTTAATTTCCTTTCATTTCGAGAGTTTCTAACGGTAACAGAAATCGTCATACTTCTGATTTTTTTTTCTTTGCTTGTGGTAATACTATAATGGCTTAATGGTAATAATACATATTGTTGTTGTGGAGTGTTTTTTTTTTTTCTAAGACAAAATGCCTTCATGGATAGCACCAACCATTATCATTACGGGCAGCACTAGGATGTCGAAATTGGGAAGGCCACCGAAGAAAAGTAGAGATTAATGGATGTGGAATAGAATAAAGTGTGTGTGTGTATATATATATAAATACTTGACATATTTTAAGAGGATAAATACATATTCACAATGAAGATTTTCAAATAATTTGTTTTGAATGTTCTTGTTTAGATATAAATGTGATGTATGAGATTTAAAGTCTATTTATTTTTGCGTTTGAAATGTGTTTTTTAAAAAAAGTTAATTTTTTTATATATTTCAAATTAATTTTTTTAGTGTTTTCAGATCGTTTTAATGTGTTGATATCAAAAATAAATTTTTTAAAAATAAAAAAAAATAATTATTTCAATGTATTTTCAAGTGAGAAGTACTTTGAAAAGCAATCACTACCACAATACAAAACGTACTCGAGATTTTTTCTAATATACATTGTCTTGATTTAGAAAAATTTAATGATTTTTACTCATTTTTATGATTAAACTCAAAAAAAAGAAAAAAAAGAAGAAGCTAATCTTCTTATATACCTATCAAAAACTCATCAAATAGGGTTCGCAAAAGGGAATTTGGAAGAATGGCAGGCAAAAGTGAAGTTTTCCCCTTAATTCAATTCAATCATTGAGCTTTTATTTAGTTACTGGTTACAGTCATAACATTAATGTCATATTGCGTACGGCTAGTCGTTCTTCTAACCTACATCACCATACTGCATTCAATGGATGTTTTATTCGGTAAAACAGTCAGTATTGTTTTTTTTTTTTTTTTAAATCCAATAAATATAGTAATAATGAGTATGAGAATTAGTATTAGTATTAGTATTAATTAGTTTCATAAATGTCTCGTCTATTTTCACTCGCAATATTAACATGAAGCTTTTGGCTTATATTCCTGTATTCATTTGCTAACAAGTTACGATATTTTAATCATTATAAAAAGCAGAGATTATATAATCAATGGACGAGACAAGCAAAGCTTCTTTTTTTCCTTGGAAAGGGAAAGGCGAAGGTACAATAATTGAGAGAATTATTATTATAAATAGTTAAAAGAAATTAGTGTTTTACTGTAGACTGCATAGTACAGTTCACAATAAAACACTAATTTTTTAGGTTTTTTTTAAGTTGTCTAAGTTTTTTTAGCTGTTTTTTTTTTGTTTTTTGAGATTTTTTTTGCTTCTTTTTTTGTTTTTTTAATTAATTTTTTTCGTTTAGTTTAGTTTGTTAATGTTAAATTTCTTTCTATTTAGTTTTTTTTTCTTCTTAGAGGTTTTTTCTTTTATTTTTTCTTTTTAATTAATTTTATTCAATTAATTTAGTTTATTAATATTAAATTTTTTTCTAAGTAGTTATCGGTTGATGCCTTTAGTTTTTTTATGTTTTTGACTGTGGATTGCACAGTGCAGTCCACAGTGAAAAGGCTGATGCCTTTTATTATTTTTTTTTTAATTAATTTTTTTTATTTAATTTAAATTGTTAATGTTAAATTTTTTTCTATTTAGTTATCAAACTTTCATTACACAGATTCCGAGTTTGACAGGTTAACCGGGTTTGACGAGTTAGCCCAGTTAATTCTGGGATAACCCATTAATTTTTTTTTAATTATCAAACTTTCATGATGCGAATTCAAGGTATGACGGGTTAACCTGGTTTGAAGGGTTGACCCAATTAATTCATATTTTTTTTCTTTTTTTCATTAGTTTTTTTCTTCCTGTTGGTTTTTTTTTTCTTTTTAACTAATCTATTTAATTATCACACTTTTATGACACGACCTTGCAGTCAGACCCACGTCCAATGCTATTGGGTCTGGTATTGCAGTCCAGACACTTTTATGCTAAGAGTTAACCCAAGTTTAATGTTATTATTAATATTATAAAAATTACTCTTGGGTCAGGCGTTGTAACCAAACCTGAGACTCTTGGGTATAACTTTGCAAAAAAACCTAACACTTTTAGATTTTGGCTATTTTTAAAATGCAAAAAATAATTGACCCACGGCATCGCGCGGGGCATGTAACTAATTGATGCTAAAAGGAGTAGTAAGAAACATCAATGGAGAGAAGTGATGTTCAATGCAAGGACACATGATCAAAATAGCCAAGGAAAACAACATATATCCACCCGAGCAATGCCGATTGAAGGGGTTATCTAATCATCAAAATGATAAATGTTTGCTTAAAGAATATATATAACACAAGGGATCATTGAGCTATGTATATGATTGTGAACCGATAAATATCAATCCATTCAAATTATTTGTTCATTCAAATCATTTGTTCATGATTCGTCTGGTCTTGTCATTCACTGTGTACCTCATGATATTCTAAAATCTAATTTGCTCATAAATGAGATTTTTGAATGTTTAGACAATGAGTAATCACACATTCATGTCAACATTCCTTTCTCCAAATCTCACAAAGTTGATGGTTGGTGGTAGAAGGCCTAACATCTGCAAAACAATATCTTTTGGTGGGGTTTAGAGACCTCTAGATGATAAAGTCAGTGACTTTTAGTAAGATATTGCAATAAATAAGATAATGAGCTTTAAATTATAAGAACAAGAGTGTTTGTTCTTGTTTTTATATGATAAATGCTCTGAGAATTAAAATATGAATACTTAGAGAATATAAATTGTGAACCCTTTACATGAGTGGTTCATATGGGTATTTATAGCACTTGAATCTTGTCATGTTGTTGGAATGGAGAGGTTGAAGAGTCATTTCCTCCTATTAGTAATAACGAGGGATAAATATCCCTTACACAATATTAAATAAGGGACAATTATCCCTTACACCACATTGATGCGGGATAAATACCCCTTGTACAATATTAATGGCGATGGAAATATGGTAGGCCCTTAGAAGATTTTTATACACTCAAAAGTGTAGAAAGATAAGTATTCTTGACATTAAACTTTTATGTTAAAAGTCATAATAATAAACAAACAAAGTTTCATAGCCCAACACGGGGCTTATAATGGTCGTCAGACCCATATCCACTTGGACTTGACATGATACCAAGCCTATGGACGGTGAGTTTAATAGTTTGCGAGACCAATATCTGCTTGAACTCAGCGCGTAACTGGATCTAGGGATGATGGGTTTCATAGTTTGATAGACCCGTGTCTGTTTAGACTCAGTACGTAGATAAACCCAAAAACATTGCGTCTGACAGCTCGCCAGACCCATATGTACTTGGACTCAGCACGTAACTAAACCCAAGGATGTTAGGTCTAGCAGTTTGTCAGACCCATGTCTATTTGGTTTCAACGTGTTGCTAAACTTAAGGATATTAGGCTTGACAACATGTCAAACCCATCTCTGTTTGGGCTTCACGTGTAGCTGAACCCAATGACATTGGGTTTGGCAACTAGTCAGCCTCATATGTACTTAGGCTCAACGCGTATTTAAACTCAATGATATTGGGTATAGAAACTTACTAGATCCCTATAGTAATAGCCCGGCCCAACTTGCCATATATTGTCCGTTTTGGGCCTTACCGCCCTTACTAATTTGTTCTTAGCGACCACGCATGACCCCAAAACGCGTCTGACAAGTTAGCAACCAGCACCACTAATAAGGTCAGCAACCAACTCCTCACTCGCCGATGTGGAATATTACAATCCACCCCTCTTAAGGAGCCCGACGACCAGTCGGCATAACCGAACAACCAGTGAGGTTGGCATAACCGAACGTAATAGCCTGGCCCAACCTGCTATATATTTTCCGTTTTGGGTCTTACCGCCCTCACGGTTTTGTTCCTGGTGATGCGAGCTCACTTCTGACGCATATAACAAGTTAGCAACCAGCACTATTAATAAGGTCAACAACCAACTCCTCACCCGTCGATGTGAGATATTACACCTATCTATCTGAGCTTAATGCATAGCTGAACTCAATGATCTTAGGTCTAGTAGCTTGCCAGCCCGTTATGTAATTGGGTTCAACGCGTATTTGAATCTAAGGATGTTGAGTATTACAACTCACCAGACCTCTATGAATTTGGGATTGATATGTAGTTGAATCGAATGATATCAGGTTTGACAACTCGCCAGACCCACATTTGTTTAGGCTTAGCGTGTAGCTGAACCTAATAACGTTGGGTTTGACAGCTCGCTAACCTCATATGTGCTTGGGTTTAATGCATAGCCGAACCCAAGAAAGTTAGCTCTGGCAGCTTGTCAGATCCACATCTATTTAGGTTAAGTGTGTAGTTGAACCCAAGAACGTTGGGTCTGACAGCTCGTCATTAAGTACTTGGGTTCAATGAGTAGTTGAACCCAAGGGTGTTGGGTAATAACATATGTGTTGAGCCCAAGAATGTTAGGTCTAACAGCTCGCCAGACCCATGTCTGTTTGGACTCCGTGCATGGTTGAACCCAATGACGTTGGGTTTGGCAGCAACTCACCAAACCTATATGCATTTAGTTCAGTGTGTAGCTTAATCCAATAATGTTATTATCACAATTCGTGAGACCTATATTTATTTGGGCTCAGCACATAGCTGAACTCAAAGATGTTAGGTCTGACAGCTCGTTATACCCATATTTTTTTGGGCTCAGCACGTAGTTGAACTTAAGAACATTGGGTCTAATAGCTTACCAAACCTATATTTATTTAGATTTAACATGTAGCGGAACCCAAGAATATTAGGTATGACAACTTGTTTGACCTATGTCTGTCTGAACTTAGTACGTAGTTGAATCCAATTTAAAAATATACTGATAAATCAATACCCATATTTTCTCGAGTTTGAAAACAAGGTTTAGCATTACAAATTTACCAAACTTTGGATGCCAATTGCCAAGAATGATTGAGTTGATATATAGTTTCCAAATTACCTACTCACATGAATGTAACATGTATAGAGCTCATGCCAAAAAGAAAGCGCGTGTATGTGTGCCTGTCTATATATATATATATATATATATATATATATATCATTTGAGGGTAACACTTAACTGTGCACCTAATTTTGTTGGACATGAATTACTACTCTCGATGGATAGTCTCACAGAAAACTATTTCCAGAGATATATATAGTTATTTCCAAAACATTTTTGTTTAATAATAAAAATAAAACATAAATTTCCACTC
>Ga0325404_1007987_pt1 | contig 10965 bp, 6 predicted proteins | sample PopdelMetagenome_18_FD_205664 | JGI IMG/M metagenome (GOLD analysis project Ga0325404, IMG submission 205664) | Populus deltoides microbial communities from Bellville, Georgia, United States - Xylem-Control-R1 | ecosystem: Host-associated > Plants > Phyllosphere > Stem > Wood/Secondary xylem...
AGTCTTTACAATATATTTTTAATTCATAATAACCGATGAAACCCGTAAAAAAAATTACACCAATAGCAAGATCATTGAATTTTTGTTGGAATAGCAACATAATAATTACACTATTGCGGTGATCTGTGTCTAGGAACAGTGAATTCATCTTGGCTTCCATTTTATTTTATTTTTTAATATCAAGCAAATTCATTACATGTTGCAGAAACCTGTGCCGGGACTACCATCAAAATTTCCCAGCAAAATAGCACAAGAAATTTACACATTATTCCGAGATCTAGAGCACAAAAACAGGCGGCGCAAGCATAGGTCAACCTGCACGTACTTGCTGAATAGAATTCCTTTATTGTATCAATCATATATATAATAGATATCACAACACATACGAATAAACAGCATTTGAGGCCGTAAAATTGTGTGATTTCCAGAAAAGAATAGGCACAAAGTTAAGGGCACAGCACGCCTCTATCAATAAGCAATAATGGTAAACGACATCAATAAGTGACCACCTCAAAAATTTCCAAAAGAGAGCTCTTCCCTAACTTCGGTATATCAGCGAAAAACTACAAATGGGATCCACGCCATACATTCAAAAAACAAACAAAACCCGGGAAATTACAGAAGCCTCTGGAACCACGACAAAATGATCCCTTCAGTTCTCAGAAACTCCTATACATATGTTGTATGTATATATATATATATCTATATAGGACTACTCTCAACAACATCCAAAATTTCGAAGCTCCACCAGATGCTTCTCTTGCCTAACCAGTTCAGAATTTTATGAAAACCAGAATAAAATTGGAAAATCACCTTAGGTCTGGCTATGTCCCCTAAACGTTTAAGAAACTTCTCAAAAGCTGAAACAAAAAAGGTCCCCTTTTAATCAGGCACCCCAACATCATTCATAAAGACTTGGAGTGGTACCGATTTTAAATTACCCGGTCCTACAAGGTTAGCGCCCTCAAAAACAAGTGGCTTGCTTAATCAGACTCCTTTCCAGAACCTGAGGAAGCATCCCCATTTGAAGAATCCTCCCCACCCGCCAGATTTGATGGGCTTCCTTGCTGATTCTCCTCATGGGTGATGGTTCGGGGTTTCCCAGGTCTAGTTCTTACATTAACCCCCATTGGAAAGGGAACCTGCAAATAAATACAGGGTCGGCGTGAAATTAGTTTCATTCTTTTCTCTAAGACTGCCGTTAAATGAGGTGAATTTGGTTGTTCTACTGAGACTGAAGCCCATTTTATGGACATCAGCACAAGATCCCACCCACATTTAGCAGCATTTCTAGATTCTGTTTTATGTTACAGTCCATATGGAAACACGTAACTAAAATCCAAATTGCCTGACATGCTGTGATGTGCATACCTGGTCACCTGCATTGGGTCCATCAGTATTGAAGAGAATGGGTCTGCATCTCTTATCCTCGTTCATCAAGCTTGAATTCTGGAAATGTGCAATGAGAGCTGCTTTTCCTTGTATGCGAGCATATGCAAGCAATGCTACCTTTTCACTATTGAACTTCTCCCATTTCTTCCCATTAAATGCCTGCCATAATTTAACTTTCCTTTTAGCTTTAGCCTTTACATGTAACCTTTAGGATAAAATTGCCATTGGCCTATAACTACACTAGCCACCCCTACTTTATCATCTTATTGCAAGATATACCTTCACCTTAAAATTTTGGGTAGGCAGTGTAAAAGGAATGGCAAGTATAACAAGGGCGGACAAAGTAATTTATCCAATCTATTAACAACATTACAGCTTAAACATCACAAACCTGATAGAATGGAATTATTTGACTGGGATCAATCATGTTGATAAATGCATACCCAACATTGCATTTGTTCTGCAAAAATTGTTAGGGTCAGGTATTGCATATGGATTGAAAGTGTATCAACAGAAACTTTGGTTTTCCCAATACTCATCTTTAACCTTGAAATTAACGGGCACTTGCCTTAAAATCAATTGGCAGGTAAATGAAATTGTAAGACCCTTTATGGTGTTCATCAATTGCTACCAGAAGCATTTTTGAAGTATACCTGCCATCAACACCACATTGTCACAGTTAAATCATAACCTGGAAAAGAAGAACTATTGGCAACCTTTTAACTGAAATGTGGTCATAGTGCAAATATTTCTTGTCTAGTGAAGTTTGTTCTATATAAAAATCATTGAGCATGCATAAACATCACACTTTCATGGACTACAAGTTACTGCTTCAGAAACAGAGTTCCATCAATAAATAAATAGTAGCCACCAAGCAGAATATGATCACGGTTTTGAAGTTAGGTACCACATACTTGTTCGGAATATTCTTTATCATAAGTGTTGTACGGTTGTCTTCCCCTCGCAATATCCGATCAATGTCAAGCTCATATTGTTTCTTGTCAGCCTGACTAATGCTGCCTTCATTTCTACGGCTTCTAGCACGTTCACTAGGAGGATCAAATGTATTAATCATGGGAATCATTTGGCCTCTGCCAGGAAACACCATGGACCTCTGCTGTTGGGATTGGAGCCCGACATTTTTTGGGGTCATTGAAAGTTCCAGACGGTTTCCGCCACCATGAGGAAACATGTTAGCAGAGAGAAATTCCATGGACTGCAACGAATTATTAGATATCCTTATGCTCCCAAGGGAGCCAGGATGGAAACCAGATGTGTCAGGAGATTCCCCTGCATATGCACGTTGCCTATCCCAGAGAGAAGGATTAACAGCTGGCGCTGATCCCACATGTTGGTTATTGATGGATAAAACTGGATTCAGCATAGGAGATGGTGCTCTAGGAGGTCCATGCAGCCGTGGTCCAGGATGAGCAATAGAAATTCCATTGACAAACGATGGCGAGCTTGGCCAAATCATGCCTGGAAGCTGGTGATGATAGGAGTTACCCCATATATAGTGATGCCCAGTTAGAGGGCAGCTTCCATTTTGAGCAGATCCAAAAACTGATAAAATGGAGCAAAGGCCAGATAAATGAATCTATTAAGAATTTGAAATTGTAACAAATAATCACCAGTATTCTTCTAGCACAGAACTCAATCATTTAACATGTATATCTTTCTAACATCACAACTTTCATTATCTACATGTGAAACTAGCAAACCAAAGGCACGCAATGAAACCTATTAACCTTGATCTAGAAATTCCTGTAGTTCCATGGAAAAGATACGGTAGTTTGAAAACTTGGCTTTTGTAAGTCAAACCACTAAAAACTCAGTATTGTTAGCAGCACCACTGGGCTCCACCAGCTATGTGGAGTCCGAAAAGCAAAAAAAAAAAAACAAATAGAAGACAACTTCAGCAAGATATTCATTGCACTTACCTCCTTCACTGAACTCAATTGGATTTCCATTTGAGCTCATTCTGGCTAACTGCCGGGTATCAATTCTTTCAAGTGGCCTTGGATTGATGTTTGCAGCCATTGCTCCAGGAGAATTGCAGTGAACACCACTATTTAGACCATCATACTCTGGAAGTGAATGAGGATGAAAATTTGGAGCGCCCTGAATATCAAATTTCAATTGACTTGGTGAGTGACTGAGCTCAGCAAAGCCAGTTTGATTGCCAGCTGATTCAACTCTCAAAAGTGAGGACAAGCTGTTAGGAACACTAGAAGAGATTCCATGATGCAATGCAGATTTCAAAAATGGAGCTTGTATTGCAGAGGGTGCACCCAAAATAGGCCCATTATCCATGCCACTGGATGTAATTGTTCCTGTTAACAATGCTTCATGAGTGACATGACTATTAAATTAAGGGATAAAAAAGAAAATAACAAATGAAATTTAACGAATTTTACATGAACAGACAGATGAAATAAATGACCCAAAAGTTGCATAATATTATAACTCCCGTCATTGTGTCTATTCATGCAAAATTCACCAACTTTGGTTTGTCTTATGTAGCATTATCCTATAATGAGTAAGATATCACATTTCCAACAATCATACCAGAGAATCCAGTAGTTAAGTTAATGGAAGGGCTAATCTGCTGCACAAAAGGCCCAAAATCATCTTGTTCCAACTCAGTAGGAATCTGTTGCGATAAACTGCATGCCAAAAATCAAGATAAACCTAGAGTTTAGCGAGAGATCCAAAGAAAAGTCTAGGTTAGTTAAGCAGAAATGACAAACCAGCTAATAGTTTGAATATTGGCAACAAAAAGTAACGAACATGGGGATGGAGTAGGTCTTGCATTTCTATGCTGTGAAGCAAATATATATACAAAAATGTAAATACAACCAGGAAAACCATTGGTTCTGTCTGCTTAAACTAATGTTTCTCTATTTTATCACACCCGAACATGGAAAGAGAGGAAATACTTCTGCAACTCTCCCACTAAATTGGATAGTTAATCAAAAGAAACATAAAGCAAAAGAAGGAAGAAAGATTTTGAGGAAAAAATAAATAAATGCAGAGTTAGTATGCTTGGACAACACCCACCGTTTTAAACCCCGTGGATGGCTTGCCTCTAGCTTAATCCGCTTCCCAGCAATATCACTCTTATTCATTGCACAAAGAGCAGCCTCTGCAGCTCTCACATCATAAAATTCAACTAATTTGTGATGATTTCTGTTTGGGGTTTCACGAATCTGCAATGCAAGAGCAACATGGGTTCATGCCTAGGTTGCAGAGTTTTGTTAATAGCAATATAAAATCAGCAACCGAGTTCACCTCCTTGATCTCTCCATAAACAACAAAGATCTGACGAAGTTCGTCATTTGAAACAGAAGAATCAACGTTGGATACAACAAGAGTACCCTGGTTAAAATCTTTCTCTGAAGGGTTGTCCTGACAAAAGTAATCAACAAGTCATGTGACAGGATTCATGCATGTACACAAATGTAGAATGTATGCAAAAGAGTAAAAGTCTTAACAATGGGACCGTCATTCTGATAAACTAAAGTGATGATGGACTAATAATAGCACAATAATTAAACAGGAAAAACATTGAAATCCACCTTTGGAATTGAGTAATGAATGTCAAGTTTCCTACGTCTCAATGGCCTATTCTGTAGTGCTTTCATCGCGTTTTTGGCTGCTCTGATATCGTAATAGGATATCATAACAAAACCACGATGCTTGCAAGCCGTATAAAGTGTACGGATATCACCATATTGCTGCACATTAAGCATACACAATAATAACAGAGGGTGATACATTCTTTGAAGACAAGTAGCTCAAGTTAATAGCATGTGTGAAACACAAACTAAAACAACATGTCAAACACATACCTCAAATACAGCTCTTAACTCAGAGTCTTCAACATTGCTATTTATATTTCTCACAAAGAGTGTTCTAGAAGGGTGTTCACCATAAGGGTGTTCTCCTGCCATTGAAAGATTGCATGCCCCCAGCTGACCATTGGAAGCTCCTCCAGGAAATTCAGAATCAATCTGGGCCACAGAACCATCATCCCCCAAATCCATCCCTCCAACGCTGCTGAAAAAGTCCAACTCCTCCATATCATCTCCACCACTGGGATGGTTATTATTTTCTACCCTATCGGTCACCCCGGTAAACAAGTCATCATCATTAGGGAGAAGGTTACCAATGGTTTGGGCCTCAATTTCTTCAAGGGACTCAAAATGTTCCTCTTCCTCGAAATGAGATGCAATAGTATCAACAGAATGGCCATATAGAGGATTGGTTGAAGATAAACTCACTGCATCAAGAGCATGAAACAGTAGATCAGTACACAGTATCTCAAAAGGAAAGTACATCCTAGAAACCAAATCTAGATATGGCAAAGGCTAGCATGTGGCACGTAATTTAAATTTACATGGCCTTTGTGGAAAAAGTGTGGCAAAACAAGCCAAATAGGAGAAGAAACTTACTCTTTCTGCTAAATAATTCTGATAATGAGCTTGAGAAGAGACTATTCTCATGCTGAGTTGCCATTGTGTTCACTTTGCAACCTTCTGCAGAATAAGATGCCGGCTGTACATTCAAACTAGCCCTTGTACCTGGATCAATGTCCACAGGTCTCAACAATGTGAAGGACCTACTTAATGCTCTCTCTGCTCCCACCGCATGCTTATCTAAGCTATGATTCATTTTATGGTCATGCATTAGGGAAAGCTGAGGATGTTCAAGCGATTTAACCGAATCCACAGCTACAGGTTTCTCTAGGGGTGTCAAAACAGCTGATTTCCCAGCTGCAGTTAAACAAATTATATTAGTTTCTACTCCATGAAAAAACTCACTTACCATAGTAGAAGTGCTATAGTCACCTAGCGATGACATCATTTTACAAATTGATCATGCACTAAGAAGACTAGTTTGTAAAGAATTTAGAGACCAATAATCAATTCCATGGTAGGATCCATTCTTAAATTCTGGTTAAATCTCAATTTGGCACCAGCCCCGCCTATAATAATCAAAACTGAGTACATGAACTACATGTGACTCTACTGAAAAACACTTTGAGGAGAGCAGAAAATTCAATGAAAGGAATCACAGAAGCATCCGATTTACATTTCCTTCTGGCTCTTTCTCCTGAAACTCACTCGCTAAATTATTTAGCGCATACTTCCAGAAAAATCAATAATTCTAGTTCCAGCTTTGTTGACAAAGTATTTTCAATAAGATTATTTAAGGCACGTGACAAGAATGAAGATCGCGATTAAATATTTAGACTAATATCAAAATATTTTCAGTAAGATTATTAAAGGCACGTGACAAAAATGAAGATCATGATTAAATATTTGTTAACGAATACTAATATCTTAAACATGTTAGCAACTATGGCAGGTCAATCAATCCACATTCACAAAATTAAACCTTTATTCTCTCAATAATGCCCCAGCATGTCATCCTATAGACCTCATTAATAGCAGTTTACGTCATCTCACAGAGCTAATTCTTCTTTTTCCAATTCAAGATACTTATTAAATTACTTAATGTCCACATGGTTTATTAGCGATCTGGCAGACAGAATTGAAAGATATATCCAACCTTCTAAACCACACAACACAATCGATGTTAAAGTGAGAATCTAGAAACAATCAGATCCCAATTTGGGAAGACAGATAAAGAGTTGTAAAGTGGCTGACTATAAAGAAACACTTGTTATGTCCTAGGAATTGACCAACATACTGCTTAACTGCTATACAAACAATTCCAAGTTCTCAATCAAAAAGATGTAAAGGTAACAAAAAAGATCCAGCGGTCCATTTGATGAATCAAAACCTTAAAACCCACACATATCTCAAATATACTGACCATGTTGATCAGGCATCGTGTCTGACTTCCAAAACCCTACCTGCCTCTGCCAAGGGTAGAAAACAAAACCAATCAGTAACAATTCAAACATAAACCACAAAAAAAAAAAAACATAATAATAATAATAATTAAGCACTACAATCTACACCAATATATAAACCGTTACAACAATATAACCTAACCATGAAACAGAATCAGAAATGATAACACGAACAGATGATTAAACTAAAGGTTGAAACACAGAGATGCACCGGCAGTACCTCTGGAAAAGAAACATCCTCAGAGAGAAATGATGATGAGGGCAAACCCTGTGAGTCCATTATTTCAGATGGCATTATGAATTGGTACCGAAAACAAGACTATATAAAAACCCCCCACCCATAAAAAAAATAAAAAAAATCTCAATCAGGGCGGCCCACTGTTGCATTAACACTTGTGTACAAAAATCTCTGAGCCTTGTATGTAACTCTGCAAGGCAAGAATTTGGAAAGTAAGGGATAGCAAAGCAAGGCAAAACTAGGCAACTTAAAAAAGCACGGGTAAGGATGATAAGGATTAGGGATGATTAATTTCATTAATAGCAAAATCTGCAAGTTGTTTCAGCTTAAGATCTTAATGGAAAGTAAGCAATTATGGCTAGTAAAAAAACAACAAGAACAAAATTAATTATTCCTTCATTGGATACTAATAATAATTACAATAATAATCTCTCATAATTCACACCAACCAATCTTTTCTCAAATAAAAATAATAATAATTAAAAGGAAACACGGAATTGTTAATTAAATTCTATTTTTTGCAGGTGCAATTTTCAATAAGATCCAAAACAGCTTAAAATTAACCTGAATTAGCAAAATTGAGTAACCTAGAACATTTTTGGACTCAAAAAAATAACCGACCAGAGGATAAAAATTACAAAAACACACGTTGGAGGCTTGGAGCACAAAATGTAACAGACCTCAATTATTAAGCAGAAAAAACAGACTCCGGTTCCTAGAGAGAGGGGGGAAGGGGGGGAGTACAAAGAGGAGAAAGAAAGAGAAGAGAGAAGAGAATTTAAACAGAGAGAGAATTCAAAAGAGAGATCGAATAAATTACGGCTAAAGGAAAGGGAAATTGAAGGAAGAAGGCATCATCTTATTAGCAGCATAGCATCTTTGCCGTGTAAGATCCTCCAACCAAACACCGCCTTCCTTCCTTGATTCTCTTTTAATTTCCCTGCATTGCACGTTAACCTCCTCCTATACTTTACTTCTTCGTCTTTTTTTATTACAAATCTTCTCTCTTCAGCTAAGAAACAGATTCTCCGGTGGAGAGAAACGGAAGCTCCGGCGAGATTGAGACCTCTCGCCAGAAGGTGAGAATATTGGCGAGGTTGTTCTTTTCTTTTATCTCTCTGCCGGTAAAAAAATGAGAAGACTCTGGTTGCAAAAACTAGACCAGGTTCCTACAAACACGAGATCATGAGAGAGTTGAGGTTGAGAAACCGTTCAGACTTGATTCTAACGCCGTTAATTAGAAAATCCGTTGTTAGTAAAAGAAAGAGAAAGGTCTTCTTTCTGTCTTTAGCTCTTCGCTGTGTTGTATGGATTTTAGATTAGATAGAATAGAACATTAATTAATTATTTATTTTAAGATATTACCCCCCCCCCTCCCTCTAAATGCCATGCTGGCTTTTTCTTCGAAGCCGGTTAATTTTAAATTTGAATTGTGAAATGACGAGAAAGGACTTGGCCTGCTATGCAATGATTCAGCCATGGAATCGGTTATTTTAAGCAACAAGTAAAAGCCTCGCTAAAGCCACCTTCTTAGAACTCATTTATTAATATGTTTTTTTTAAGATATTTTTTTGGTCTTAAATTAATTAACTTTTGTATTTTAAATATTTTAATATAATAATATTAAAAATTTTAAAAATAAAAAATATTATTTTAATATATTTTTAAATAAAAAATATTTTAAAAAACAATCAATAACCTTAACTCATATAAAACAATAAAAAAAATCAACCAATTAAACTCATAAAAAAGATTATGTGTCTGTTTGACACTTTCGTCTATTCAACCTCGTTAATGAAAGTTAGTTTCCAAGAGATCCGACAGTGAAAAAAGAAAAAGAAAATAACAAGGTGAAAATACTGTGGGTGGTGGTGGTGGTGGTGGTCACAGGTTTGGTACAGTTTTGGAAACTCCTCTTTGATTTAGCGGGCCTTGAGATCCGTGCGGTGCTTAAATTCTCAGAGAGATAGTGAGAGTACTTACTAGGATTTCTTTAATGTGCAGAGAAATTATCCAGTGATACAGTGACGTGAAGGCATGTGAAATTTGTGGTAGAGAAACAGGAATTTTAGATTTTATTTCCAGGCTTCGACTAATGAGTGGTTGGAAATATGTTCGTACAGTAAGAGCAGAGTAGTTTCCCGTGCGGTTTATTTTTTGTTTTAAGAGTATTTTAATTTTTTTATTTTAAATTAATATTTTTTTAATGTTTTTAGATATTTTAATATATTAATATTAAAAATAATTTTAAAAAATATCATTTTAATATATTTTTAAATAAAAAATATTTTAAAAAAGAAAACCGACCAACCACGCTCACAGACATACATTTATTTTGCTTTTGCTGTGTAATCATGGTTGATGTTACGTGGCTGGATAAATTATAAACAGAGAGGCGTCCTTAAAAAATGAAGTTAAATGTAAAAAACGTGAATTCTTGAAGATTGACGCGTGTGCCAAATCATTTTATTTCTTAGAATCTCTTTTTGAGTCACGAATATTAGCCAGGTGATCTGTCGGCCTAATTGATGTTAAGAGATGATAATTCAACTCCATGGATATATCCGAATTAACTCGAATGAATAGGTTTTCTTGATAGTTATATTATATTATGTATAGTAAATAGAGCACAAATATTAACAAACTCTATCCTAAACCTAACCCAGATTTAACTATATATATGTATAAAATATTTACATTTTTTTAATTTAATATAATATATACATGCCTCAAAATATGTATTATCCTTTTATTTTATGTTGAGTAATAGATAATAATCAAATATTCAAAATCTGATACATAAAATATAAGTTTCTAAATTTTTAATTTATCTAATAAATATTTTACAAATATAATGAAAACTTGATTTGTGGGTATTTATTGTCGTCCCTGATCAATCAGTGTCGGGTGGATGCTAAAACTCGTCCAGATTTTTTCTTCTTTATTTCCGCGAAGTGCACCATTTCAAGTTATATTTGTTATTTATGTTTCTTGATTTTGTAAAATTAAATTAGTCGCATCTTATTGCAAATCAATGTATTTATATCTATCCAAGTGAAACATAAAAGGTGGAATTTAGCCGAATATTCTTGACGGAAAAATTACATCGAGTCTCTCTTGTATTTTTATCATTTTTTTTTATTTTGTCTCTATTATTTCAAAATTTACACCTAATAAAAAACAATTTAAATTTATTTTAGGGTTTTCAAAGTCCCATAACAACACATAATAGTCACTTTACATGGGAGATAAATGTACAATTTTTAATACACCTCATATTTTATCTTGTAAAAAAAGATAGTTTTTTTTTTTACAATTTCAAGACTTGATGGAGTGTTAGAATATCATTCGACCAATTGTTGCATTATTCAAAAGTTTCTCAAATCAATGACCTATACTCTCCTTTGTCATCATTCGGCCTGCATGGCAAGGGGGAGTTTTTTTTTTTTTTTTT
>Ga0325404_1007988_pt1 | contig 10965 bp, 8 predicted proteins | sample PopdelMetagenome_18_FD_205664 | JGI IMG/M metagenome (GOLD analysis project Ga0325404, IMG submission 205664) | Populus deltoides microbial communities from Bellville, Georgia, United States - Xylem-Control-R1 | ecosystem: Host-associated > Plants > Phyllosphere > Stem > Wood/Secondary xylem...
GTCATAAGACATGGAAAAGAAAGTGATTTAATAATTTATAAAGAATCTCTCTATTATTTTTTATTTTATTTTCAATTAATGCAATACTCAGTTAAACATGTCTCTTCGGGGCGCTGTAGAAATATTTCAGGTCGAGGGCTATTTATAAGAACTAATTTAAGGCTTTCAAAGCCTGACATTGAAGAGGATGGAAGAACTCACATTTGTTGTGAATGTTAAATAAATTCAAAAAGATTTGTGTCAGACTAATTAATTACTAGTTAGTTAGAATTTCCATTAGATTTTAATAATTAGAGGTGTAATTTCTCTATAAATATAAAAGTCTATTTATTGAAGAATTTTAAGAGTATTAAATATAGAATTAAGAGAATGGAAGTTTAAAATGTGAAATTAAACTAGATTTGGGATTCTAAAAAATTCTACCATTTCTATTTAGATTAGAATTTTTTTACATTAGTTTAATTTCTTAATTGTTTTGAAATTAAATATCTTAATATACTTTTAAAAGTTTTAAACATATAAAATTTTTCAAGTTTTACACGTGTAGATGCAATTACATTCATACATTTCGAAGTTATAATATTTAACTCTATTTTTTTGTGGTAGATTCAATATGAGGTGGTAAGTTTTGATAATCATGTGTGCCTTTTCGTATACCGTTGTCGCTAATTAATTGAGGAGGTGAAATAACGAAGGAATTAAAGCACATAACTGCAGTAATCATACTTTTTACAATATCCCGGCATCCATTTACTGTGTATATTACATGCATGCAGGGGCGGAATGAAGGGGTGGCAAGCAGGGGCCCGGGCCCCTGCAAGATTTTTTTATTTATTTGGTAATTAAATGTGAGGAGGTGTAACATTTTTTAATGAGAGAGTCTTTCTTACAGGAAATATATTTGTTATCCTTTGCTTTAGTTTTGAATTCTTTTGACTTTGCCTTGATTTTATGGTACCAACATGCCTATGTGGAAAGAAAAAAAATGTAGAGTTATCAATGTGTTTTGCTATTTTTTCTCTCCCTACAGCCTTAATATAAATTTCTTCAACGCAGTGGGTAGATACAAATTGCAAACAAAATTTTTCTGTGAAAAAATTGAAATAGGGTACTGATTAATTCATCTTTTATTAAACAAAATAAGATAAATTTAAATTTAAAATATATTTTTTATTTTATTTTGAGATATTTATTAAGAATTTGATTATTGTTTTTTATAATTTTATTATTTTTGCTCCTTTATTTTTAGATCTGCTAGTTCTAACGATTGTTTTTTGAATTATTGATAGTGATTTTTTTCTAATTAATTAAATATATTTTATTGGTTTGTTTTGATTATTCTTGGATTTTTTTTATGTTTTGTTTTTAGCAGAGCCATCAAAATTATCAATTTTTTCTCAATATATATTTTGATTTTAGGTTGAATCATGAACAAAATAAGAAGAATTGATTTTTTTTGAAAAAAATGAAAAATATTTATACACTAGTTGACAGGTTGATTTGGCTTATTTTGACTTTTCTTGTTTCGACAGCAACTACTCAACGAGCTTTCTCAGCGATGAAGATTATTAAAACAATACCTCACAATCGGATGGAGGATGATTTTCTTGCAAATTATTTGATTGTCTATATAGTAAAAGAAATTGCTAAAAGATTCACAATTGATATGATAATCAATTATTTCTATTCTATAAAAGAACGACGAGCACAATTAAAATAAATATGTAAGAATTATTCTTTATTATTTTTTACTTTATTTCAAAGTTTATCAAATATAAAATAATGCTTCGCTTTAGCTAATGTTTATTATATACTTTGTATGTTTATATTTGATAGATATAAAGACTAACAGCATTAAAGTGATCGATACATCATAAAAATAAAATTAACTTTATTGTTTTGACTCAATCTATTATTGCTCCAAACCTTTTACCTTATACAAAGGTTATTATATGTTTGTAATAAGTTATTTGAATAAAACTAAATCATGCTGAGTTTTTTTACAACCCATGTACAATAAATTAAAACAAATATTATATTTTATTATATTATTTTTGACCACCTCAAATAAATAATCCTAGTTACATCCCTGCGTGCATGCACTTATAAATTAACCTAACACGCTTAGAGACCTCTGAAGGCGGAACCTGTTACCGTAAGTCAACCAGCTAGTCTTCGGCCTTTTATATTAATTCAGGATATCGTCTTCCACGCATTTTTAAGCTTAAGGTCCACGATCAAATTTCAGTCACAATACCTTAGAAAATGATACCTCAATTTTGTACTTATGAACTATGTTTTGCTTGGAAACCTCTGAAGGTGGAGCCTGTCACTGTGAGTCAACAGCTACTCTTCAGCTTTACTAATGCTGAGTATCGTCTTCCATACTTCCAGCATATGTGGAAAGAAAGCACTCTTACTTTTCAACGTTGGCTTATTCAATAATGCGAAGTATTTGATACGTTCATTAATTATCTTGGGCACGTGTGGACTTTATTTCAAGTATGGAGGGCTTCTGCTGTCTTTATCAATATGTAAAATGATGAGAACTATTTATGTGAGAAAAATAAATAAAGTTCTCCAGTGGATTAGAAGAAGCAAGCAAAGTTGTGCTCTTAAAAGGTATGGACGGCTCATAGTGTCTTTTTTTTTTTTTTGGATTAATGTGGGTGTCCGGGCTAATTTGCGTGCACCTCGATTAATCACACGGGCCCTGAAGTTAACGACCATATAAGCTTCCAGTGGCCATCATATAAACAACCACAGGGCTCGAACCTGAGATTACAGAGGGAGCAAACCCCTTAGCTCCAAGCTTTTATCACTAGGTCACCTCCTAGATGGTTGGCTCATCGTGTCTCTATTAATATGTAAGATGTTATTTTGAAATGGGAACTATTTACGTGAGAAAAACAAATAGAGTTCTTGGTGAGTTAATTTCATGGTATCTTTTGAGGTTTTAATTAATTTGGTCATTACGCAGTCCTCTGTTTGAAAATTGGGTTGAATCACAAAAACAAACTCTCTGGAGCTCTAATACCATATCATCTTAACTTCAAAGCTTAAGTTTCTACATAAAACCATGTTCAAACTATTATTTTCTATTTGTCGGCACTGTTTCTGTTTGGTTGCCTAGAAAAAATGGGACAGGTTAAAAAAATTTGAAGTATGGTAAACTGCACAGCCCTTGTTTGAGTGGGGTTTTTTCCTTTAATTTTGTCAAATGACATGGAAAAGAAAGAGATTTCATAATTTATAAAGAATCTCTCTATTATTTTTTATTTTATTTTCAATTAATGCAATACTCAGTTGAACATGTATCTTCGGGCTGTAATATTAACATGTAATATTTTAATTGTTTTTTTAATTATTAATTTTTATTTCTAATTTTGTCGGTATATACAAACCAAAAAAAATAATATAGATTTATCATGGTTCTTAAGATATTTTATAGGTATTTTAAGTAAACAATTTGAAAAAGAATTTTTAGATCAAAAAAATTAAACCCTGATTTTCCAGCTATTATAATGGTCGGAATATAAGCAAATCAAACAACTTGTTCTCTGATTTTTTGTTTTTTTAAAAAAATGAGGACGAAAGACATGCTATAAAAAAAATAAGAGCTCAGTTGCGGGGGGGTTTGCCAGTGCAAACTCACATGGGGAACCTAACAAAATTGGTGAGGCGTCCAGACCCAACAAAGCCTGGCCTTTGTTCTTTTTTGGTAAATTATTTTTTTTTAATTTTGTTTTAAATTAATGATTTGTTTTGTTTTTTTCTCTAATTTTTTTATTTTTCAGATTATATTTATAGTATGTACAACCGCGCATGATGTTTTTTTTTCTTTTTATTTTATTCAATCAATTTAATTTGTGTTTTCATTTCTATTATCATTTTCTTTAATAAATAAATTTAGTAAATACAATTAAATAATTTTTTTATATTTTAAAATTAAATATCTTCATATACACTCGAAGCTTTATACTTTTCAAAGCTTTATACCTTAGAAAATGATACCTCAATTTTGTACTTATGAACTATGTTTTGCTTCGAAACCTCTGAAGGTGGAGCCTGTCACCGTGAGTCAACAGCTAGTCTTCAGCTTTATATTAATGCATATTATTAATTAAAGCATATTATTATCTTCCATCATATGTGTGGAAAGAATCCACTCTTACTTTTCAAAGGTGGCTTAGTCAATAATGCGAAGTATTTGATACGTTCGTTAATTATCTTGGGCACGGGAGGACTTAATTAATTTCAAGAATATATATTTCCCTTGGAATGCATGCTGCTAAAAATCATGGTGGCTATTATTAGTAAGAGCGGTGGATAGGAGGAGAGCATAACCATTTTAGTTAGTCACATATATTTCCAAGATGAACTCGAAGGCCTTTCTTATCGCATGCATTCTCTTAGCTACCATCGTCTTCTCTCCCCTATCCACTTGCACTGCTCGAGAATTGGGCGAGCGAGGTGAGCTTTTATTCCCATCATTAACTTCAGAAAAGCAGTTCATTTTGTGTGTGTAATCTCTGTGTACGCCGGCTTTTTTCATGCACACAACCTTTTGTTATAAAACTGATGAGTCGACCTTTACTTTTACTTCCGGCATTAATTAACTAGAGATAATCATTAATTTCATGTTTTGTATGTATATATTATTTAATTAATCTTTCGTGGGCTATCTTCTATATATATAAAAAAGATGATTCTGCTATAATACCAGATTATGTCAACATGAATTTGCTATAACATGCGTGAATCTTGCAGACGCAAGTGGATCAAACAACCCCAATAAACCAGTGTTCGGTTGCGGAAGGGGTAAGCGATATTGCGTACCTAGCCAACCACCAAAACGTTGCCCTCCTTACAAGCGTAATTGTTAGAAGCAAGCAAAGTTGAGTGCTTAAAAGTATGGAGAGCTTCTGCTGTCTTTATCAATATGTAAAATGATCAGAACTATTTATGTGAGAAAAATAAATAAAGTTCTCCAGTGGATTAGAAGAAGCAAGCAAGGTTGTGTGCTTAAAAAGTATGGACGGCTCATAGTGTCTTTATCAATATGTAAGATGTTATTTTGAAATGGGAACTATTTATGTGAGAAAAATAAATGAAGTTCTTAGTGAGTTAATTTCATGGTATCTTTTGAGGTTTTTATTTCGGTCATTATGGAGTCCTCTTATTTGTAATCTCCCATGAGAATTATTATATGAAGTTCAATTATGCCAAACAAAATGCGTAATTTGAATAAAATAAAATAAGCAGAGCTTTAGCTACAGAGATTATAGCTCAGGCCTCCTCATCACTCTAACTACAAGGGAGAAAAATAAGGAATAAACAGCCCAACTAATGAATCAACAACACAAAAATTCAAACGAAATCAAAACTTAAACGGACTAAGCTGAAATATATTCATGATAGCTATATAGATCTGCACCTGTATACTAGAATTACACCTTCTTCTTCTCTTTTTCTTTGTAGTATTCTATTAAGGAAAGAGACCCTATACAATGTAAACACTCTTATATAGTAATAGTTATTGTATAGAATACATCCCACCATTATATTATACACAACCCTACAAGTATAAATACAAAGGATGGCTGCTACCCTTTAGCAACCTACACAATTATACAAAACTATCTCTCAATTAAATCTTAACTTGGTATCAGAGCTGCGGTTATTGTTCAGCAGCCTTCTTCCGTAAATAGCTGCAACTCTCTTGCGTAATTGTTTCAACCAGCAGCCATTCTTTCTTCTTAGCAGCCGTTTTTCCTCTATTATAGTCGCCAGCAGCAGTTCTTTGTTTCTCAGCAGATATCAGTCATCCTCTTCCTCTGTTACTTCTCATCAGCATCCTTAAAAGAACTGCAACTTCTCCTCCCTAGCAACATGGACAATCAAGAACTTCAACATACTGCTGGCGCTGCATCAGATCTTCAATCTTCTTTCTCTCCTGTGGCGCAAACCGTTATGTATGGAGCATCACCTACTGCCTCCATTATTTCTCTTCCTAACACACACCAGGTAGTCTCTTTAAAACTATCCAACCATAATTTCTTGTATTGGAGGATGCAGATGAAACCGTTTCTCTTGGGCCAAGGCGTTTATTCATTTGTTGATGGTACATCATCATGTCCTCCTTCACATCTGGCAGCAACCGAGACATCTACATTCTCTGTCAACCCTGCTTATTTGTCATGAAAGCAGCAAGATCACCTAATCATGAGTGCCCTCCTATCTTCTCTCTCGGTGGAAGTTTTGCACTTGGTTGTAGATTGTAACACTTCCCATGCCATCTGGACAACACTGGAAACAGCTCTTACATCTCCCTCAAATTCCAGGATTATGAAGCTCCATGGCTCATTCCAGGATTTATGACAGAATGATGATTCTGCTAGCATTTACTTGCAGAAGGCAAAGGCCTTGTTTGATGAACTGGCTGTCGCTGGCAGACCAATCTCCCTGGCAAAATTTAACTTGTATGTATTTCGAGGGTTACGTACTGAGTTTAAGGATCTCGTCACCAGCCTGTCCAGTAAGGATGCTCCCATCACCTATACTGATCTCCATAGTAGCCTCCTTACACATGAGTTTCTTCACAAAGCCTCTGTCCAGCCATCTGTAACAGCTCCTCTGTTACCAACTCCAACGCAGCAGCCAGCTACGTTCTTTATGCAGCATCAATCTGGCAGACGGGGTCGTTTTCGTGGGAGCTGGAGACCTAACAATCGCAGCAATTTCTATCGTGGCAATGGACCAGCTCACAGTTATACTTCAGGACAACACTATCGCCCACAAGGAAACCGGTTCTCCTCTGGCACTTCCTCACGGCCAACAGGCAGTTTTGGGCAGCAAAGAAATTGTTTTTCTGGCTATACTCGCAATATAAAATTTCAGCTGTGTTATGAATATGGGCATACTGCTCAACAGTGTTCTCAGTTGGCTACTCATCATATGCAAGCTAATGCTAATCTTGCATTTAATACTGCCTCTTCCACTACTCCTGTTACTTAGTTTCCTGATACATGTGCAAATCATCATGTCACGCCGGACCTTGTAAGTATGACGAGTTCAGAACCCTATCTTGGAAATGATCATCTGCATGTTGGTGATGGTAAGAGCCTTGTTATTTCAAATATTGCTCACTCTAAAATTCGCTCACCAAACCGCATGTTTACTTTATCCAATATCTTACATGTTCTTATCATTAAAAAACCTCTGCTATCTGTTCAAAAATTTTGTCTTGAGAATAACGTCTTTTTTGAATTTCATTCCTCTCTATTTTATGTTAAGGATCTCATGACAAAGGAAGTTCTTCTTTCCGGTCAGAGTAGAGATGGTCTATATGTTTTGTCCGAATCGTCCGCAACGTCGTTGCCTCAAGCTTTTTCCTCTACCTGTCTATCTACTTCAGCTGATGTCTGGCACCGTCGCCTTGGACATCCTAGTCCACGTATTCTGCATTTGTTGGTGAAAAATAAAAAAGTGTCATGTACGTCCACTCAGTTTAATTTTCATTGTCCTGCGTGCTCTCTAGGAAAGTCATCACGTCTGACTCTAAAAACTACAGGTCATCAAACTCGAGCTCCCCTTGACTTGATTTTTAGTGATGTTTGGGGTCCATCCCCTATGTTGTCATCTGATGGTTTTCGCTATTTTGTTATTTTTGTGGATGCTCATACAAAGTTTATATGGTTTTATCCCTTGACTGCTAAGTCTGATGTTTTTGCAATTTTTCATCAGTTTCAGGCGCTTGTGGAGCGCCAATTCTCCTTAAAAATTAAGTATGTTCAAACTGATTGGGGTGGTGAATATCGAAAACTCAATACATATTTTAAAACGATTGGTATTCATCATCATGTGATCTGCCCGCACACTCATGAACAAAATGGCATGGTTGAACGCTGTCATAGACATATTGTTGAAACTGGACTAACTCTCCTTGGGCAGTGTCACGCTCCCCTTAAATATTGGAGTTATGCTTTTGAAAGTTCTGTTTATTTGATTAATCGCATGCCCACTCCAGTTCTTAATAATAAGACACCGTTTGAATGTCTTCTAAAATCAACACCTGATTATGCGTTTCTTCGTACTTTCGGGTGTCTCTGCTTTCCTTTTCTTCGTCCATACAATGCTCACAAGTTAGACTTTCGATCCACTCCTTGTGTTTTTCTAGGATATAGTACCTCGCATGTCGGTTATCGATGTCTTGATTTGTCATCCAAACGAATTTATCTTGCTCATCATGTCCGGTTTCATGAAAATGTTTTTCCTCTTGATAAAATTGAACAGATTACAGCAACACCCAAACAGCCCTCTGCTCCCTCTATACCCGTCACTTTACATCCTCTCATGCAACCCTCTTCAGTCCCTTCACCACTGCCCCCTACACTGCCTACACTTCCTCCGGCTCACTTACCATTATCTGCATGTTATTATGATCATTCTTCAATTGCAGGTTCAGATTCGTCACACTCACAAGCGTCACTCGATGCTGCTGCCAGCTCCCCTGTTTTATCCCTTGTTCGCTCCCCTGTTATGGGTGCTTCTTCTGCTGGGTCTCCTTCACGGTCTGATACAGGTTCTGCCTCTCTTTCCCCTCCTAGTATTACCGTATGTGTTGATCTTTCTAAGTTCAATCTCCAGCATGTCCCTACTGCTGTCTCCTCTCCATCTTAGCGGGTTCGCACCCATCCTATGGTGCTTCGACCGTGGCCAGCAAAAAATGCTAATCTTAGCATTGCGGCTGTCTCACGAGTCACGACCTTACCTCAGCAGGAGCCATTGTCCTTTAAGGACGCAAACAGGTATGTTACTTGGGACAGTGCCATGCAGGAGGAACTTTGGGCACTTCACTCTAATCAAACTTGGACGTTGGTGCCTCCCCATCCAACTATGAATGTGATTGGCAGTAGATGGGTTTACAAAATAAAAAGACATGCTGATGGTCAGGTCGCCCAATATAAAGCATGATTAGTTGCCCGTGGCTTCACTCAGCAAGAAGGAATTGATTATTTGGAGACGTTCAGTCCAGTGATTAAGCCTACAACAGTTCGCCTTGTGCTCACTATTGCTGTCTCATATGGTTGGACCATTCATCAGTTGGATGTTCATAATGCTTTCCTAAATGGCATTCTTCAGGAAGAGGTATACAGGGCGCAACCGCCTGGGTTTGTTGATCCTGCACTCCCTTCTCATGTGTGTCGTCTCCATAAATCTCTGTATGGTTTGAAACAAGCCCCTCGTGCTTGGTACAACCGGTTGAGTGAGTTCTTACTCTCTATTGGATTTCAGGCATCCAAGGGTGATACTTCTCTATTTATTCTCTCTCATGATGGTGCTATGATTTACTTGCTTGTGTATTTTGATGATATTTTATTAACCGGGAGTAACTCAACTTGCTTCATAGATTGATTACTTTGCTACAATCAGAATTTAAGCTTCGGGACTTGGGCTTTGTTCATTTCTTCTTGGGTATTGAAGTTAAATCTACTGCTATGGGTATCTTATTAAGCCAACATAAATATGCCCTTGATATCATCCAACGAGCAGGTATGACTTCGTGCAAACCAGTTGATACTCCTCTATCTGCCTCCTCAAAATTAACACTCATACCGGGTACTCTCTACTCTGATCCCACGCGGTATCGACAAATTGTTGGGGCATTACAATATCTTACCTTCACTAGACCTGACATCTGCTATGCAGTCAACAAGGTCTGTCAATTTATGCATGCCCCCACTGAGGATCATTGGTCTGCTGTTAAACGCATTCTGCGTTACCTCCAGGCTACAGCCACTTATGGTCTGCACATCACTAGGGATTCTCCCTTGTCTCTTCATGGTTTCACAGATTCTGATTGGGCTGGTAGTATTGACAATCGCAAATCCACAGGTGGTTATCTTATGTACCTTGGCTCTACCCCTATCTCATGGAAATCCGGGAAACAACACACTGTTGCGAGGTCTTCTACTGAAGCGGAATATAAAGCCTTAGCTGATGGTACTGCTGAGATTTTATTGATTCGCTCATTATTGACAGAACTTCGGGTCCCTTCTTCAACTGTGACCACGTTATGGTGTGATAATTTAGGGGCCACTTTCTTATCTGCAAATCCTGTATTTCACGCTCATACTAAACATGTTGAAGTTGATTATCACTTTGTCCGTGATCGGGTTACTAAGCAAGAAATTCAGGTACGGTTTATCTCTTCCAAAGATCAACTAGCCGATGTCCTTACCAAGCCTCTTCCTCCTGTCTCATTTGCTTACTTTCTATCCAAGCTTCGGGTCGAATCTCCACCTTCAGCTTGACGGGGTGTATTAAGGAAAGAGACCTTATACAATGTAAACACTCTTATATAGTAATAGTTATTATATAGAATACATCCCACCATTATATTGTACACAACCCTGCAAGTATAAATACAAAGGACGGCTGCTACTCTTTAACAACCTACACAATTATACAAAACTATCTCTCAATTAAATCTTAACTTATTCTATGGTGTATCTTTCTGCATCTGTACACGTGTTAGTTTTAATATTATTCCGAGTTTAAAAATGATTCAAGAAGTCAACTCAGGTTAATTTATCAAGTTCGTAACCCTGATTATAAGATTATAATATCCCCTTAGAAATTAAATCAAAATAAATTATAAATCACATTTTCAATAAATCTAATATTAAAAGATAAAATTAAAAAAAATCAAAATACCGTTTCCTTCTCTTTTAGTTTTTATTAAGTATTTTCGTCCATATACATGTGGATGGAATTGCACTCCTATATTTCATAGCTGGCTTGTTGAATAATGCAAAGTATTGGACACAAATTAATATTTGTTTTCTCTTGTGCGTATGCGAACCTCCATAATTAGTTCACATGCAATCCTGCTAAGCATGTTGGTGGCTATAAATAAGAGTGGCAGAGAATTAAGAGGGAATAACCATCTTAAACACAAAT
>Ga0325404_1007991_pt1 | contig 10961 bp, 15 predicted proteins | sample PopdelMetagenome_18_FD_205664 | JGI IMG/M metagenome (GOLD analysis project Ga0325404, IMG submission 205664) | Populus deltoides microbial communities from Bellville, Georgia, United States - Xylem-Control-R1 | ecosystem: Host-associated > Plants > Phyllosphere > Stem > Wood/Secondary xylem...
ATACACATATAAAATCTATTAAATAAAATAAAAGAAAAAAATATCATGCAAGACCTCACATATTATAAATATTATTTAAAAATAAATATTTTTTATTTTTAAAAATAAAATTCATCTATTTAAAGACGTATTAAAATCATAGAGGAAGGATAATAATCAAAACATAAATAAAAAGATATTTTATTTTAAAAAAAGACATATTGAAAAGATATCAATTAAAATAAAAACCAAAATTAGGATTAAAAAAAAGAAGAAGCAATGATAGTCTGGGTGTCGCAAATGCATTAAAAAAATAGAAAAAACAAGCGACTTGGTTACATCCTTGATTGAGTTTAATAAGTTAGTTTTACTTTCATTAGACGATAAAAAAAATAAAATATACAATGATAGTAAACATATAAAATTTTTACATATAAAAAAGACCACGATAACTTGAAAAAAAACCCTTTAAAAGTATGAAATTAGATGAAAAATAAAAAATAAATAAATCAGTCCAAGTCAACTCGAGCTAGCGTGATAGACATGTAACTTGAGTAATAAGAGGTAAGCCAACTCGAGTTATCCCGTAAAACCCATGGCTCAAGTCATAAGACTGAGATAATATAATAAATTTTTTTTTTAAGAAAACCATAAAGCCAACTTCTTTTTTTTAAAATAATATCAAACGATGAAAAAAAAAGGTCAAGAAAAAGGATGTCAACTCACATAAACTTTTCAAACCCGTGACCCAGGTTATTAGAGCAAAAATACTATAAATAAAAGAATTATGAAACTTAATCCCCGACAAATCAAATGATGAAGGATAAAATTGAAAAAAAATCAATTACATAAAAGGATTTAAAATAAAAAAATAACAATTAAAAAAATAAAAGTGAAAATTAAAATAAATAATAAATAATAAATTAGAGGGCAGCCCAAAATTTTTTTATTGGAGAGTTAAATTGAAAAAAAAATTCAAAAACAAAAAAATTAAAAGAATGAAGACTAAATTGAAAAAAACAATAGAACATAAACTTAGATTAAATGATAAAACTAAAAACCAATAATTTTTTTTAAAAAAAGCAAATAGTTAGAAATCAAAAGAAAAGGACTAAATTGAAAAATATAATACATAACAAATTGAAATTGAAGAATTGAATAAAAAAATAATTTTTTTTATAAAAAGACCAAGAAAAAAAATAAAAATTAAAAGAATAACGACTGAAATTGAAACACAAAAAACATAAAAAAACTAAGTTGTATTTTTTAGGAAAAGAGAGAGAAAAGAAAGGAAAAAAAAACAGAGAAAAACTTACTAGCGATAAACCACCCTACCTTTATCAACACACATCATACTACGAGAAAGATGATGTGACAATGCTTTCAACGACACTATAGAAAGGCATGTTTGGTAATTGGAAGCTGCCAAACACATCACACAAAGAGCATGGACACCTCCCACGTGTTGGTATATGGAGAGCATACACCAATAACTTTTAGAATATTTTTATTAATTAATTAAAATAAAAAAACCAAAATGCTCTTTATTGGTGTGGAATTAACAAAAAAATGTGAAAAGATGAAAAAGTGCACTTATTTTTTCTTGAATCCTTGGGGAAAAAAAGCCTTTTATTGTTTTTTTTAAATGAAAAAATAAAAATACTTTTGATGAACAATTCTCATTTTTTTTAACTTTTAAGTTACTTGAGTTGTTTTACTATTTAAAATAAAATAAAATAATATGTATAATTATGAACAATCATGTAATGACTAATCAGCCATGAAAAAAAGACTGCAATAACTTCAACTTATTTAAAATCATTTTACTTATCAGTTTTTTTTATAAGTATATACAGTGATTTCTAGAGTGGTTGTTGATAAATACAAAATTAGCCCCGTCCTCTGCAACATCATTGATGGACGAAGGCAATATATTAACAAATTCAAGTTGAATTTGTGACCACTTGTATTTACAAAGTGCCAAGTGCCAAGTGGTGACTGGTTACATTTTCATAATCCAAATCTCCTCTCTTTGTACATAAATCCATAGCATGAATCTGGAGATGCTCGTTTCTTGGTGCATGAATCCAACAAGAGAAGGACAAGAGTATGCAACAGCTTTGTTCTAGCCTCACAATAACCCTATCAAAGACTTCTGCAAGTAATTCGCGTATTTTTATTTGGAAAGAGCATGGATCCGGAGGCTATCATCATTCACGGGTCACATTTCCTCAACTATGCTGGCAGCATACAGATAAAACAGAATTGTCATAATCAACTAGAGTCGTGATGCTTTCATCTTCCAAATCTCTTTAAAAAGCACACCATATGCAAGTCCTGGTCTTGCTTGATTTGACTGTTTCAGATCTAATACAAATTATCAACGGACACACGTTTCGTACAAATCATTCGAGATACACAGTAGGACTCTAACATTGACGCCGTCGACCAGCAATCAACAACCAGCTGTCATGTGATGGCTGTACCCTATCCTGGTAGAGGCCACGTCAACCCCATGATGAATCTCTGCAAGTTGTTTACTGTCTTTAAAGAAACGGGATATTCTCATAACTTTTTTTTTTGTTACTGGAGAGTGGCTTGGACTCATTGACTCTAATACTAAAACTAGCACCATACGGTTTGCCTCGATACCGAATGTTATCCCATCTGAACTAGTCCGAGGAGCGGATTCTACGAGGCTGTGATGACGAAGATGGAAGGTTCGTTGGAACAGCTACCTGATCAAATTGACCTTCTAGTGACTGCTATCATAGCTGAATAGCTGATGCTGAGCTACCGTGGGCAATTACCATTGCAAACAAGAGGAATATCCCGGTGGCAACACCATGCATGCACGGTGTCAGCAACTGTATTTTCAATGCTCCAACAGTTTGCTCGCATAAAAAACCTGCCGACACTAGCCAAATTGTTAGATATTATTAATCTGGTTTCTTAACATAAATTGCTTCCTTGTTGCCTCTTCTCGTACTGATTTTTCTCTCATTATGCTGAAATGAATGGCATCCATATATTCTTTCTGACTCTGTCATTTGATTTTTTATTCCTTTGGGACTGGACGAATAGAAATAACTGATGGCAATTGGTATATGTTTTATATGCTTTCCTATGTTTTGATGATGGAGAATAGATTGTTTACCGCATCCAGGGAATTTCTTCAAAGCATGTAGCTGACCTTCGAACAATCTTCCGTGGACATGAGGCAAGAGTTATATATGCAGCTCACGTTGGAAAGCATTTCATGGGTGTCAAGAGCACAGTTTCTTCTAATCAACTCTGTCTATGGACTTGAATACCAAGTCTTCGACACACTAAAAGAAAAATTAGATTTACCAATCTATTCTGTTGGTCCTGCCATACCTTATTTGAACTTATGGTAAACTATCCCGTCACTACAGGTTCTGATATCACCTACTATTTCCAATGGCTAGATTCCCAACCTACACAGTCTGTTTTGTATGTGTTATTAGGACGTTTCCTTTCAATTTCCAGCAAGCAAATGGATGAAATTGTGCTGGGTTGAGAAATAGTGGTGTTTGATATTTGTGGGTAGCTCGTAGAGAAGCTTACGGCTAAAAGGTATCGGTGGGATAGGCTAATAATGGTGGCTTTGAAATAATTAAAGAGGATAAAATATACTTTTTTATTTTGTAAACAAGATGCTTACATATATTGTTAAGCTCTCAAATATACTTTTTTTTCCTAGTGTTTTTCTATTATATTTTTCACATACCATAGCATAAACTTAGCTGTCTATTTATACACAAATTAAAAGTATAAAAAATCAGATTTCAAGTGTGAATACAAATGGTTGGTGGTAGTGTGAAGATGGCTGACGACTACGATAGGTGGTTGTAGTTGGCGGTTGCCTTCATTGACCTTCTGGATTGAGTTTACTACAATAAATCTCCCCTTTAAACTCAATCAAGGTATGTCATGCCAATCATGAACTTCAATTTGATAAATGTCTCTCTTCAAAGGTTTTGTAAAGATATATGCAACTTGATCATTTGTTTTGCAAGATATCAATTCAACTTCTTTGTTCTCCACATGCTCTCGGATAAAATGATGACGTGTATCGACATGTTTACTTCTTTTATGATACACTGGGTTCTTTGCTAATACAATCGCTGATCGATTATCAACATAAATATCTGTAGGGATTTCTTGAGGAAATCCCAAATGCTTCAACATATTCTTTAACCATATTAAATGGCATACAACTGAGTTAGGAGCAATATATTCGGCTTTACAACTTGATAATGTTACTATCGATTGCTTCTTGGATGACCATGTGAAAGATGTATCTCATATAAAAAAAAAATCTTGTTGTGCTTTTCATTTCATTGAGATCTCTACCCCAATCACTATCTGAGTAGCCAATAAGATTGAAGTTTTTACTTGAAGTATAGGACATACCTTCATTTATCGTTCCTTTGATGTAACAGAGTATTCTCTTAGTTGCATTCAAGTGAGACTGATCTAGTGTCTCCATATATCTGCTGATAAGTCCTAATGCATAGAGTATATCTGGTACAGTACATGTCAAGTACCTCAAGCTTCATACTAAGTTTTTAAAGTAAGTTGAATCAACATTTCCTACTTTACTCTTCCTCAATTCCATTCCATTTTCAACTAGAGTTGATACCTGATTGCAGCTTTCCATCTTGAACTTTTCAAGAATATCTTTGGCGTAACTACTTTGAGATACAAAAATCTTTTTTTCTTTCTGCGTCATTTCTAAGCCAAGAAAATGTGTCATTAAACTAATATCTGCTATCTCAAACTCCTATACCATGCTTTTCTTGAAGTCTTCAAACATGGTAGGATTGTTGCCGGTAAATATCAAGTCATCAACATATAGGCATGCAAATAGTGTGCTTCCATCAGCTTCTTTTTTCACATACATTGCATGTTTATATGGACATTTTTCAAATCTATTTTCTTGAAAATACTTGTCAATTCTGGTAATCCAAGCACGTAGAGTTTGCTTCAAACCATAGAGGGCTTTCTTTAACTCGTATACTTCGCCTTTATTATCGACTTCAACGTATCCAAGTGGTTGTTCAATATAGATCTCTTCTTCTAGAAAGCCATTCAGAAATGTTAACTTCACATCGAGTTGTTAGATATTTCATCTATGTTGTGTATCTAGTGAGATCATTAGTCTGATTGTCTCTAGCCGGGCTACAAGAGCAAATACTTCTCCATAGTCAATGCCTTCTCTCTATTTGTAGCCTTTTGCCACTAAATCTTGCTTTATATCTTTATACCTCACCTTTTGCATTCTTTTTCGTCTTATAGACCCATTTAACACCTATTGCTTTCTGGTAGATTAGCTAGCTTCCAGGTATCATTCTTCTCAATGGCATATATTTCTTCATCCATTGCTTTTATCCATTTTTCTTCTGTGACAACTTCATTGAAGCTAAATGGATCACTATCTGTAAAGAAAAAAATAGAGTTGTATCTTTCATGACTTGTAAAATTCAAATGTCTAAGCCATAGGTGTTAGAGCCACTCTTCATTATTAGTGATGGCACTCAAACACTTTGTTGCATCATATTGCATATTTAGAGGAAACATCCTATTCTTGGACATCTTCACAAAAGCAATTAATCTCCTATTGTAGTCCTTGATTGTTAGATGACAATTCTTTATGAAAAGAATATAACCTTTCTCCAGAAGTTGACCTACACTTAACATGTGCTTTATGGCTGAAATATAGTAAACATCTGCGACGTAGCTATGATCGCCTTCAATGAAGCCATCACAGAAGAAAAATAGATAGAAGCAATGGATGAAGAAATACATGCCATTGAGAAGAATGATACCTAGAAGCTAACTAATCTACCAGAAAGCAAGAAAGCAATAGGTGTCAAATGGGTCTATAAGACGAAGAAGAATGCAAAAGGTGAGGTATAAAGATATAAAGCAAGATTAGTGATAAAAGGCTACAAATAGAGAGAAGGCATTGACTATGGAGAAGTATTTGCTCATCTAGCCCGGCTAGAGACAATCAGACTAATGATCTCACTAGATACACAACATAGATGAAAGATCTAACAACTCGATGTGAAATCAACATTTATGAATGCCTTTCTAGAAGAAGAGATCTATATTGAACAACCACTTGGATACGTTGAAGTCGATAATAAAGGCAAAGTATACAAGTTAAAGAAATCCCTCTATGGTTTGAAGCAAACTCTACGTGCTTGGATTACCAGAATTGACAGGTATTTTCAAGAAAATAGATTTGAAAAATGTCCATATGAACATGCAATGTATGTGAAAAAAGAAGCTGATGGAAGCACACTATTTGCATGCCTATATGTTGATGACTTGATATTTACCGACAACAATCCTACCATGTTTGAAGACTTCAAGAAAAGCATGGTATAGGAGTTTGAGATAATAGATATTGGTTTAATGGCACATTTTCTTGGCTTAGAAATGACGCAGAAAAAAAAGGGATTTTTGTATCCCAAAGTAGTTACGCTAAAGATATTCTTGAAAAGTTCAAGATGGAAAGCTGCAATAAGGTATCAACTCTAGTTGAAAATGGAGTGGAATTGAGGAAGAGTAAAGTAGGAAATGTTAATCCAACCTACTTTAAAAGCTTAGTATGAAGTTTGAGGTACTTGACATGTACTATACCAGATATACTCTATGCAGTAGAACTTATCAGCAGATATATGGAGACACTAACCACACTTAAGTGTGGTTCGATGTGCTTTAACACAATCTAAAGGAACTGAGGATTGGAGAAGGACTGCTATTTTTTACATTTACATTAAATGTGGAGATAAAGGGGGTAAGATCATCACAGATAGTGGTAGTTGTATCAATACAGTTTCCTCGAATAGTGTATCCCGCTTAGGCTTAAAGTCTGTTCCACACCTTAAACCCTATAGTGTGTCCTGGGTTAATGATACATCTATAGCGGTCAAAGAGAGATGTCTTTTTCCCATAAAGATCTTGGACTATTATGATGAAATTTGGTATGATGTAATTCCTATGGATGTAGGGCACGTCATTTTGGGTAGGATTTGGTTATATGATTTGGGCGTTACAATTTTTGGACAATCAAATTCTTGTTCATTTACTTTTCAAGGTAAAAAAATTGAACTTATTGGATTACCTCCAAGGTCTAATGATAATAGTCAGAAGAAGAATAAAGCGAAAGAATGAGGGCTTAACATAATAAGTCCAAGGGAGTTTGATAAAGACATTTGTGAGGAGTCTGTTGTGTTTGTTGTAGTGGTTAAGGAGATTGTAGAAGACTTTTTAGAAGAGCCACCTGAAGAGCTAAGAGAAGTGTTGAAAAATTTCTAGATGTTTTCCCTTCTGAACTACCTAATTTTTTACCCTCTATGCGTGATGTTCAACACGCAATAGATTTTGTCTCTGGTGCCACATTACCAAACTTGCCTCACTATAGGATGAACCAGAGTGAACATGCTAAATTGCAAAGGCAAGTATGTGAGTTGTTACAAAAGGGATTTATACGAGAGAGTTTGAGCCCTTGTGCAGTACCTGCACTGTTAACACCTAAGAAAGATTGATAATAGAGAATGTGTGTAGATAGTCGAGCCATCAATAGGATTACAATCAAGTATGGTTTTCCAATTCCTCAATTGGATGACATGCTAGTTATGATGGCAGGAGCTCAGATCTTCTCTAAGATTAACTTGAAGAGTGGGTATCATCAGATTAGGATCCGTTCGGGAGATGAGTGGAAAACAACATTTAAGACTAAGGATGGTTTATATGAATGGCTAGTCATGCCTTTTGGCCTTTCCAATGTACCAAGCACTTTTATGAGAGTAATGACACAAGTGCTTATGGCATTTATGGGAAAGTTCTTGGTGGTATACTTTGATGATATTTTTATTTATAGCAAAACCAAGGAAGAGCATTTCGATCATCTTATTCAAGTTTGTACCACCTTAAGAAAGGCAAGTTTGTTTGCAAATGTCAAAAAGTGTTCCTTCTTTACAGATCAAGTGTTTTTTTAGGGTTTATAGTGTCATGGAAAGGAGTCTCTGCTGACCCCTAGAAAGTCCAAGCGATAGTAGATTGGCCTGTACCTAAGACTATTCATGAGGTTCGTAGTTTTAATGGGCTTGCGACTTTTTATCGTCATTTCATTAAGGGATTTAGCACCATTATGTCGCTTATTACAGATTATTTGAAACAATGTGAGTTTAAGTAGAGTAAAGGAGCTAATAGGGCATTTGAGGAGGTAAAGAAGAAAATGACAGAGGCCTCAGTAATGCGGTTACCTGATTTTACAAAAGTGTTTGAAGTTGTGATGTTTCGGGAGTTGGCATAGGTGGAGTACTTAGTCAGGAACGTCACCCTGTAGCCTACTTTAGTGAGAAACTTAATGATGCAAAACAAAAGTACTCAACTTATGATAAGGAGTTTTATGAGGTGGTTCAGGCCTTGCGCTATTGGCGCCATTACTTGTTACCATAGGAGTTTGTTCTTTACTCCGACTATGAGGCCCTCTGCTATTTTAACTCCTAAAAAAAGCTCAATCACAGGCATGGTCATTGGGTTGAATATTTGCAAGCATACTTATTTGTTTTAAAACATAAATCTGGAATAGAGAATAAAGCTGCAGATGCTTTAAGTCGTCGGGTAACGCTGTTATTTGTAATGAGTGTTGAAGTCACAGGATTTGAGAGACTCAAAGAGAAGTATGAATCTTGCTCAGAATTTGGTGAAATATACTTGACATTGAAGGATGAGAATCACCATGTTATAAATGGTTATCACCTCCAAGATGGATACTTATTTCAGGATAATAAACTTTATATTTGGAAAACATCCATGCGTGAATTTTTGATATGGGAGATTTATGTTGTAGGTCTCTCAGGATATTTTGGAAGGAATAAAACCATCGAAGAGGTGGAACGTCAGTTTTTATGGTCTAGTTTGAAAAGAGATGTTGCCAAATTGATAGGTCAATGTTGAACTTGCCAACTAGCTAAGCATAGAAAACAAAATACTGGTTTTTACACCCCATTGCCCGTTCCCACTTGCCATTGACAAGATGTAAGCATGGATTTTATGCTTGGGCTTCCACGTATTGCAAAGAAACATGATTCTATTTTTGTGGTTGTCGACCGCTTCTCTAAGATGGCCCATTTTATTCCTTGTACTAAGACCACAGATGCTTCCAGAATTGCAAAACTCTATTTTGACGAGATTGTCAAGTTGTATGGTCTTCCCCAAACCATAGTTTCGGATAGGGATGTTAGATTTACAAGTTATTTATAGAAAACCCTTTGGCATATGGTGGGAACCAAATTGAAGTTTTCTACTGCTTACTACCCCTAAACTGATGGTCAAACTGTGGTGATTAATAGGAGTTTGGGCAACCTTTTAAGGTGTCTAGTGAGTGATCATAATAGGGATTGGAATTTGATTCTTCCTACTACCTTGTTTGCCTATAATAGCTCTATCAATAGGTCAATAGGCATGAGTTCCTTTGAAGTTGTACATGGTTACAAGCCTAAGAAACCTTTAGACCTTCTTCCCATGTCCCTTCATGCTAGAGTGTCTAAGTCAGCCGGGTCTTTTACACGTAGAATTCAGGATTTGCATATTGAGATCACTAAACAGATTCAAGCTAGTAATGCACAATATAAACTTCAAGCTGATTTACAGACGACATAATGAGTTTAATATGGAAGACTATGTTATGATACGGATTAGACCCGAGCGGTTTCCTTTGAGAGCTAATTGAAAATTGCATGCACGTAGTGCAGGCCTTTCAAAGTGCTACAACGGGTTGGTCCAAATGCTTATGTTCTTGATTTACCACATGATTTTGGCATTAGCTCTACATTTAACATTGAGGATCTAGTTGCATACCATAAACCACTTTCTATTTCAAATGATCCATTTGAGATACCACTTAACTCCCCTCCTGATGATCCTATTGAAACCTCTATCCCTTTCACCTTGACATCAGCATAAAAGGATAATATTGATGCTATTCTGGATGAACAAATTGTTTTTAACAGAAATTGTGAGGTTCAACGGTTTCTAGTTCGTTGAGTGGGTCGACCTGACTCAGATTGCGCTTGGATTACTAAAGATACTTTGCAGCAGCTTGATCCAGATCTTTGGGAGTACTATTAGAGTAGGCCAATGCTACACTCTATAGGATCGAGTTCCTCTAACCCCGGGAGAGTTGGTGGGGACACCAGACCCACACCACAAACTACACGAGTATATGGACGGAGACGACGTAGGATGGCCCAGCCTGCCATGTTTTGGTTGAGAGATTAAGCCCATTTGGGCCTATCTCATTGTTATTTTATTTATTTAGCCCATTTGGGCCTGTCTCATTGTTATTTTATTGTTTATGTTAAACAATTTGATTTGATGGGCCGAGCCCAATAGCGAGATGTTTTAGGGTTTACTATATATATGTTCCTCTGTCATTTTGTGAGGGAGTTTTGATGATTAATGAAAAATTTGCAGACTTTGCATATCTTCAATCCCCATTCTTCTCTTTCTTTGCTTTCACTTCTCAGCTTCTCTCTAAAAGCTTCTTTCTTTTCTTACTTTAATTCTTATTATTTATTTCCCGCATCAAGACAAAGCGCCCAAAGGAAGAAGATGACTGAGCCACATGCACACCATGGAGCCGTCTAAGTAAAGCCAAAAGTCGTGTCGTCTAGTTGTTAGCCAAAAAATATCCTGGTTCAGCCCTAGCAGGTAGATCAATGCGGGTAGCTCGTAGAGAAGCTTACGGCTAAAAGGGAGTTGCGGTGAAAAGGAGATAGTAGAGTCATGGTGTAATCAATTGAAGGTCTTGTGCCATTCTTCTGTAGGGGGGTTTTGGACACATTGTGGGTGGAATTCGACTCTTGAGGCTGTTTTTTCAGCGACACCAATGGTTGGTTTCCCTTTATTTTTCAATCACGATCCCAATAGTATGCAGA
>Ga0325404_1007993_pt1 | contig 10958 bp, 9 predicted proteins | sample PopdelMetagenome_18_FD_205664 | JGI IMG/M metagenome (GOLD analysis project Ga0325404, IMG submission 205664) | Populus deltoides microbial communities from Bellville, Georgia, United States - Xylem-Control-R1 | ecosystem: Host-associated > Plants > Phyllosphere > Stem > Wood/Secondary xylem...
AAAAAAAAATAATTCCTTGTGTGATTGATATGCATGCAAAATATAGATTTAACCGGAAAGAAAATCTTATAGAGTGCAGATTGCGTTTGTGTAATGGTTGGAAGAGTTTTCGTATAAAGAAAACTTTGTCCAGGGATTAAAAAAGAAAATTCCTCATTGACGCCATGAAATGTTGGGATGTGACAGTTGATTTGATAGAAATTGTAATCTTTTAGCTTTTACACGCCTATGATTTCAGCCAGTAGCATGGCCTTCATCTTTCAATTTTGGGATACATCTTTCATAATGACCCCATCCTGGCGTTTACAAGACCAATTTGTTTCAGGGACAAGCCATGCAAATTGCTAACAGCGAGAGACTTCTATTTTTTTGATGTTTTTATGAGTTCAAGATCTTGTAGTCTGTATGTATTATGGCAGCAGCTGCCCTGGGGTTCTGCTTGGCAGAATACAGGCGATACGCGCAGTCAGTTTCACTTGCCTCCTTTCCAGTTTTCAGCCAGGGTTTCGTTCAATTTTCATTTTTACCCTTCGAAACTAAGGCTAGCTTGACTTTCCGACGCTAGTTCTTATTGTTAGTGATGATGGTATTTGCATGTCATATGCCAAGATACACGGCAGCTGCTAGCGCAACTGTTACTAGCACTGCAAAGCACAAGACGTTTTCCCATTTTGGAACAAGCATGAAGGATTTGGTGGCTGCACAACCCTCCATCTCTCCAGGAAAAAGAAACCAGTGCTAAAAAAATACACGTTTTATTCAACAATCTGTAGGCAAAATGATTTGGCATATGCATTTCACTCTAAGCAAATTAAAAAGGCAATCCCAGAATTCAAATTAAATACAGTGAAGATACACAGAAAGGCAATGAAACTGAGCTAACGCAACACAGATAGAGACCATCAGATCATGCTCTGCCCTTTTGCAAATATTAGAGAAATAACTACTAGTATAGCGGCAATTATACCAATTGGATGTTCTATGCTAGTTTACATAGAGATCAGTCATTGGTTTAAGAACAGAAACTGACCAGGCATCTAATCCGTTCTTATCAGGATACAAACAAGACTACACAACAAAATCCATTCTTAACATTGCTTAGTAAAATCATAGAACAATGAATTGTCAGCAGAGTCCATTCTGTAGCAAAGTGCCGTATCTACAAAGCAACAGGAAAAAATAGCAAAATAACCCAACGTACCTATACTTTCCATTAGCAGATAATCTAGTATGTTTCCTCAAATGACCTGCAGATAAGGCATGCGAAATTACGAAAGAGAAAAGATCTTATGATTCAGCAGATGTTAATATGACAGGCACGCAGGTCTTTCTGTATATCAGACACTTCGTCACCATTTTCTTCCCAAACCACGGGTGAAGATGCATTTCAAACCCGTGTTCTTTTAACAATCCGCTTGATGGCCTTCAAAAAGACCTACATGGTCACCCTAATCAGATTTGGATATTTACATAATCCACCCTTATATATCATCATATTTCAGACTCAAATGCATAGCACTAACTCCAGATCCCTTACTCTCATAGTCTCAGGATATCAAACCTCAAACTCACATAAATTTTCACATTGGCTATTGATAATCCTCGGGATTTTGGGGGGGGGGGGGGATTCTAACCAATAAGCTACAGCCACATGTTCATAAGGCATGCCAAGTGAATTGAGTACTTAAAGATAACCTTAATTCCTCCAAATCTAATGAACCACACCTACAGACATGGTTGTGCTCAACTTTAAAATCCACACTTTCTCTGGCTATGATCATCTCTCAAAGAATTTGTACCAAAAGGAGTAAGAAAGCCCTGAAGCATGATATGTATTATCAAAAGGACAAGTATCATTATCAAGGAAGCATTGTTATGCATTGCAAATAAGCAACATGTAAACACTGAGGAGAAACATTTAATAAGCCACATTTAAGGTGTAATTTACTCGCAGACAGCTTGCCCACAATCATCCTGCCTAAGCAACCACCCCCTATCAAACCACACAATAACTTGAGATAGTGCACATAAGAAATCAGAGGAATGAAGGTATGTCCAATCATCAAGATCTAATTGAATGCTTAAAAGATACGAGGACATGAAAATGTAAAAAATAAATGAGCAATAATTGATAAGAAAACTTGAAAATTAAATCAGCGCATAAAAAATCCATAACAAAACTTGAAAATTAAATCAGTGCATAAAAAATCCATAACACAGATAAAATAAAATTGTGCAATATAAATAGTATTGTTTAAATAAGACTCAAGTTTTTTTTTTACTTTCATGGCGTTAAGTGATAATAGATGGCCATGCAATTAAATCAGGCGTATCATTAAAATATGTGCTTTTAAACCTACTCTCTTAAAAAATATAAACTAAGCTACTCCTTTAAAAACTATAAAATTATCTATACTGATTGAGTCTGTTCACAAAGCTTCTTGAAATACATAGAAACCATTCCCTGCTTATCAACCATCATTCGCCTTAAAAAGATGTTATGATGTGCAAGTTAAACAATAGTCAAACTATGATCTCAGAAGATAAATAATTATGCTTGATGAAGTAACTATGAAGCCTCAACAATATTTCAAGACTAAAGAAGCCATGTAGAAAGGAATGGGCCTAGAAGTTTCAGGTTCAAGGTTCTAATTTATTACTGCTAGCCTAGAATTTGAATATTTTCATACTGAAGAAAAACTAACACAAAAGATAGCAGTACATGTAGATGAGCACCAATTAAGATAGCAAACAAGAGTTTTGCAAAATTATATTTCACAAGATAAAGTTCATATACACGCCCTTATGAGTTTGGTTGCAACTTCAACTGTACAGTAAAATGAAAGGGAGACATTCACTACAACTACCTTTTGGGAAAATTAGATAGAGCACCCCATGGAGTTGTGAGCTTAGAGGAGAAAAGGAAAGGGTCCAATCACCAAGAGCTGACCCAAGAATGAGACAAACACTAGTTTATTCTATAGTTAAATATATCAAAAGCTTGAAGAGAAAAGAAAATGGACATTCTAAATCAGAGACCAAATTTTGCTTAAAAGATAAACCAGAGGAAAGAGCAAAATTCAAGCTAGTAAGGAAAAAGAAGCTCTTTTATTCCTTGTTACCAAATCTCTTTGCAATTATGGGCCGGACATCATCAGCATCAACCAGGGCCTCTAAGAAGGGTAGTAATGAAATTAGTGCGCAATCTGATGGATCAGTAAACCAACTCTTAATAGGAATCCCATTATTTACTTGCAGCCTGAAAACCTGAAATCACCGAAAGAGAACAGTTAAAAAATCAGAGTAGATTCAATAGGAAGACTTTTCTTTGTTCCTGCCATTTTGACACCCAGAATCCTTTTTCTCAGGGAAGGGGAAGCTAGACAATGCTTCCCATGATACTAACATTGATAAAAAAAAAAAAAGAATGACCTTATTTTCATCTCTTTTCACTTTTGATGTAATGAGTTCTACTGCCTTCTCCACTCTAGTGCCCTGACCTAAGATAAGAACTTTGGTGTGTTCCACTTCTAAAGTTTACCCCCTGCGTAGTCAGCTCAGAACATCCCCAAATCTAATTGTAGACGATTAGATACATAGATTGACACCTAATTTGGTATCCGAACTAAAATGACCACACAACACTAACCCATTTACCTAGACAACAATCATAACCAAGGATGATAACTGCAGCTCATACAGCAATAAAATTGGACAGATGAGGAAAGATGGGGGAGGCAGGGAGGGGGGGAATAGCAAAGTGCAAAACCATCAAAGCAAAATGGGCAGGTAAATGTAAATACCTGTGGTGAATTATCAATTATGGCAACTTTAGCAAGATCAACACCTAAAACTGTCAAATCTTTTGTGTAACTTCCATCTGAAAAAATACATGATTCACGATAAAGCCGCTGAGATATAAGCTTTCTATCAGGGTCCAGTATGTCCAAAAGCTGTGCAGCATAGATGCTCTGGCTAGCTGTGAAGATAACAACTTCAAACATCTCTGCAACTCTCTCCAAGAAAGTGTGGAGGTGAGGCCTCTGTTTTACATACACTATGTGCTCTTTCATATTGAAAAACACAGTAAAGGTGAAGTCTGCATCATCACAGTGTTCCAATGTTGAGTGGACAAGTGTTTCTGAGAATAGAAAAGCCATCTGTGACTCAACCTTCGTATTGTACATGGGGCATAATTCTTCAATTAAATTAATTAAAGAGAATGATGCTGAAAACACAATTATAACCAAAAAGTTTATGACGGAATTTCAAATCAACTAACCTATCACTATCTTCTCAGAGGTGGCCATTAAAATAGTGTTTAGACTTCGGATAAAGCAGAAGCACAAGTAAAAGAGTTGAAGGATCAAACTCAACAATATCACGTCCACATATATTAGAAACACGGAGTATTGTATTCAGACCCACTGACCTATCCACTAACTTATCTCAGTTGTTATGATTCAAATAGTTTTGTCAAAAGGCAGCAAGATTAATAGAAAAGTTGAAGAATCAAACACAAAAATATGAAAGGAGAATGCATATTACATGGACTAGTAACGAGACATAAATAATGTAAATTTCTTACCGTCCAAATCAAGCACTAGGGTTACGGACTTTCTTCTGCAAGACTCCTTAGGGTGGATAGAGGGCAGAAAATTTGAAACCACATCAGATAATTCAGGTAAATTTTTTATAAAGAACTGAGGATCAAAGTCTTCTGCTTGGTCTGAGTCAATGTTTAGATCAGATTCCCGGTCACAAGATCTTATCTGATTAATTGCTAGATATAAGCTACTATTATCTGATTCTATCGTGGCTTCTTCACATGATTTCATATCATCAGAGTCGCTCATTTTTGCAGTATCCTCAAGAAAAGGTAGTATCATGCACTCTTCAGCCACATCAAACAACATACTTGGCTCAGCGTACTTGTAATCAGGAAAAGGATTGGCATCGGTGAAATCATTAACAACAGTGCTCCCATCAAATGGTAAGCTAGCAATAATCATGTCAGAAATAAAGAAATCTGATATGTTGCAAGTTTGATAATCACATGAGCTTCTGTTATCATCACTGTCATCAATACCCAAACCTGGCACGTTAAGATCATTGTTACTCCCTACAAAAGAAATTAAAAGAAAACTAATCAAACTGGATATTGTCATAGAAAAAGTCACTAACAATGAGTAGCTCCAATGCAAAACACTTGGAGTTTTCCATTAAAGTTTTATCTTTACCAATACACTAATTAATAATCAGTGTTGTTGACTTTATGTTAGCTTCCATATACAAGCACATTAAAGTTAGATCCTAGCAAAGCTGGATACCAGAGAAAAAAATGAAATTGTTACTGATGTCCAATGTAATCCTTGCTTCTACCAGCCAGCAAATGCTTTGAAGGTAAACATGTCCTCGAAGTCCTTGCTTTCAAATAACCAACATTCTTCAAAATAAATTTTGCAATACCACATATAACAATAAATTGTCTCATTATGATAGCATAAACAAGAGACAAACAATAAAACATTCATTGTATAGAATCGGCTGTCATGCAGGCAACTGAACAGGAAAAATAGTACTGCAGGTCTTGTAGGGATATGGCTTTCTTCCATTTCTTTAGTATTAATGACTAGTTTTTTTATGCATTTATATGCAGAAGTTTGAGCTAAACCTGCATCATCATAAATATTTGCCACACTGTGGACTTCAATGAGCTCCAGAACAGGAGAAAAAATTGTCTCCAAGTTTGATGCAAAGTTATATATAGATTCCTGCATCAAATGAACTATCATAAGAAACCATCCAAAAAAATGATTAAAAACACAGTGATGATGCTACTGAAAGCATTTCAAGAAATAGATCGAGGGAAACATGAGTACATTGAAATCTATCCAAAAGTAGTTCAATTTTAAGCATCTTTAACTTCCTAGGCAAAGGGAAGTATTAGGTAGTGAAGAGTCTCCTTAATCGCTAAAGACTACCAATTTCCATGGGCTTCCTCATTCTATGAGCCTGTGAAGAAAAAGGAAGAACCTTTGCACCTAATGCAGTTTCAGGCATCACTTGATGGCTTAAAAGGAAGTATTCGGAGTTGTTAACATGTGGTACTAAGATATGACAAGTGCAGCCAAGAATTACTACATTGCATGAATTTATTATGTAATGTATTGTTGGAAAAGATGTCTATATCAGTTCTTTTATTCTATAGTGCAGTGTGGGTAAATTCTCCTTAACCCGAAAAGAGAACATCAAATACGTCACCAGAGATGGGATGCAACCTTGACAAAAGAGTACGAAAAGCAGAAGAAATATATAGGGAATAAAAGCTCAATTGAATTGTACAAACTCCGGATACTAAAAGAAATATAATTGAGTTACATCATCAGTGAACTTCCCATTAAAATAGTACCATTGAATAATAGTTGAATGAAACAAAATGTAAAGTATAACATATATAACAGAAAGAATATTTGAATTGCATGATCATGAAAGAAAATGACAGAAAGAAATATCAACTAGTCTGAAAACAAATCATAAAAGTTTATGAGTTAGTCAGATACAGCAATTAAAAAGTACTTGGAAATGCAACCAAAACCAAATTCTGATAGAAGATAAACTACTATATCTGTACAAAATACAAATCAAAAGGGAGAAGAAAGATGCTAGGGATGGCAACAACTGTAACAAAACCATACGCACAGATTTGAAAAAAATAATAATAATGAATATAATCTACTACCATACTTAATATTAAAAACTTGAACGCACTCAACTAATGATAAATGTTATAAACAGCACTTGTAAAATTAGTAGGACATTGTCTACATCCTTCAAATTCATAATATCATTATTGTAAAAAGTTAAAAGTTTTGAACGAACTCTAGCAATGATAATGATTATAAATGCCAGGTGTAAATGAACATAATTACGCATGCAGCACATGCTTGAAATCCATGCCAAAGTTCTGAAAGGTAAATCAACGAAGAAAGGTTCTGTTTAGACCATAACAAATGTGTTGCAAGCACATCCAGTAATTGATGTCCAGGTATTGAAAAATGACAAGCAGAACATTAGAGTCTCCACATTCAAAACTTACCATATCCCCAGTTGTGCCAGAATCTACAGAGGTTGGTGGCTGCTTCAGAAACTGAGAATTTCCATCACGTGGTAAGTCTTGCTGGTCAACGGCTTCATCAGTTTTAATGTCCTCCCCCTGGGTGTATATTTCCATACTCGAAGCAACTAGAAAGAACCATTAGAAGTTTAGTTAATAAACAAAAATCTCTTCAAAATCAAATGTGCAGTATTGATTGCAAGTCTACAAATCTGGCAATCAAACTGCTTGTAATGTATCTGAAATGGAGTCGTGATAAGAGTAAGGTCCAGAACTATTGCATGTGCATTTTTTGGGGTACACAATGGAAGACGAGATATACAAACATTAAAAGACAAATATAACTTCTTCAATGAACAACATTCAAAATATTTTACAGTTCTTCAAAATTAAAGTTGCTGCAATGAGGAAAATGGTTAGGGCACTAGGCCAAAATTGTGAATTTTCCAAACAAAGACACAAACCACCGAGCAATCTTTCACAGCTGTCTAAGAGAGTACTTAACATAAGCGTAATTCAAGTGGAGCTAGTTGCTTACCGTAGCCATCCTGACATTTCTGAACACACTTGTCAGATTCTGCTGCTTGTCGAGAAACTGAGACTTGGGAGCATGATTTTTTGGATATTATATTAGACTTTTGACACACACTAAGACATTTTTTTTCTCTTAGAGAGCTCATGTTTAGGTTGGTCTTCATTTTTAATGATGGCATTTGATCTGTTTTTTTTATATGTACCACAATCTCGACTTGGAAACATCAGTGGGAAAATAAAACCCCTTTAGGTGATCAAAGCAACCGGCCGAGACTGTTGTGAAAGAAATCAGAAGGATATTAGAATAGACAGAGATGTGGAGAAGCTGTGAGAAAAGGACAGAGATTAGCATAAAAAAAGTAATAAAGCGACATAACTTTGTTGTGTTATGAGAGTGTGGGGTTAAGTGTGATAACACAATAAAGGAAGACAGGAAAATTTTCAAAGCTAACTGAAACTGCCGCCAATGACTAGCTGTACAAGGAACAATTAGCATCATCCAAGCACAATAAAAGTAACTTGTAGATCTGTAACTCGCAAGATTGCAGAATAAGAGCTAACAATACTAAAAAGAAACGTGTTCATCAATGCTAAATGTAATCCCCTGTCAATTATGTTGATTTAAGGTTGCAAATTCCATTTTTTTTTTAATAAAAACCATTTATGAAAACTTGTGGGAAAATCTAGGTTAGAAGATTAACATGTCAGTCCTGCAACAAGGACAGGTCAAACAAGTCATAAGGGAACAAGACAGTTTTCTCAGAGGCTAACACATCAAAAGGTGATGAGCAAGTCAAAGACTGGAAAAACATGAACTACTTAACTTTGCTATTGAGATTCAGAACACGAAACGAAAATAAAACTAGAAAAAAAAAGAGGGTTGACTGTGTTTCATGAACTTGCAAAAAGGGTAAAGAGAAATTACACAGTACCCTATAAATTTAACGCAGCAAAAAAAAAAAAAAACACCGACAACAACAAGCCATGCTCACAAAAATTCTTTCAAGATGAACTATATCATGGATGAGTTTTTTTCTGTGATATTTACTTGTATATCCCAGATCACAATTCGAGAGAAAGCTTTACCTTCTTCAGTTGTAACTTTTAAGAATGCGTTTAAGCCAAAGAAGTCTCAAATAACAAGAGAAAGATAGTCTAACCACATCATAGAAGACCATAAAACTAGAATAAAAACCACCATAACTCTCAAGTAAACACCAAGAAAAACAAAGTCAACTCAAGTCTTTCCAATCAAAACCCATAAAAACACAAAGACACGTCATAATTGCACACAAAAACAAACACAAACAAAACCAAGAAAACCCTAAGAACAACCACCTCAAATGACTGTTATATACTTCAACCATAAAACAAAAAAAAAAATGAAACAGGAGAGAGAGAAATCAACAGCAAGAGAAACAGTTCAGGAAGAATAAAATTCACCTCATACAAGTAAAAAAATATATAGAAAAGAAACCAAATTTGGAAGCATACAAAGGGAAAAACATACCTGTATGTTTGTGTGGAAAGAAGCTAAAAACTTTGAGAGACTTTCTCTCTTTAAAGCCTAGAGCTTCATTCTCTCTCTCCCTACCAAAATAATAAAAGCAAAGGAAAAGACTTTCTTCTCTCTTTTATATTTCTCTCCGATTAAATTATGCTTTAGTCTCTGGATTTTGATCAGATCTATAATTTAGTACTTATTATTCATGAAACTACAAATTAATTCCTTGACTCTTGCATACTTGGATTTTCTCAAAACTCTCACGATGTTTATATTTATTTATAAACTAAAGTTATTTAAATCATAAATTTGGGATTATGAAAAATCCAGAATATATTTTAACTTATTAGAAAGGATATATAAAAAACAAAGTAAAGGACTAAATTGAATTTATTAAAACTATGGTCTCCTAAGTTGTAATACTTTGAAACATGCAGGGACTGAATTATAATGTACCCTCCTCTCCTCCTTAAACTTCCACAAACTGTCAAGACAGAAGCTATGTTACGAGGTGAACGGTCGAGATTGAATTTGTTTTGGACCGGTCGAGACAGAAGCTATGTTGGCTTTTTACCACGTGGATGAGGCTCCTGACGCGCTAACACGTGTAACTTAGTGGAAACAGAAGCAGCGGAGGAGTGGATGTTGCATTACAGTCTCTTACTTGAGCGCGTGTGTAATAAAATCATTCGTTGCTGTGGACTTTGTAAGGGCTTCTTTTTAAAAAACAAAATAAAAAAATCTAAGGTTTGGTATTTTAATTTGAGTGACCCTGTGTGTGTACAAAGCATTCACATTATTAAAATTGAAATTAAAAAAACAAAAAACAGAAGGGGAGTGAATTTTATCGTGCCCTTCTCCCGTGATAAGATCGAGGAGTTAACTTGGAAACCAACAAATCCATGATCAAAACTAACTTGGATTAAAAAAAATATATAAAAAGTAAAAAATTTAGGAGATGTGGTTAAAAATCTGAGTTGATGCATAATCAGTTACAACTTATTAATTATTTATTTAAAAAATATTATTTTATTTTATAAAAAAATAAAAAATTAAGAGTGGACTCGGGATGATCTAATCAAATCCCATAAACGGTCTTAGGCCGAAATGACCATCGGATCAGGTTTAAAAAATATAAATAATACTATTTACTAAAATAGTGTTTTTTAAACCTATTCAATATTAGATTTATTAAAGGTGAGGCTTCATAATTTTTTACAGTTTATTTTTTATGAAGTTATCTTGGTTTTGTTACTCGGACCGCGGATTTGACAAGTTAACTTGTTTGACTCAAGTTTTTTTCTTTTTTAAATTGATTTTTTTTAATTTCATTCTTTAATATAGGGTTGATTGAAAATTAGGCTTCGTGATTTATTTCAATTTGCTTTTTATGAGGTTTTTTTGTCTCGTGAATCAGGTTACGAGTTTGGTCAGTTAATTCAAGTTGACTCAAGTTATTTTTTATTTTTTTTAATTGATTTTTCTTTGTTATTCTAGTCTTATGAACTGGACCATATATTTGATAAGTTAACTCGATCGACTTGAGTTTTTTTCCTTCTTTTTATAATTGAATTTTTTTTTTTTACCATTCAATATTGGATTGATTGGAAATTAGGCTTTGTGATTTATTTTAGTTTGCTTTCTATGAGGTTATTCTCATCTCATGATTAACCTAAGGATGACTCAAGTCTTTTTTGTATCCTTTTTTTAATCAATTTTTTTTCAATTCCATGTTTGATCAACACTATGTTGATTTGGAATTGAGTTTCATAATTTGTTTTAATTTGCTTTCTATTGGGTTAT
>Ga0325404_1007994_pt1 | contig 10957 bp, 5 predicted proteins | sample PopdelMetagenome_18_FD_205664 | JGI IMG/M metagenome (GOLD analysis project Ga0325404, IMG submission 205664) | Populus deltoides microbial communities from Bellville, Georgia, United States - Xylem-Control-R1 | ecosystem: Host-associated > Plants > Phyllosphere > Stem > Wood/Secondary xylem...
AGTTGGGGGAGTGGGGCACAAGAAAATTGATAAGAAAGTTTGAGAATACAAGATCCCGATTATCCAGCATGCAAGCCAAGAGAGTTAGCTGGCTGAGCAGACCTTGTTAGTGTCTTGTTCATAAATGTCATAACAAGATTATTAGATTGATCTCAGATCCGAGGCTGCCTTCTAGCGTAGAGTTTTTCTCAGTGAAATTTTCTAGTTGCAATCCTGAGGATTACAAAGCTTTTCTGCTGGCAGGGGTGATGATTTCACCCGCTATGGATGTGGCCATTGAATCCAGTTGCGGTGCAATTGCTAATACCCTAGTCCAATTCATAAGCAGACAAAAGTGGAACCAGGCCCAGATTGGCAAAACCACAAAATCTTTGGTGTTTGCATTAGGTCACCAGCTTCCTAGACCATGGAGTATATTCTTATGAAGCCCAATGCTGGCCACCAGCATTGAACCTCATCATAGATTTCCTTGTTTTCATTCTGCTGTCTTCTAGGAAGCATAGGGAGGATTTAATACTGATAATATTATGTAGTAGTACTCATTCAGTATTTTAATAAAAACAATAGAAACTACAAAAAGTACAGGCAATTTATAAGTAAAAAAAAGGCAGAGTGGCTAAGCAAGTAACAAAGGATGACTGGAGGCCAGTACATTGCGTGCCATAAACACACACAGCATTAAAATACAAGCTGGATTAATCACATTCACCATTTCTCGACATAGGAGGCAAATTATAAGACATCCCATTACATCGAATCATCGGACTCATCTGAATCACTTCTCTCAGGTTCTTCTGCATTAGTTGTTGTTTCTGGTACATCAGGCTTTGCTTCAGGAGCAGGCTCAGGTTTCTTATTTGCTTTACGAGCATTCTGTTCACCGTCTTCCTCTTGCTCATTAGCTTCAGCTTGTAAGAATTCAGTTAAGGATTTACTTGAATGATTAAATAAACACCTTCAACAATTCAAACAAAGAATACTGTATTACTGGTGGGACTCCACTGAACATGAGCCACCCTCAAATTCTCTATGGGGAATGTCGCATTAAAGCAGTGGTGCGCACTTGCCTTGCTAATAATTAACATAATCAAATTAAATTTTCAGAACACAATGTACCAACAATTAATGCAGTTGCCGATGAGCTAAGTTTGGTTATTGGCAAGTTACATAGGGCGTGTGCTTGGCATTGCAGTCCCATAGAATGCAACACAAATTGGAATAGACGACAATTGCCTGGCTGCCAAAACCATCCTTAATAATCTGCATGCCAGTAAGGGACACTTCCCCAAGCTTCTTGTTGCAATGGATATATAATCCATTCTTGCCAAGAGCATGCATAAGTGCACCGAGAGGAATTTTATACTCCTGATTGTAAGCTAATCCGGAATAGTGAAACCTATGGTTTGCTAGAAGCTGAAGAACTTCTATTTCTCTTTAAGCTGAAAAAACAAAATCAAAGATATGCATAATACTAAGGATATCAGCATTTTCAACTGTGCCCCCGGCCATGATGTTCAGAAGATCTTTCTCAACACGTTGTACAAGCTCGGGCTGTCAAAAGTAACACCACCACAGTCAGAAAAGGCAGCAGGTTGAAAGGACAAGAATAACAGTTGCTACACACAATTGATCTCATAGTACTTCAAAATGTCCAAAAAAGTTCTTGATTCTTAGATTCAACATCAAAGTTTTGCAAGTATTGAGATCAATCGTACATTGAGGTATGGCTCCCTACGAAATCTTCTCTTTCGAGCATCCCTCATAGGAGGAGTGAGCCCATGTCTGTACTCCACCACATCTGGAACAGTATCACCTGCTTCTCTAACCATAATCATCTGTCAAAATCAAAAAGTCATCATAGCAGCAACTTAGAAATGAATGTCTTTTGAGATTATAAACTGAAAGTGTTAACAAGAGCTATACTTGACCAATGTCTGCAGTTTTAACTAGCGCACAATCGTCATACGTTTTGTAGGACTCTACAACACAAGGAAGATCCAAGAGAGATGCAGGGAAATGTTCGTTTCCAATGACAAATGTGCCACCCCTTCCATCCTCTGCAAAGCAAGATATTCCAGGTTCATGAGTATGCTAAGGCTCTAGTCAACGCAACAAGAATGGTTTCATACTACACTTAATGTTCTCTGTTCTTATTCGAATTGCATATCAATAAAAAAAATTGAATTAGAAAAAATAAGGAAAGAAGGGAGAGAAAAATTAAGTTGTTTCAGAGCTCTGGAGAATAGACGCGATGCTGTTCTGGCAGCGGTGACTATATCATTCTCTTATAGGAAACATTAAACCTAAGACAGTAACAATTGTATCTTTGTGACCAACATATGGAACGAATAGCTAACTCATATGCAAAATTGTATCAACTGTTCTATCAGTAAGGCATCTGTTGGAACAGAAAAACTGACACCAAATTGATACATGTCCTGCACTTAATACCAGATTAATGTAAGATCACACCCCAGGTCCAGAAATAACATTTGAAGGACATATAGCTTCCCCATATAAAAGAGGCATTTTTCTGTATCAAGATAATATATCTATCCCAGCAAACTAAATTCGAGAAACCACCACGAGATCTACCCCAAATGTATTTTCATTAGAATCTTTAGCAGCATAGAGTATGACTTGGTTCATACAGCCTTGTCACAGGGTAGATAAATAAATAAATTAAATTGCTAAACCATAAAGTTAAAATTGAAAGGGTTGCACAAATGGGCCAAATTTATGGATCATAACCATGAAGTGATCACAAAATGTAAGTTTCTAGTGTTATAAACTAAACCTCATTATCGATTAAGGAGCATTACACTGTGGATTGAATCACTTGTCATAGAGATCCTAATTCCTAAAGTACTATACATGTAACAACAACCAAGAATATCATAAAATGCAAGGGAAGGACGTTCTCACCAGAAAAAGACAAATCTAATGATTGTTCTTCAGAAGAAGAAGCAGTGTCACTCAAAAGTCGATCCAACTTCTCCGCAATAGAAGGTGTAACTCTTAGTATAAACTGTTCCTCCATTCGTACTACACAACAAATCAGTATAACATCAACCTCTACACAAAATAATCCACCCCAAATCAACACAAGTACAAACCATCCTCGAAACCTCCATAAAGATATTTACAATTTTTCTTCTAAAGCTATAGCAACTTAAAGTAGATATCTTTAACAAAAAATTGACTCCTATAATCTTGCTTCAATGACAGGAAACACAAAACAAAAGGATTAGAATGTGCGAGAAATTCCAAAATTCAAAGATGCTCTATATCTCAATTTAAACTGATGTGCACACACGATTTTTTTTCTAAATTCTACAGATAAAATAGATTTTTATCCTAAAATGCAAGCTAAAACCTCAAGAAGACACAAGAACAACCATGTACACATGCATTTAATCTACAAATATATACCAGAACAGAAAGCAATCAAAACCCAGTTCAGATTACACCCAAAAAAATTTAAAATAGCATGGATAGATTAAAAGAAAAAAAAAAGATTTTCTTTGATCATCTAAATTTAAGGCGAAAAAAACAAAGGAGGAACAAAGGTTTTTTTAACCTGCATAAAGAGCTGCTTATGGAGATGGGAATGATCAGCCTACTCCTGCTCAAAAGTCTCTGTTTCCGCAGAGATCGTGTGTAGGGTATGTATGCGGGAGACACAAGGCAGAGTCTCTCTGTTTTGTGGTCTCTGTTTTGCTCTAAGCTTGCAGGGATTTTTTGGGCAAACTTCAAACATACCCTCCAAATATATACGAAATCTCAGTTTTACCATCGAACAACTCTTATATCAGTTTTACCCTCAAACTTTTAGAGATTCTCGATTGAAATTTTTGTTCATTTAATTGCGTTCCATCCACATCCATCTTTCCATCCAAATTATATTTTGTTTTTCAAGAAAGGATAGAATTTAACGGTTTCATTATGTAATAAGAGAAGCCATAATTGAGAAATCATTTAAAAAACACATTTATGTTTAGTCTCAAATTTACACTTTTACAAATGTTTCGAAGAATTTTAAAACATGAGTGTATAAAGGACATGTTATTATAGACAAAATCTTTTTTCTATTATTTTTAAAATACTATTGTAAAAAACTTTCAAATCTAATTCTAAAATTATGTAACTACACATATAAAAATTAAAATAATTATTATCATAGTTTTAATACCCAACTTAGAGGTGGATCTAGAATAAGGCTCGGGTCACGGGTTGAGTTGACCGGAATTAGGGTAGGAATAAAAATAGTTACTTTAATAGTTTAAAACCTTGACTAGAGGTTGATCTGAGGCAAAACTCGAGTCACGAGTGAGATTGATCATTGATCCAGGTCAATATAAGAATAAAAGTAGTTATTATCACAGTTTTTAAAACTCGACTCGAGAGTCGATCCGATATAAGATCCAAGTCACGTGTTATGAGGATCAACCCGAGTTAACCTTGCTTAGCATTGAATAAATCTAGTTATTATCATAGTTTTAAAATTTGATTCGAAGGTCAACCTGGGACAAAACCCAATCACAAATCGGGTGGGTCAACTCAAGTTGACTCATGTCAATGTAGAGATAAAAATTATTATTATCATAATTTTTAAACTTAATTTAGGGGTCAATCGAAACAAGGCCTGGGTCATAGGTTGAAATGGTCAACACGGGTTGACTCAAGTTAATATATCAATAAAAAATGATTATTATCATAGTTTTAAAACCTGATTCTAGAGTCGACCCAAGATAAGGTTCAGGTTATTGGTTAGAAGAGTCAACTCGACTAACCCAAAATGTTTAATTTTTTTTTTCAAAAAGTTAACGAGTTTTTGATCCATATTTTATCTTGAGTTGACTTGAATTTTTGATTGGACAAGATCAAGTAAATCCTTCATTTATTTTTTCATAAACTCGAATGAGTTCAGATTCCAAATCAACTCGTCAAGTCACTCATTGTTTTATAACTAGAGTTATTATGATATTATTAATTTTAATATTAGATATAAATTAAAATAAAAAATTATTATTTCTTAAATATATAAATTTGATAACAATACTATTAAAAATAAAATAAAAAATTATATTTTATTATATTCTGTATACCATAACCAAACGGATACAAAAACAATTACTTTCCCTTATATACCTACCATATTTCAAACTAAAAAACTCTCAGCCACTAGATTAGGGACCCAAAAGGACCCACAAATCTAAAGGCATATAATACCTTAACTGAACCGTAGTTAATCCTTAACCCTTGCTGTGTGCTATATCTACAACCTCCTAACGCACCCTTCCTCTTTGTACCCGTTATCGCAGCCACATCGCCGTCTGCTCTCAAACTCTCTCCTCCGCGGAACCCTAATCTTCCGATTAACAGGTCTCTCTTCCCTCCCTTGCGTTCTCTGTTACGATTCAGTTTAGATTCTTATTGTCGTTTTGATCTCTGTCGACTGTTGCTTTTTTTTTTTTAACGTGTTTATGGCTTGAATATTAATGTAAGTAGTTAATGTTGATTTTGTTGAATTAATTGATATTTTTAGGGTTTAATGCTCTATTTAGGTTAATGGGTCTTTGTTAAAAAAAGAAGATAAATAACGGGTTCTTCTAAATATGTGTAAATTAATGAAGGAGAGGAATGAATTTTGGGTCTGATGCTAGAAAAAAGATGAAGTATTTAATGGGTTTGATGAGTTATTAGGAAGGAGATAATGGGTTAGGTTTTTTATTACATTACATGCTTAGGTTATTGGTATGATTAATGGGTTTGTTCCATATTTTAAGGATGATGAGTTAGTTATGTGCAATATTTTGTGTAAACGCTGTCCAAACTTGGAGGAGAGGAGCTAATTTATGGCTTTACTGCAAAAAAAAATGATGGGTTCTACGTATTATTAGTACGTTAATGGGTTATTTTCTCAGGCAGTGAACTCTTCACTTGTTGCATCAGGGAAGCTATCTGGTTAAAGTAGATAACTTTATCATATGAAGCCAGTAATTGGATTTTGTTGCTGCACATGATTTAATAGTTTCTTACTCTGGCTGGGGTTTTTCTTCATCGTGGTACTATTTCCTTCATAGGTAATTTTAAATTGGACAGAGAGCAAACAATTTTGTGGAGATGAGAGGAAGGAGTTACAGTCCATCACCTCCAAGGGGCTATAGTAGAAGGGGACGGAGTCCGAGTCCTCGGGGACGTTATGGTGGACGTAGTAGGGATCTTCCTACTAGCCTTCTAGTTCGCAACCTCCGTCATGATTGCAGGTTTGCTTTCCTTTCACAACTTATGTTCTTTAACATTTGTATTAGATTTGCAAGTAGTGGATGATCTAAAAAATGTTGCTTCTATGCTTTCATGCTTTTATACCTGTCCAACCGAGACCTGGCTAGACACAGGAATCGCACGTGCATGTTACAATGCTAGAGAATGAGTGCCTAAAGAGTACTGCTGATCTTAGATGCATATTAATACACAATGAGCATTCATCTGCGTGGCCTTGCGGCTTTGTGCCAGTGGACCATTGCACTAGTTGCCACTTAAGGAAAGTTTTACGTGTGCACAAGAGACAGTAGGAGTGATGGAAGAGTTATTCTGTCTCCTTGCGGAGAGAAACTCCACTCAAGTTAACGATGCAACTGGACATTCATGTTGCTGAGAGTGGGAACCTATCCAAAACTAAACTTATAATGATGCAGTATGCACCACTTCCTATCAATAGCTGAATATTTTGGGACCATAAACTTTATGTTTCTTTTTTCATCAGCACATGACAATTATGTAAATGCTATTTGCAGGCCAGAAGACCTTCGCAGGCCATTTGAACAGTTTGGTGCTCTTAAGGACATCTACTTGCCTAGAGACTATTATACTGGGTGAGCATGTCTTTTAGTTGTTGATAGACAAAGTTTGCTGATATGATTTTTTTTAAGTATTTCTTTAAAAAAACTCAAGTGGGGTTTTGCATTTTCTAACTATCTTGTCTTGACATTCATTGGGATTCATGCTGTCAATGGTCTTGTTTGGTATCAATTTCAAAATTAATCCCCTTTCGAAACTGTTGGGACTGATATTATGAGGTTATTTCCCCAGCATTATGTTATTTGTTCTCTCTCCTATCATCTGATTTCCTTCCTACACTGCATCAGAAACTTATTAGCTTGACCCATAGTTTCTTAAACTTTTTAATGTTATCTTTCTTATAATTTTTGGGAAATTCAAATTATGTTTAGCAGTTTGTTTGGTTTCATCGAGCATGCCCTTTAAGCCCCCTGTTCCTCCAAATTTCTTTTGGGTCATCTCTTCATGATATAATATTCATCTGTAATCAGAGGCTGGGTTCATTAATTGAAGTTCTTGAGATTTAACAGTGAAATTAAAGTTTTGAAGACACCAATCAAGTAATTAGAGTCCTTTTGAAGATGATGTTAATGATAGTGAAGATTTGAAGGAAGTTGGGTTTGAATACATTGTGGAGAGGTTCCAAGTCTTGAAGAGTTTCAAGTCATCTTTAAACTGACACTTGCAAGGTCAGCAGTGTGCTTGCTTTTTCATATCATGACCTTCATATAATGGGGATTGTGTTGGTAAATTTCATTGGCAAAAAGGTTTATGGTTCTCGTGCCCGATTCCTTCTTTTGTAGCTGATATGGTGGTACTAATCTTCAATCTGTTTCATTATCATCTTCTTTTGGCAGGGAACCCCGTGGTTTTGGTTTTGTCCAATATGCAGATCCTCATGATGCTGCAGAGGCAAAACATCATATGGATGGTCGAGTCTTTCTTGGCCGGGAGTTGACTGTTGTATTTGCTGAGGAGAATAGGAAGAAGCCAGTTGATATGAGAGCAAGGGAGCGCACAGCCACTAGGCAAGTGTTATCTTTTGTTTCTTTGCTTGCCTGACAGGGTTGATTTTGAGTGACATGAATGCTTTTCATTGAACAGCTATTTTTCTATTTCAGTTGAGATAACTTAGATGGTTGCTGAATGTCATTGTTTTTTTTTCATCTCTTTCTTCCTGTTGTGTTTTTCCTTTCAAGTTGGGTTGGGGCTCAATGATTTGAATTATTTTGTTCAGAAGTGAACCTAAACAAAATCAAAAGATCAGATGCATTTTTAGATTACACTGATTTCAGAATTTGTGGAAAGTACGGGGAAGTCTTTCACATGCCAATCATGCCATGACATGATATAAGGATGTTTACAGGACTTGTATTTTTGAATCTATAAATTGTGTTCATGATTTGTTTTAAAGCTCACTTAGTCGAAAATCTGGGTTGTATTTCACTATTATGTATTAGTCTTCCAAAGTTTTCTGGTTTTATAATCTTCAAAATGTCTCCATTCTGTTACAGGGGTCGAGTTGGTGATAGAAGAAGATCACCTCCTCGTTATTCTCGGTCACCACGCCATTCTCGTTCTCCACCGCCACGCCATGCAACATCCCGGTCTCACAGTCGTGATTATTATTCCCCTCCAAAAAGAAGGCATCCCTCAAGGTTTGCAATTATTACTCTGGTTCTTGTTTTTTTCCTGTAGGAACCCAATATTTGTCTCTTATGGAGGAACCTGTATGCCTTTTGCATCCAAAGCAAATGCATTAGCTGTTCCAAACTGCTTGTGAAACACTGCCAAGGATTCCTTTTTAGTTCTGTATTCTATATCTCCTCCCTGGTTTCTTATTTACTGTACTTATTCAGCCTTTACGCCCCAAAACTGAATTGGCCTGATTGATGTTGGACTATTGATGTAAAAATAGGATATTTTCTGCTACTTCTCACACGTCTTGTGATTGTCTCCCTGAGGCGCATATAGTTCTGGTACTTTTTAATAATTATTGCTCCCTCTTTTATTGTGCACGTCTGACCTTTTGCTTTGAAGCAGATCTGTTTCACCCCGAGAGAGGAGGTACAGTCAAGAGAGGTCATATTCACGATCAAGGAGCCACAGCCAAACTCCAAATAGGGGTCAGATCCGGAGCCCAGTTAGGAGCCGAAGCCGTAGCCCAAGAAAAAGCAGAAGCCGTAGCCCAATTCATGATGAATATCCTAAAGAAGTAAATGGAGACAAGTCTCCTAGTCCATAATCCTTGCATGGAAACAGATGGTTGTATCACCTGCTTGTCCTTTGGATTATGTTTTTGATGTGAGTGCTGTTCTATCAGATGGTATTTGATCTAGATTTTGTTGGCTTTTGGTTTCAACTTTGTAGAATGCTTTGATTGTTATTGCACTTAATGTTGCGTGGAAGATTTTTAGTTCAAACTCATCTAAAAAATTGTTAATTTAGTTATTTGCTCTTCGAGCCCCGTATCAAAAGATGCTTCATTGCTCCATTATGCAGAATGTTGAGAGGCATTTCATCTGTGATGTGTTGTTCCCTGCAAACGTCCCAGTGATTCAGCTAAGCTGTTTTTTTTAGTGGGGGAGCAGCTGTCTTGGATCTGTCTTTATGGGAAAAGTGTGGTTTCTGCGGGACCAAAAAGTATAAAAAGGGTGATGCTTTTGACGTTTGGTACCCTCAGCATTCCACTTTACAACTAAGCGGGGATATAATTATCCTTTTCTGCAGTGTCTGGTCTTTATCTAGTCAGATTTGCCATCAAACATTCTGATGTCAAATTCATGTGCTTTACTTCTTAGGGCTCCACTCTGAGATTATTTCGAGATTTATGGAGTTGCATTGACGCTCCCATCAAGTTTGGTTCCCTTGAAAACCTGTTCGAAAGGTATCATGGTAGTAAAGCTTGCTTCTTTGAGCTTAAACTGTGGAATGTCTCTCATCTGGGTTTCAAAATATGAAAATGAAGTAAATGTTCTTTGTTCCTGTTTTTGTCTCTCGCTGCTAATCAAAGCTAACAAAAGGAGCACCACGCCAATCTTTTCATCTTGTAACCTCTTCTCCTTTTACCCACATTCCCTAGCATTTGTTATGGAGGGGGGAGCATAGCTTTGAAACTCAGCCTGGGCTGAGAATTGGATTGGGCCAGATTAGTGGAAAAATAATGTTGTTTTAGTGTTTTTTTTTTTTATTTTAAAAAAGGCCTAAAACAATTATTTTTTGTAATGATTTTTTTGTCTATATAAAATATTGGATCCAAGCTATGATTACATTTAGCCCCGGAGGAAATTACCAGTGAATGGCTCATGCTCCCTATAGGCAACATGTATTTAGTGACAACAAGGGACCCATGAAATAATAAGTCCTTGATAATTTGAAAAAATCCAGTTGAAAAGGTCTAGGAATTATTTATTATTTTTTAAAATATTTTTATTTAAAAATATATCAAAATAATATATTTTTTTATTTTTTAAAATTTATTTATAATATATAAAACAATTTAAAAAATTAATTTAAAATTAAAAAAAAATCAAAGCAGAATTGGTTTATCTTTCTATTTGGTGCTCTAAATAAAATTTTGAATTTGGTAATTATGACAAACATACTCATTAATGGCCACTGGAATTGAATTAAATCCCTTTTACTCTGCTTTTATCACCAGCCTGCCTGTTTTCACAGCCTAAACCGTTTCCCTTTTGACTTTTCATATCCCTTCCAAGCTCATAAAAAAGACTTTTGGAGGGAAAAAAATCACATAAAAAAAAGTCTCACTTTCTTTCTCTTTTCTTGCTTAACCTTCTCTTAATTTAATAATCCTAATTAACATATAATCACCATCCATTTGAGCTGAGAATAAACAATGATGATATCTATGTGATTTGCATTGCCCCATAAAAAAAAAGAAAAAAAGGAACATATTTTTAAGTTGTATAGTAAACAAAAATCGCAAATAAGACGAAACAAGGGACAACAAAGATTTGCAGGGCCTTTTGTCTTTGGTCTTGTTGGCTATCTAACATCGGTCAAGCTTAGTGACAACAAAGCCTGCCATCAGAAGGTTTCTTTCATATCTGGTAAGCTTCTTATGAAATCTGAACTCATTTTCTAGTGTGTG
>Ga0325404_1007997_pt1 | contig 10954 bp, 7 predicted proteins | sample PopdelMetagenome_18_FD_205664 | JGI IMG/M metagenome (GOLD analysis project Ga0325404, IMG submission 205664) | Populus deltoides microbial communities from Bellville, Georgia, United States - Xylem-Control-R1 | ecosystem: Host-associated > Plants > Phyllosphere > Stem > Wood/Secondary xylem...
CCAACTCGCGGTAAAGTTAAGTTTTATTGAGATTCCCGTTTATTAAGACCATACAATATTATAATTCAATTGAATCGATATAACGACAATTATTCAAGTATGAAGCAGCTAGCAAATAACAAAGCAATTCGATAGTGAAAAACTAACCAAAATTTTCTATCATCTGTACGTAAATTACTAACACAAAGAATTACAGTTACTATGAAACAAAATTATATAGAAAATATGACATACTCCTTGATGTGCAAGCATGGACAACCATTGGAAGAAAACAGGGAAAAGGATGAGAAACCGATCAAGAATATATATTTCTTGATGTGCAAAGGACAACCAACAGTACGACTGTACATTGTGTTGCTTACATGAAAATGATGTGAACATAGTTGTCTATTAGCACAGCAGATTTCTTTTTTTCTCATCTCCTTTTTTTTTTTTTTGTTTAGTAAACATATAAAAGGGTTTTCTCAAGTGGGATGTTGGAAATGAGATGGGATTAAGACAAAATGCCATTGCAGGTTGGAGAACCAGAGAGCTGAAAAAGAACCAATAATGCTATACAGGATAGCAGACAGAGGGCTGCTTTTTGAGTACTTTGGGAATAAAATGCTGTCTCTCTACAAGGATTGGCGTGGAGAGAGAGAGAGAGAGAGAGAGAGAGAGAGAGAGAGAGAGAGAGGGAGAGGGAGGGAGGGACACCTTTTTTTTTTTTTTACCCTTTTATCTTTCAATGAAAACTTATAGTTAATATTTATATAGAAGCAACAAATGATAAACATGAAAAAGAAAAAATAAATAAATTCCAACTTTCCTTTTTATCTCTCATCACTGTCTGGCCTTCTTTTGATCCACCTTTTCTCTTTACTACTTTTTTTGAATTTCTGCTGGTTTGTCTGTCCATTCAAGGAGGATGTGTGGAAAAACGCAAGGGGAGTTTATCTCTCTACCTATGCACAAATTTCTGACTTGTGGGTACTGTTTATTGACCCCTTTTTTCTCATGAAATACCATTTATTTTGCATAGAAATAACACAGCAGAAAGTATTCGACTTTCCTATCGGTGTTAATTGATTAGTATTCCCTCACTAAAAAATATGCACAACACTTAGCACCAAAAATGCTATCCTACAAAAGATTTTGCTACTGGCAAATCCATCATATTGTTTTGGCTCTTGTAATCTTATCCTATGTATTAATATTAAATGCACCCACATAAGTTTTTCTTGAAGAAGGTAAACAAATTAAGTAGTAAGATTCAGATTGATATCTTCCTTTTGCAGCTTTTGATCACCTAGATAGGGAGAAAATTTAGTAGAACTCGTAAATATAATATGAGTCTATGAGTCTATCATGCATGGCATGCCATTAAGATCTTAATTACAGTATGGTTTTGATACTTGCAAGTCCCAACAAAAAGAATATGATTGTTAAAGGTAAACCCTTTTCTTTTTTTTTTCTTTTTTTTTATCATAATTATCACCAAAACATAAATAAATCAAGTGACCTATTAGAGTACCATTGAGAGAGGGAGGTGATAAAAAGATGGAGCTGTAGTCCTGTTAACTGTAAAGTCAGGACAGTGAAACAAAGTAATGGATAAGTGGAAATAAGAAGAAAAAAAAAAGCTGCCCTACTGTATTTAAAAATAAATAAAAAGATCAGCAATCAACAAGGACTATAAAGAAGGTGGAGCGGTCGAGACTTGCTCTACTAAGATCTCTAAGCTTTCCTTTCAAAACATCTCACTATCCATTTTCAGTTCAAGCCTCCAAAACCGAGCTGGTAGTTCTAGTTTTGTCTCCTCTAAGCACAAGAGAGGAAATTAGCCAGCTTTTTTTTCAAGCTTAAAGCATTAGGATTTGCAAGAAAGAGAGGTGCTGGGGGTGGTGTAAGGGGGAGAGAAAAACATAAGAAAAAACAAAGTACAGAGAGAAGTTTAGTTCTGACAATACATAGGTTTCTTTCAAAGGGGGTGGTGTGGGGGGTGGGTTTTAGCCAAGTTATGCGCTCAGGAGCTTGTACGGTCCAGCAGACCCTCACAGCAGAGGCTGCTTCAGCATTGAAGCACTCTCTTAGCTTGGCAAGGAGGAGAGGCCATGCTCAGGTCACTCCTTTGCATGTAGCTGCAACCTTGCTGAGCTCAAGAACTAGTCTTTTGAGAAGGGCTTGTCTCAAATCACAGCCTCATCAAACTTCACATCCTCTTCAATGCAGAGCTCTTGAGCTTTGCTTTAATGTTGCACTAAACAGACTTCCAACAACTCCTGTTCCTTTACTTCATGGCCAGCCATCTTTGTCCAATGCTTTGATTGCTGCCCTTAAAAGAGCTCAAGCACATCAAAGAAGGGGTTGCATAGAGCAGCAGCAGCAGCAGCAGCAGCCTCTTTTGACTATTAAGGTTGAGCTTGAACAGCTTATATTATCCATCTTAGATGACCCTAGTGTTAGTAGGGTTATGAGAGAGGCTGGGTTCTCTAGCACTTCCGTCAAAAACAATATAGAGGACTCTTCGGCTTCTTCTGTGTTTCAGTGTTATAGTACTTCTGGTGGGGTTTTCTCTTCACCTTGTTCCCCTTCTGCTACTGAAACTCAAAAAGAGGTCATTAACCCAACTACCTTTTGGCAAACCCATTTCTTGAATTACACTTCTGAGAAAAACCCGGTTCTTCTTTCACCACAGAAGAAAGTTTCAAGCAACTATTTCACAGATTCTGGTTCTGTGAAGGAAGATATCAAGTTGGTTTTGGAGGTTTTATTGAGAAAGAATGTTGTGATAGTTGGTGACTGTGTACCTGTAACTGAAGGTCTTATTGCAGAGTTGATGGGAAGGTTAGAGAGAGGAGAGGTTCCAATGGAATTGAAGCAAACTCGGATTATTGAGTTCCAGTTTGCACCAGTTTCTTTGAGGTTCATGAAGAAGGAAGATGTTAAAATGAATCTCTCAGAACTGAAAAGAAAAGTGGATTCTCTAGGTGAAAGTGGGGCCATTATCTATACAGGGGACCTGAAATGGGCTGTTGAAGAAACTGTCGGTAATGGAGAGGTATCTGGTTATAGTCCAGTAGATCATTTAGTCACAGGAATTGGCAGGCTACTCTCTGAATATAGTAGCTCAAACACAAAAGTATGGTTAATGGCCACTGCAAGTTATCAAACATACATGAAGTGCCAGATGAGACGACCATCTATTGAGATTCAATGGGCACTTCAAGCTGTCTCGGTTCCTTCAGGTGGACTTGGTTTGAGCCTCCATGCATCAAGGTAACCTCCTGCTCTATTGTTGTTATTATTATTTTGTTTAATTCATGTCTGATACCTGTTATTATATCTGGATGGAGAAATGCATGAATTTCCCATTGATTGTCATCAATTTCTTGAAGCTTTTTTTGTTTTTGTACTTTTCTTGCTGTGCATACCTTTATGGTCTGAATGAGGCCAAAACCACTGTGAAAAGTATGGTTTGATGGTGAGACAGATCACAGATATGAATCATTGTCCTTATGTTACTTTGTTTTGTCAGGATACATGCAGCAACTGCACATTGCAGATTTTTCCTATAGCAGAATCATTAGAAGAAGAAAAAAAGGGAAAAAGTAAAAATGAAGGATTTTCAAGGTTGCATTTGTTTTACTTTTTTGATGATCAGTGACTTCAAATTTGATCAGTCTTTATTTCTTTGAAAGAATATATAGGTAGGAATCATCCATTTTGAACAAAGATCTTAGTCGATACTTGATAGAGTCTACTCTGGACCTCCATTTTCTAATCAACCTTTTCCTTTTCTGACTGTCTATTTTCTGTTGTCTTTTTAATTCTTATAGCACTGACTCCATTTTTGCCACTATATTTTCATAATGCTCAGTTCAAAACACAACCACACACACACATTGGGGGAAGGAGAACTAAGACTTTGACACTCCAACAACCTTGAAACATTACTATTACATGAATGTTTTAAATTTTTATTGGCCCTAGACAAGATAGTAGTAGTATACTGCTCTGCATTTTTATTGTCCACTTTGCGTCTACCCTCCCTGACCTTGATTATCTGTGTTTACTAATATGAATTTTGTATAACGAACTTGCCATTGGCAGCATCTCCAATAACCCATCTCATGTGCTGGAAACAAAGCCATTCATTAATAATGGCAAGGAGGAACGGGATAAATTCACTTGTTGTCAAGAATGCACCTCTAATTATGAGAAAGAAGTTCAATTACTTAAATCAGAACAGCAGAAACATTTACTTCCTTGGCTTCAACCTCAAGGCACCAATTCCAATCAAAAGGTAATAAAAGATGAGGGATTTTTGTTTCAACAACATTTTTTTAAAAAACAGAATATATATATATATATTGGATGTATCAACTGGATGATCTATTTAAAACCTTTTGTTAAATTTTCAGGATGAATTGGTTGAGTTGAGGAGAAAATGGAACAGATTGTGCCACAGCCTACACCACCAAGGAAGGCAAAGCAATTTGAATTCTACTTTATTCAACAATCAAAGCATGCTTGGAAAAAACTACTCATTTGCTTCATCATATCCTTGGTGGCCAAGCCAAAACAGCTTCTTCCCAGATTCAAATTCAATCTCCTTTGCCGATTCAGCTTTGAAACCTAACTACAGCTCCAGTAATGTGCCTAAATTTAGAAGACAGCAATCATGCCATATTGAGTTCAACTTTGTTAATGGTTTTCAAAAGAATGAACCAGAGGAACCAAACTTGGATTCTCTAAAGAATTCTGAAGGCAAGGAAGTAAAGATCACCCTTGCTCTTGGTAATTCTATGTTCTCTGATATAGGCAAACTGGAAAAAGGGAGAAGTGATCATTTGTGCAAACTACTGAAAGAGAATGTCCCTTGGCAGTCTGAAATTATTCCTTCAATAGTGGATGCTTTGGTTGAATCCAGGTCAACTGAAAAAGACACTTGGTTACTGATTCAAGGGAATGACACTCTTGGAAAAAGAAGATTGGCACTTGCAATTTCGGAGTCTGTATTAGGCTCTGCTGATTTGTTGCTACACTTGAACATGAGGAAAAGAGATAATGAGGTGACCTCATATTCTGAAATGCTTGCAAGAACCTTAAGAAACCAAGAAAAACTTGCAGTTTTTGTGGAAGATGTAGATTTGGCTGATATACAGTTCTTGAAATTCCTTGCTGATGGATTTGAAACTGAAAGATTTGGAGAATCAAGTAATAAAAGAGAGGGAAATGGCAGCCAAGTAATATTTATCTTGTCCAAGGGTGACTCCACCGTCTATGAAGACAGGAAGATGGATGATTCTGTTATCAAGATGACACTGAAGGTGAATGAAACAAGAACTGCTAGTTTTGGAACACCCAACATTGACCACAAGAGAAAAGCTGAGTGGGAGATTTCAAGCAAGGCTAATTCTCCAAGAGTCAATGAAAAGGAAAATGCATATTGGTTTCCTGATGAAAATGGAAACAAGAAGAAAAACTTCTCAAGACAGTCAAGTTTCAACACCCTCGATCTCAACGTGAAGGCCGATGAAGACGATGAAAGCAAGGGAAGACCGGGGGAATTCAGCCTCATTTCAAGTGATCTGACTCGTGAGACCTCATCCGATCACCTTAGTCCAAAAGGGCTTCTTGATATGATCAAGAACCGTTTTGTATTTGATCGAAATCAAGGTCGTGATAGAGAAATGACAGGGGTTTTGTCGTCCAAGATCAAGAGAAATTTTGATGAGGTTTTTGGGGATCAAAACGGGGTATACTTTAGCATTGAAGAGAGGGTATTAGGGGAGGTATTAGAAGGGTCAGGTACTTTTGTGAATAGTCAGTTTGAGAAATGGCTAAAAGACATCTTTCAAACAAGCGTGAAAACAGTTAAATTGGGAGGTAAAGAAGAAGGTATAGGTGTTAGGCTTTGTTTTGGGTTTACAAGTGATAGAGTTTTTGAGGATGGTTTCATGGGTACATGTCTCCCTAAGAAAATCCAGGTTTCTTTCACGGACTGACTGGCTAGCTAGTCTCTTCTGTAAAATCCATCACCAAATGACATTGGATCACAATGTCCCTGTGTAACTGCTAATCTTCATAATAGGATGTGTTCTGTTTCTTTTTTTTTCCCCTTCTGCCTTTCCTGCTACATCCTCGAGATTCATTTCATTACCATCATCTGAGTTCCATAGCATGACAGCAACTGTGTCATTGTGCAGGGAATGCAATCCTGGGCCAAGCAAAACAGACATGCGCACAATGTTTGAGTCCAGGGTTGCGTTTTTCACAAGAGTCCCTGGATACGCAGAACTGTGACTAATTTATGGCATATAACATGGGTTATTTTATCTCTAAAACATTTCTCACTATTCAAACTTCAACCACTCCTCCACCTTAGCAAATGCCATCTGTATTATGCATCAACAGACTAGTATAAAACTGAAGATTTTAAAGGCCAAGGTTGGGATTTAGATAGCAGAGCTCTTCCATATTTTTACTGGGCCAACAGAGGCAAAGAGTAGGATTCCTCCATTAAGAAATCATTGAACCAGTTCTTGGGAGTAAGTCACTATGGCACTTGACATTCTAAATCTTCTTGCAAGACAGGGTTTTTTTTTTTTTCCTGTTCTGTTGTAGTTACTAATGAAGGCACAATACCAACAACCCGAAACCTGCCCTCTAATTAATTTTTGTAGGAGACTAGATTAACATTTAATTAATTCTCTTAATACAAGCTTATCATGCAGTGGAGACATTCAACCTGAGTCATTACAAACTTAATTAATCATAATGAGATAATAATGAAGCAAAAGAAAGGAAAAGGAGAGACCATATTGCCTGAGCAATGATGAGAGATTGACACCTTAAGAACCTAAACAGCTTAATATATACATCTCGTAGTGTAAGATTAAGCATAAAGTGGAAGGTTTTTAGCATGGAAGATGTGGAACTCACTCACTTCTTAAGAAAGTCTTCGTAATTAAAGATGTTATCCTAATTATGATTATTTTTAGTTTCCAATTCATCCACTCTTTTGACTGAAACAATAATGAACAATCCTTCCATATAATCAAATATTTCATTCTCAAACACGATTGGCTTCACACAAAAAGAAGCCCCCCTCCCTCTCCACTACAAGCCAAACACTGCACTTTCTGCTCAAGAAATTTATTTTCTTTAAGCTAAGTAGCATCATTATTTTGACCTAAAGGACTCGTAATAATAAGCGAAGGTATAATTGCATCGAACGGCGGAAGTGGGGTCTGTCTTCCCATGATAGAACATACAATAATTTCATCTTTATATGCTTTTTTGTTGTTGTGCATTTAAATTCAGATGAGCACTGCTTTAGAAAAGCTATCGAGTGTCCTCGCGTATTAATTAAAGAAAGATTGGGGGGTGATGATGGACACTTGTTCCTTGCCATTGCATTTAGACAAGTTTTTCGATTTTTAACGTCCTCCATTACTGTACTTCATGAGACTTGATTGGTGGTGTCTTTATCTTTGCTTGTCCACCTTCCACCATAATAATAAAAATAAAAAAGGGGGGGTGCTAATGGGTGCAGGAAGTTCTGCACAAGCATTTCTTCAGTCGGGTGTAAATGATGAAGCCATCTAGGGGTCTTTCCCGCCCGGTAAATGACTAGGAAACAAACTTTCCTCCTGCTCCGGATGAATCAACCCCGCCGTCCCTTCCGCCCGAGCCTCATGGAACTAGGATTTCCTTCCCTTGAGACCGAATTTGTTACTGGGAAGTAGAGAGCTATTAACATGATAGGATGATTTTCTGTGATTATTTCTGGAATGGAATGAGTCGATGTGAACAGAAATTGTGATATTTGGAATGCTAAATTCTGAATATTTAAGAATCCGAGATCCGAACTGCGAAAATGCATTTGCTAAATAAGCAGAAATGCTTATAACGCCTGTCAAAATAAACAAGAGACCAAGGGGGAACAAATGGACGAGAATCTTTGAATTTAAATTGTTGGCATGCTTTAAACACCGTCAATTCATGACGATTTTGCTACAGAAATATGTTCCTTCTAAGACCCTCCTAATCCTGTGGAAAACCATTTCTGAGCTCGTGTATAGATCTCAAGGATTTCTAATTTGTAGCTCCGCCCCAACCTCAAAAGTTTGATACAGATTCTCAGTGAAGCTTCGGCGTTTTCTTCAATCAAAACGCTTGAAATCCAGAGATGCCTTTTAACTTCTTAGAGTGATGCTAATTTTACCCCAAGATTCTTACTGAAACCACCATCCCAAGAACCCACCACAAAGTGATTTGTGGGATCTACCTGCAGGGCCGCCCATTCAATGGATGAGAGTTCCGAGAGGTGATTTCGGGGGGAAGTTTCGGTGAAATCAGCATTCTTCAATGATTTAAGCATGTCAAATTTCTATCATACAAGGCATGAAACCCTGGGACCACTCAATATAGAGGCACATTAGTCTGTGTAAAGAACACCAAGTAACTAAATACCAGGTCGTTGAAAATTGTCCATAAATGTGGATCCTCACCACATGTACACAGCAATCACAAGAAGACAGCTTTACGTGGACGGTGAGAGTGATTCGCCCTTTAATGTTTAAGACCAGGAATGCTGATAGGGACTTGAAAATAATACATGGCCACATATAGATCAGCAAAAGAATGAAACCCCACCAAAAGCTATCCCAGAAAGTGAAAGGGGAGAGAGACAGATGAAAAAAAGGGATGTAAACCCGAACTCCACGGCCATAATTATTTCTGGAAAATCAAATCGGTGGTCCTCTAAAAACAAAGAATGAATAGGAAAGCATTGGTTCGGTTACTGCTAAATTATAATTGCAACAGGGTGCCAACATGATAAAGTGAGAAAAGAATGAAACCTTCAGCTGCTTGAACTTGCAGAGAACACTTATGAATGAATAATGAAGATAATGCAAAACCTGCAGCTTCGCAACAATTCTCTTTGCAAATTCCATCTTCCTTTTCACTTCCCTTCTGGTATTAACAGTCATGCATTTTGGCCATCGATTACCTTTCTCCTTGTTTTCTATTCAGTAAATTGTGGGGCTTGGTTTTTATTACATTAAAGGGAAAAATATGGCTTAAATCAATTATTAGCGAGAATGAGCTCGATCAGATCAATATAGCAAGCAAGAAACCTACTGTATTAATTTTTTGGTACTTATTCATCTATTTCAATTTTTGTCTTGTATAATGCATTCAGTCACCTGTGACTCAGTTTCTGGATTAAGCTCAGATCACCGCGACTCAACTATTTTATTCAAGCCAGTCAAGTTTTCCTAGACTTTGTTGTGAGCCAACCCTGCCTGTAACTGTCGTCTCAAGCTCAAATCAAGTTTGAGCTGCTAGTTCAAGCAGCAATCTACTGTGTTCTGTACCTAGCTAATCAATGCATGCAAGGAGCACAATGACTGTATTTAGAACAGTAAGTTGTGGAGGAAGGATAAGGTTAACACCCACAGATTCAAGAAGCTTTAGGTTAAACATTCAGAAATTTGATAAAGTTGTAACACGCGTTCTAAATATCAATAAACATGAAGCTTTTACTATCAAATAGCCTCAGATATACATTAATGTAACACAATACAAAATTAGGAAAAAGAATAGAGAAGCCTAGGGTTAGAGGCTAAGGAATGTGAAAAAAAGGCCACCTAGAGCAACAACAAATCAGGGCAAAGGAAGTTTGTATACAATTAACAGCTAAATTGGGGTGCTAATCTATGTTGTTGGGTATATCTACTGTTTCCATATAAACATATATGGAAGGGCGAGAAGGCATAATATTTTCCCACCCAAAGCATAAAGCAAACTATTACTCAGAACTCAAACCAAGTAGAAACTTACAAAGAATTAGAAGGTGTTGCAGTTGATGAGGAAGCATCATCAGGAGGATGTGGAGAAGTGTCTGGAACATCTATAGCTCCTTCATGGTTGAGCAATGGTTTTAGTCTTTTCTTGACTTCATTGCTTTGCAGATCAATCTCCTCAAGAATCATAGACAAAGCAGACTTGCAAGATTCATCATCCATGAATGATAAGGTCCATCTCCCATCCACCGGAGCTTTTGTCTTGGCCTTCCCATGAGTAATGAGTTTAGCAGGGTCCAAAAAGGGTAAAGTAGATGGACGGATTCGCAAGTGTAACCATCTTGAATACTTCTGATCAATTGTAGGCTGAAGACACAAATCAAGAAAGATGAAGCAATTGTGAAATTAGAATCATTCAACCAAGGCCCAACTTATAGGACAGTGAGAATATTAGAAGAAAATGTGGAGGTCATGTTATCAAGTTGTGCATGCTCTGTGAAATATGTGCTACATTTAATTATGTATAGAAGAAAATGTGTTTGTGCATACATGCCTAGCTATAAAAAACAAAAAAAAAATAATCAATAATTTTTATCCAAGGAAGCAATATTAAGCACTAGAAGGCACAACAAATCCATACATACATCGGAACTTGCTAAAGGAGCAACAACACGGATGATTCCATAATGTTTCTTCAAGGGTAGTTCTTCTGCAAGTAGGATCCACCCATATGCGCCCACAGAGATTGCTAAAACGCAAAAATGGCGTTCCTTACCCCTCTCAAATGCAATCCTACAAGGCACGGCATCAACTGCATATGGCAGTGACCAGAGAGATTTAACCAAGAAAAATTTAATCACATGACTCCGACAACAAATTTCCAAGAAAATAAAGCCATACTTTAGAAGTTAGAAGCAATAGGTCAAATACACTGAATTACCATTTATCTAGCCAATAATCATACAAGCAACACAACCCGCATGAACTCACACATGCACCATCATCGTATCATATACCCTCACCATCGTTGTCGTCATTGTTTCATCATCATCAATTTATCATATCAAGGACAAGATAGAAAACTGACCTAGTCTCAACTCAGAGCCTAGTTTTGGACCTGAAACATCCAGGCCAGCATTTCTTGCACGGGAATTTTC
>Ga0325404_1008001_pt1 | contig 10952 bp, 4 predicted proteins | sample PopdelMetagenome_18_FD_205664 | JGI IMG/M metagenome (GOLD analysis project Ga0325404, IMG submission 205664) | Populus deltoides microbial communities from Bellville, Georgia, United States - Xylem-Control-R1 | ecosystem: Host-associated > Plants > Phyllosphere > Stem > Wood/Secondary xylem...
TAAGTGAAGGTCTTTTATTGCCAGTTCCGAGGTAGATAGGGACTGTTCTTTATCCTCGTCCTCCTTTCTTTTACAGCAGCAGATTAATCTCCCTCCAACCTATTTTTATTCCTCTACTGTTTTTTTTTGTCCAACAAATTTCTCACCGTCGGTTTATGCGATTGAATCTACAGAAATTCTTAATTTCAAAAGTAAATGATTAAGAAAAGCTATAAATATTATTTTGTATATAAACTAAATTACATCCAAAACTTTACTGCCAAGAAGATCACAATACTAATCACAAGCGACCACCTTGAGAAATCGAAAGCTTCTTTATCAACTCTTTGATATCACAAGCTGGTCATCAAGTGGGATCCAATTTTCGAGGGAGCAAATATTGTGATGGTGGTGTTGTTAAATATTGTTTCATTTTAAAATCAGTTTTTTTTTTAAAAAAATAAAATAACATAAGTAAATCATTACTTTTTTTTATCTCAATCAACAAGACACCCATAAAATTACGTCCGGGATCAAGTAATTTATTTTGTTTCTCATCTAAAAAAGTTTAATCTTCAAAATATTTTTAAATTTACGTTGTTATAATTTCATTTTAATAATTAGACTTCAAAATATAATCCTCAAACTTCACAGTTTGATTTTACAAAAAAAAAAAAAAATCATTGATTAAATATGCAAAGTTCTTATCAAAGATGATGTTAATACATTATAGTTATCGAAAAGCGAGCAATCATAAAGCAATTATGAGAACTTTATGATTGTCGATAAAAACATACTGATCAACTAGAGACAATTTAGCTTGAAGAAATACATTGCAACCAATAGTCAAATAATGATTTGGAAAACTCCATCAAAGCCATGAATAATATTTGACAAAGATATGGCCACATGAGCACCTTTTGATTGTTTCCAGAAGAATGAACATGATTATATCAATTGAGGGCAATGATGCTAAAAACAAATCCATAGTAATTGATGATTTGGTGAATTCCCTTGATTATTAAGAGTAACACCACGCTTGAGGAGCATGGTCTAACTAGAAAGCATCTCTATGGCTAAAAAGGTGATTTACCATTTGAAAGATGATCATAATACATGAGGAATATATCGCCACATAAGTGCATTTTGATGAATATGAAAGGGTGTACACAGCCAAATCAATTGGAGGCAATTTGAAACAGTTCTTGGTAGTAGAGGATTTGATGAACTCTTTTAAAAGGATCGCCACTTCTCCATTAATGTAGACAATGAGTGCAATGACACACAAATACCATACTCTGGGACAATGTCATGAGTCTTTCAAATAATCAACAAAACAAAAAGTTTATAGTACTGAAAATAAGAGGCAACAAACACTATGAAAAGACAGAGTTATGCTCTTCTATTCAAGCAAGAGATTTGCATATGGTAGGCTCAATCGGGTCAATGAATCAAGAAACCATAAAGGGACATAATTGATAAGTCTTGTTATAATTGAAGAAGATAAATGTAATGTTTTTTTTAAAAGGAGGCAGATAACAATTGCAAGTTAAGCTCTTTAATTTGGACATATTTAACCAAATTTTGTTACCAGGTAAGTCAAGCTCAACTCTATAGTTATTGAACCAATTTCATTTTTATTTAGAAAAATCCCAAGTTGATTTTTTTCATTTCATCTGATGGATCCCAAGATGATCCCATTTATTTTTTAGTAGTGTGGATCCTAAGATGATCATGTTTATTTCATCAATATAAATCCTTAGATGATCCTTTCATTTGCATGGATCTAAAGTTGTTCTTGTTTGTTACATTAATCCTGAGTTAATCCTCTCATTTATTTGGATTCCAAGTTGATCCTTACATATAGTTCCTAGGTGGAACCCTTTTACATAAATTCTAAGTTGATCTATTCACATGGATCTCAAGTTGATTTGGATCGCAAGTTAATCCTTTTTTATATGGATCTCAAGTTGATCATTTTTTGTATAGATCTTAAGTTGATCCTTTCACAAGGATCCTAGGTTAATCCATTCTTTTTTATTTGTATGAATATCAAGTTGATCCTCTCATTCATGCTCATACATATGTGGCTTTATTTGGCAAGATGTTTAGTTTCTAAAAAAGAAAAAAAAAATACCCTATTTCTGTTCTTTACAAACTTATTAGACAAAGTCAAGGGAAATTGAATTTTTCCTCATCCTTGTACGATAAATATTGTAAAGAGGGGGTAATTTTTGTAACTCATTTTTAACCCCTTGTTTTCAATAAATTTTCAAAACAAAAATGAAAAAAAATATAGAAATGCAAAAACGAATCCTAAAAAATATATTTTCAATGTAATTTGGCCAATCTTCGATCATTTCATAGTTTTTGATCATTTTGGTATCATTTTCATGTTAACAAACTTTTCAAAAAATGAAAGAAAAAATTAATTAGAAGAAAATCAGTTAGATTTTAGTAGTGAGTATAAAATCAATACGGAAGGGATAGGATCAATTTGAATTTTAGAAACCCCACCTCCAAACAATTCAAAAATAAAAATAATAAAAATAAATGAATGGGTAAATACAAGAATAAAAAGGAAGGTTGTGAAAAGTTATAGAATAAAAAGGTCAAGAGCTTTTAGTGTTAGTATAAATAATAGAGAGAATGAACAATGTACGGAAAGAACAAAATTAAAAAAAAAATGTGAAAGGAAAGTTCAAGAAGATAAAGGTGTGGAAAAAGAAGAAGAGAGAAAACACGTGAAGTGAGTAATGGACGATAACAACAACAACAACAACACAACCCTTATCACCATCGACCGTGACCTTCATTAACATCGACAAAGATTTCCTCTTTCACGATAACAACAAGCCCCTTCATTGTACATGAAAATAGCCTTTCTTTCAACCTACACAACCACTAATAGTAGAAAGTAATGATGATAAACTAAGAAAGAGAAATGATCCAATAAAAAGGAGAGAGCAAAAGAGAGTATAAGCTTAAAATGGTGAGATCTCCCTCCTTAAACCTTTATTTGTCTTGCCACTTGCCAAAAAAATAAAGAGGGGTTGATAGTTTACCTTATCTAGTGTGTCTCAATTTATTTAGGTCAACAATGCGTGACTTCATGCGCCGCCAACCACAGACATACAAGAGTTGCACTCCCTGAAGCTATTCCACTCTTATTTAGTGATCTTCAGTCAATTTCAACTAATCCAAAAGGTCAATTTCAAACCCAAATATTTTTTAAAAACATGTTGATGAGATTTTGTGATAATGTATTGATTATTAGTGTTGATTTTCAATATATTATGAATGATCGAGATTATTAAGAGTTATTATTGGATGTGTGCATTCTTGAATGATTAGGGTGGGTTTGATTTATGATATGGTGATGTAATTATAGATTTTTTTTGTGACAGAATTAATTTGATTTATTAGGTCGATTTATTGTAGTAGTTGTTGTTATGATTGTGCAGTGTATTTTTGGTTTTATTAATATTAGTTGACATACGATAAAAAAATAATGATTTTATCCTAAGAAGTCGATCTAAAAATAATAATAAAATTCTCTTATAAAAAATGTATTTTCAATTCGTAAATACTTGTTTATGGTTTTATTATCATTTATTGACATAGGATAAAAATCCTCAACAGGTTTTATCCTTAGTAGTCAATCTAAAAAATGATAATAAAATCATTTTAGGAAAAAAATATATTTTCAACTAGTAAATATTTGTTTGAGGTTTTATTATCGTAGATTGATATAGGATAAAAAAAACCTCAACGGTTTCTATCCTTAAAAATCAATCTAAACTGATAATAAGATCACTTTAGAAAAATATATTTTCAACTAGTAGATTTTCATTTATGGTTTATTATTATAGATTGATATTAAATGAAAAACAAAATCTCAAAATGGTTTTTATTCTAGAAATAAAAAAAATACTTTTAGCAGATTTTATCATTATAATTCGATCAAATTACCTTGAAAAAAATATTTTTAAGTCATAAATATTTGGTTATGATTTTATTATTCATGCATCTAGTTAGGACAAATAAACTCTCAACGAGATTAATCCTTAAAAGATGACCAAAAGAATAGTAAAATTACCAGTAAAAATATTTTCTGCTCGCCTTTCAATTAAATAATTATTGAAGTTTCGGTTATAGATTTTATTATTTATGATCGACTAAGAATAAATAGATCAGCATTTGGCATTATCCTGAGAGGTTGACTGAAAAGATAATAATTTTTTTTAATATATGACTTAATCATAAATATCCACCTAAAAAATATTTTAATAACATGTTAATTGTATTTATCTATAAAAGCAATACAAGATAAAGGAATTATCATTGAACATTATTATATAAAATTTCTTAATGGGTAATAGAAGCAATTAATATATGATTTTGTATTTTATAATAAAAAAATACATATATATCAATTTAGACAAACCTTAGCATGAAAGTACACATTTTATCATTAAAAACAAATAACAATGCATCTTATTTTACGTAGGATGTATAAGGTGATGTTTATATTTTCTATTATATAACCAATTTCTTACCCAGAACCTCTGAAAAACAGTTAGGATTCCTAGTTACCATAAAATTAGGTGGCAACTGATTTTTCATATTCTTACATGTTTCACCTGTATTTCACCTCGATGTCACTTACAACAAAATAGAGATTGCATTGGAAAAAACCCTCAAGCACAACTTACTTTGATATGAGGAAAACATTAGAAGATTCTTAAAGAACATCTTGGATTAACCTTTGTACTCCCATAGGCCTATTGAAACACCAAATACCCTACCTGACCTGGTATAAACATTATATAATCTACATATTATGTCTTTAAAACTATGTTTTAGATGTATACTTAATAGCATGTATTGGATTTTGTAGTTATAGACTTGCAAAACATGGTTCTTTGTAAGTCCAAACAAACTATATTGGATAAGGCCAAAGTTTATTGACTTCAATTGCTTACACTTGAAATGACAAAAGATCATCTTTGTTTTTCCTTTCATATTCAAAAAACAAATAAATCCCTTACAGTTCATTTTTAAGCTTGTGTGAATTTTTCTTCATGAAAACATTGACTAGGATCATACCTCACACTAGAAGAAAGTAAAGAGATTAGAGTCTATTTGGGAGTGTGGTTGCGGTTGTTCTTTAAAGTACTTTTTACTTAGAAATGTATTAAAATAATATATATTTTTTTATTTTTGATATGATCGCATCAAAATAATCTAAAAACACCAAAAAAATATTAATTTAAAGCAAAGAAAAAATAAAAAAATTTCAAATTTTTTAAAAAGCGTTTTGAAATTTAAAAACAAATAGGGTATAAAGGTTGAAAGGATACCAATGGGAATCTAAAAGGCAAATAGCCCAAGAAAATACTAAGAGGCAAAAGAAAGATAAAAACTCGAGAAAAGTCATGAGAAATCCAAAAGCCAATGAGCCTAAAAAAATCCAAATATTGAAGGCATGTCTAAATCAAAATTAAAAATGACAACATCAAGACTAGATAAGAGTGCTCCATTAAAACAATAAAAAAAATACAAGTCAAAGAAATATGACAAGGAAAGACTGAAAGATATAACAAGTCAAACAAATGAATGTGATCCTAAGTTTTTAGTCGATTGCCCCTGCCTGCATTACATACATTTAAAAGTACTTTTTAATTAAACAAGCAACCTGGATCAATAAGTGGCGTTCTTAAAATACAAAGAAGTTTTTCACAAAAACCATGACATTGCGAACAAGCTACTTATTATTATTCATGTTGATAAAACAAGCACTTAAAAAAGAGACAATTTTTTTCCAATAAAATCTTGAGCTTTTACTCGAGCCTCTTAATTTGAAACCTACAAAACAAAGGTCACCTTATCACATTCCTTCACCAATAACAATTTAGCCTACATAAATGACCAAATCATCATTCCTTAAAAGTTAACAAAACAAACCCTTAGGGAATTGCAAGAAATTAAAAAAAAATATATATTTTAACTTACATCGGATTAATTTCTATTTTCAAAATGCAAGAAATTCATTTAAGCCAGAGAGACAAATTTAAGCTAATATTTCTTTCAAAACATATACTTTGTCAATCATCAACATAATACATTTTAGCGTTGAATGGTGTGTTTTAGGTCTTTGATCAAAGAAGTTTATTTTCCAAATGCATCATGTGTGTGTTTCATCTGAATTGATATTTAATTAATAAATAATCAATTAAAGACGCTATTTATAGCACAATAAAAATTCCTAGAAAAAAAGGGGTTTGTATTCCCTTAGAAATTCATATAGTAATAGAATTATAGCATGACATGAATCTTATACCTTATCTCACTCTACCAGAGACTATGAGATAAATATAACTCTTGGCGCATATAAAAAAGAAAACTCTTCTTGTAAAGTAAAACTAACCATTCTTTTTTATGATCTCATGGCATCTAAATTTGTTCCTTTAATTTTGTTTCTCCTCCTCCTCCTCCAAACACTAACTCTTACACTCCAATTATTTGTAATTCCAATGGGACAAGGGATGAATACCTTATCACTTTTTAGCCAAGAGACACATGTAGAAGTTGATGTTAAAAATATTACAAAATCTCTCTGAGATGAGATGGAAAGGGCACAGAATCAGGTCACTAATCCTTAAGAATCAACTTTTTAAAATTTTACCATTTGGTAATGGCCATTTATGATCCCAAAGACACTTTCATGATAGGGGTCCTTTTGTTTATTAACATCATTTAAAAAAATATAATGTTCAAATAACACAAGTAGAAAAAAAATTTGGTGAAATAATTGTTACATGTCACAATTAGAAAACTCTAATGGTGATATTTAAAGCTGTCATTATTATAAAATGTGACAAAGATAAATTACATTGAGCACAGAGGAGAGAAAAAAGAAAGAGATCCTAGAAGCACATTGAAGCTTCGATTATGACACCACTAGTATTATAAAAAAGATTTCTTTTCAATGACCAATAAAAAGATTTCAACGAGACAAATCAAAATTCACCAAGGAAGGTTATAAACAATGACCCAAGTAGGCCACACACGGTGGGTGACTCACTTCCTTTTGGGTGGAATGTGAAATCCACTTTTTCTGATTATGCCAATGATGTCGTTATTGGAGCATTGGTGAGTTTATGAGGTTTCTTTTTTTTCTCTCTCTCTAATTTCTCCTTTTTGTAATCTCTCACTTACATTTGAAAAAAAAGTTTGATCCACTTTGGTCACTGTGCATCATTGAATTCATTGTCTATCGTGATGGAGAAGTGGCGCTCCATTGTTTTCTCTTTTTAAAGAAGTTCATCAAATCCTCTACTACTAGGGACTGTTTCAAGTTGCCTTCAACTAATCTGGTTGTGTACACCCTTTCAGTATTCATCAAAATGCACTTATGAAGTGATATATTAATCAGGAATTTTGATCATTTTTCAAAGGGTAAATCGCCCTTCATCCATTAAGATGCCCCTTAGTCAAACCATGCTCCTCAAGTATGGTGTTACTTTTAATAACTGAGGGAATTCACCAAATCATCCATTGATATGGATTCTTTCAAACATTATTACCCCCAAATCGGTGACTGTGTTCATTGTTTTGGAAATCATCAAAAGATGTTCATGTGGCCACATCCTTATCTGATATCATTCATGACTTTGATGGAGTTCCTCAAATCATTATTTGACTATTGGTTGCAATGAATTTCTTCTAGCTAACCCTAGCTAATCTTTGTGTTTTCATCGGCCATTATAAGGTTATCAGAATGGCTTCATGATTCCTTGTTTTTTAGTAACCAATCATGAAAGGCAGATGCATCAACATTATCTTAGTCAATAAATTTGCAAATTTAATAATTGATTCTTTGAAAAATCCTTTTTTTAATCAAACTTTAAATGTTGAGGACTGTATCAATTCAAGTCTAATTATTGAAATTAAATCATGGTGATGTAAATTTGAAAATATTTTGTGAAGATTAAAATTTTTTGCTTGAGAATCCAAAACAAGTCATTTGATGCCAAGATGTAATTTTACAGGTGTCTTGTTGAGCTGAATGAGATTGCGAGAAAGAATAATTGGATTTAAGAAAGGAAATGCAACCATTCAAGTCTAATATAGGTTTTTGGCTTCCCAAAAAGAGAGTAGCTGATTACTTATCTAATGGGAAGTCATTTTTGGGAAAGGTTGCATTCCAAGGTAGGTTTTGGTTTTTTAAAAAGAAGAGCAACTGATTACTTATATGATGAGAGGTCATCTTTAGAAATAGTTGGTTAAAAACTTAGAACAAGGTTTTGGCTCATCAAAAAAAGGAAGGCTTGTTTAAGTGTGTTCGTTTATTGCTCTAATAATGAGTATGAAGTATAAATATTTTTTTCTACACCATTTGCCATAAACAAGATGTTTTAATCATAAATGACTTTCTAAGACATGAAATGTAGGTTAAGGTTCATAGCTATGGAAAAAAAGATATGTAAAGCTCAAATAATGTTTGAGGTTCAAAGATATAAGATTACTTATTTAAGGTAAAAATCTTTTTAGGCTTGCCACCTTGACTTTGTTATTTTAACGATTGATCTCATTTTAATCTCAATTCTTCCAATTATATTTAGTGCTCTATTGTTTACATTTTGTCTTTGTACTTAGCATCATCACGAATGACACTTTAGAGAGCTATTTGGATTTCTTCATTCATTTTTTTTTTTTAACTTTCACCTTCTTCTTCTTATTATTTGTTTAATGCAAAGTTAATTTTCTTATTGCAGGGGTTGACTTATTGATTGTAAGATTGCTTCTTTTGATGACAATGCTTGATCTTCTTGATTATAAGATTGATTCTCCTGATATCAGGGCTTGATCTCCTAATAAAAGGATTGAACTTCTTGATTACAAGGTTGACTTTCTGATGGCGGGGCTGACTCTCCTGATTATAAGGCTTGATTTCTTAATTATAAGATTGTTTTTCCTGACGGCAGGGCTTAATCTTAACTGGAGCCTTGTTAGCCTCAGAACCTTATTGAGTTCTTATTTGCTGGAGTCTTGTTGGACTCTTTCTTGCCAAAGCCTTGTTGGGTTTGAAATCAACAACTGAAATCTCACTAAACTTTATATAGGATTTTTACATGTGTTTTTTTAGAAGATTTTTCTACAAAAATATTGCACAATGCCACATATTATGGGTTAAATAACATGCATGTATCTTTTCATGTTTAGGAATATAGGCCTCTCTTCTTGCAATTCATCTTCTTAGTTTAATAGTAGGAATTGCTATTTTTGATATGGCCTTTCATGAACGCTTGACTTGCCAGCTCGCTGTAGATTTTCTAGTTTTTTATATATCACGTGATCTCAGCTTTTTGTAACAATTGTTGTCTTTTTTTTTTTATTAATGTGGGTGTTCGGGTCAGCTTGCGCACCTTGACTAATCTCATGGGCTTTTACCTTCATTACAAGGAGTTCTAGTATTTTGGCTATTTTTCTGAAAGTGACAAACTGTCTTTCAGCTATGATATTGCCTTTCTTCTAGATGATGCCCCTAAGTATGGTATTTTTTTGCACCATTGCCCCCTTTTCATCTACTTTAATGAAGAAATGATGCTCTATTATTCTCAATATTGAAGAAGTTCATCAAGTCATTTATTATCTTGAGCTATTTCAAACACACTAGCGTCTAACTTCTTTAGTCGTGTACATCCTTTCTATATTCATTAAAAGGTACTTACTTGGCAAGATCTTCATTTGGTATTATAACCATTTTTTAAAGAGTAAACTGTCTCTTGAAGCATGATGTTACTCTCAACTACCAAGAGAGTACACAAATTCATCCACTATCATAGGTTGTTTTGAGCAACCATGTCCCTAGTTGATCTGGTATTACTTATCATTTAGGGGCATTTATCATTATTAAATGTCATTCATAAATTTGATGAGATTTACTAAATCATCATTTGACTATTATTTACAGTGGATTTTTTCAAGCCAAATTGCCCCTAGCTCGACCCATTCATTCAGAGGCATATTTCCATTTTGAGTTTCTTATTTGCATAATGATCATTGTATTGTTCCTAGTTAGCTTAATTGGGCATGCATTGTCATGCATAAAAGACTCCCCTAGTTAATCTGATTATTCATTTTCTAGTAGGTTTACAAGTTTTATCAATTTGTGCATCCTCAACCAACTTAAATATGTTTAAATATGTTTAGCTGCCTGACACCCATGCCTAAACATCATCCCTATCAAGGATTTTATGAAATCAGTTGATAACTAGCTTTTTTTAAAAATCATATACATTCAATCTAATTATTGAAATGAAATGTAATCAAATAAACATAAATTTTAAAAGTATTTTTGACACATGATGCATTTGGAAAAGAAATTACTGCAATGAAGAAAAATTATCACCAAGCATAAAACTAATTAGCAGAGTGCATTCACAAACAATAAAACAAAAAACCAATTATTCCCTCTGAATTATATAAGTTCATGCAAGGATTGAAGAAACAAAATCAAGTAGAAACATAGCCAACAGAAAGAAGGGGGAAAAAAACTTCGAATGAAAGAGAAAACTGAAGGGAGACACAAAAAATCTAAATATTAAAAGTAAATAGAAGAGGGGGAATCTAGTTGCGGGGGTGGGTGTTAGCAGGGTTAGCGACACCAACTGTGACCTTGGCAACGTCTAATGCAGAGGCTTCAGGCTTCTTCTTGGTGTACAAAACGAAGTAGCCAATGGTGGCAACAACAGCAACACCACCAATGGCCGTTTTCAATGGACACAGAGACAACTTGCGACGCTGGTGAAGCACCTCTGTTGAATGCCGTGCTGCTTGATCTGACCCTGCCATGTCTCTCTTGGTTATCTTAATCTGTCGGTTTCTTTTCTTTTTCCTTGCTTTGGCTTGTGGAAGCTTCAACTTCAGGTTGGTGATTTGCTATGGATGTTGCAGGCTTTAGACAA
>Ga0325404_1008004_pt1 | contig 10950 bp, 4 predicted proteins | sample PopdelMetagenome_18_FD_205664 | JGI IMG/M metagenome (GOLD analysis project Ga0325404, IMG submission 205664) | Populus deltoides microbial communities from Bellville, Georgia, United States - Xylem-Control-R1 | ecosystem: Host-associated > Plants > Phyllosphere > Stem > Wood/Secondary xylem...
TGTTAATTGTGTTTATGAAATAAGTGTAACTAATGAATCCCCATCATCAATTCGGGAAAATTCAAATACACTGCCTTGTTCCGTATCCACATTTAATTTTGAAATAAATATTTCGTGCCCTATCCTGGCATCATAGCTGATCTCTTGAAATTGATGTCGAATAGATCCTACAATTCAGAAGGTTTTCATTCTTTGAAACAATTCGTCTGCCACCATACCACATGCCCCTTGAGAAAGGAAGCAGCAATGGCCTGGTATCGTCATATAAAGAAATACAGCAAGAAATCCAGAAAAAACTCCTAGAAATTGGGAATTTTATCAAGGAACAATAATTAATTAAAAACAGATTGTTAAGTGCAAAAATATGTTCATCATCCATCTACGATATAAAGTAACGAGGTCCCAGCAACAGAAAAACACATGAACAAAACTAACACCAAGGACACATTGATGATCTAAAGTCACGAATCCTTGGAGCTCTTAATTAGGTTCTCACTTCTTGGATTTCTTTGATCCCCTGTAAGCCAAAAAAAATATCAAGATGTTGAACCACAACACGTGGGTTTTTAATGCATGTAAAATTCTGTCAAAAAGATGCTTACTGGGCTGGTTGAGATGCGGCGGCGGCGGCGGGGGGTGGTGCAACTACTGGTTTCTCTGCGCCAGGTCCCTGAACAGAATCAAAACAAAAATATTTCAGCATCCCTTGCAATAGCGGGAATCCAATTGGGATCTACATAAAACTTATGATTTTGATTCTTTTATAAGATTCAATTGAGAATGAAAGGAAAAATCATCAAGATTTGTGCAGATTGAAATTCACCCATAATCATTGTGCTTACCACATGATATGAATTGAAAACTCACAAAATGATCCACTAAACACTTACAAGATTATGTGACTAAAAGGATCACACTTCACTTATCAAGAGGACTAAACAAAAGGAACCAAATCTTTGATATTCCCATGTTCCTAACATGGTTATAACAGGGAAATAAAACCAAGGTTCAACTATCTTACCAAACAAATCAAGAAAGAACAATAAAATTTCAAGCAACGAGTAACTATATCAATGCTGCTATACATCTTACCTGGGCCAAACGTTCCTCCCTCCTAGCAAATTTCCTTTCTCTGCTTGCCTTGTTCTTTGCCCTCTTAGCCTCAAACTGGTCAGACAAAGTCTTCTCTCTAGCCTTTTCAGCCTTTGACTTGTGAATGCTCTCCATAAGAACTCTCTTGTTCTTGAAGACATTACCCTTCACCTTCATGTACATGTCATGGTACATGTGCTTGTCAATCTTCTTTGACTCCCTGTACTTACGAAGCAGACGCCTGAGGACACGCATTCTCCTCATCCAGAGAACTTTAGTTGGCAACCTAGCCTCCCTTGTACCCTTGCGCTTACCTAGAGTAGTTTTAAAGAGCTTTGTAGTCAGCAAACTTTTTCCCACAAAACATATAGGAAATGAACCAGCCAAAGACAAATGATACAAACAAAAGAAATCATAGCACCATTCCCAACGTAATTAATAGGTATGTCATCTAAAAATTTCAGTTTCTCTCTTAAGAATTTTTTTTCACATATTTAATAAATCGAGTTCAAAACAAATATTAGTGCAAGATTGAGACACAAACAGTAGAATATAAGACATGAACAGTGGCCTCCTTCTACAAAAAACACTTGGTTTTTTTTTTCCAAAAATATTTCATAGAGCTCCATTCTTCAACAACTCCCAAGCTCAAACATACAATTAAAATTGCAAATACTCTAAATAGTCAAATGGTTCAGATTAAATATACCATATCCAGAGTGCCTTCCCTTTCTCTTGGCTTCCTTCATGCGACGGGCACGAGATCGAGAGTGAATCTTCGTTGGCTTCCTGATGATGAAACCATCCTTTACCAACTTCCTAATGTTTTGGCCTGCATTGTACAAAGTGAATGCATAAATCAAACAATACCCAAACAGCAACTGTTCCCCACCCCACACATATGAATTTATTGCTATAAGCATCAATGATGGTGCATGGCAGTTTCCATCGTGTCAGAAATTGAGGCAACCAAAATACAACGTTGGAACACCAAAACCAAATCAAGTGCAAACGAAGATGAATTTTATAATTCTTACAAAAACTACTTATTAAAAAAAAATGACAAGTATTTTACCACCCCTCCAACCCTATTGGCGAAAAAAACTAATTCCTTTATTAATTTTAAAAAAAACAATAATGCATAGTATATTTTTTCTATTTTCCACAAATTGATAATAAAATCTTATTTTACAGAAGTTTCTCAAAAAATAATTAAAACATTTATCATTACAAAATGAGAATAAGGGAGTGCTTAGATTCAGTTTTATCTCAAGACCCTTGAATTCAAATCCTAAAATACATTATCTATTGATAATCATTATATAAATAAAGTAAGAAAATACACATTTACATCCGAAAAAAGAAACTTAAAATCCATAATTTCTTCAGTGAGATTAAATTGCAAATGGGCTCCAGAATCTAAAAAAGACGATTAACAAGCGATTATGATTATTATTACTATGATATCTTGGACTACTACAGAATTCCGGAATCACCATTCCTAAAAGTATGATAATAAGAGAGAAAGAGAGGGAGAAGGTATTTACGAGAGTTAGCCATGGAGATTTCGTTGACTTCATTTGGATCAAGCCAAACCTTGCCTTTCCCACACTTTAGAACGCTAGCGGAAAGCCGCTTTTGGAGCTTCAACGACACCATCTCCTTGTTTCTTGATCGCTCTCCCTCACACTTAGCAGCTGGGAGGATAGCGGAAGCGTTTTATGTGAAGCGGAAGCGGCTGTTTATTGCATGCTAGCCCTAGTTTCATTAATTTCCCTCGCTAGGGTTTTTCACTCTGTAGGCTTCTTTGGGTTTAAGATGATGGGCCTAAACTTATTCGATAGAATTTTCAGTTTTAAAATGGAGGCCCATTTTCGGGTTAGGCCCAAATAAATTATTTTTATACATATATATAATTGTTTTATAATGACAAAATTAAGATTTTTTTTATTTCACGATAAAGATATTTATATAGAATTATTTTTTTTAATGATTTTAAAGCATATTGATACATAAAATTAAAAAAAATTAAATAATAACGAAACCTTTTTTTTTTAGATACATTTATACAAACATATTTTCAATCAATATGACAATGCAAAATATGAATTAAAATACTTAATTTATTACATGATAATACTTTACAGACCATTGAAATTTGAATTACAGCCAGGAATTTTTGTAAGAGCACTACATCATACATACATATGGAAAAGCACTCGTATTTTTTATTTTATTTTTTCCATATACTTTACAATAGGCTCTATGCTTGAGTAATTTGATTCCCAACTTTGTTTTTCTCATCTTCTTCTTGTTGCTTCAAAGTGTCATAAAGAGGAGCATTTCTTGTCTCAGGTAGCCACCAACTTATAACTCCACTAAAAATGGAGAGGATCCCAAATACGAGGAAAGAAAGAGATGGACTTAAGCGACCGGCAGCAACCAGCAATGGTGCTATTGAAGCACCTACCATCAAGGCTTGTCTTGATTGCGACACAGCAAAGTTTCTCACATTGGTTGGGAATAGCTCAACGCAATAAACATACAAGACATCGAATGCTACTGAAGCAGCCATGAAACCAATTCCTTCAATAGCCAGTTGAGCCCAATTCCCAGAACTGGATTTGTCAGCTTTCTTTGCGCGTTTTCCATGAGCGAAAAGGATGCAAAGAAGGCAAGAAATCCCAGCTAGAAAAGCAGAGAGTGAGAAGAGAAGTCGCCGGCCAGTGAGGCCCAAAAGTATAGTACCGATGACAACTGCAGGAACCTCCATCAATGCGTTGAGTCCAACAGAGAAATAAAGGTTGAAATTCAGGTTCTCAATATTCAGTTGAACACCATAGTAAACAAAACCAACTCCGAAACCTGCTATCATTACTGTGATCATTCTTTTAGCAGCCCATTTTGTCCTCCACAGGCTTTCTTCTGTGAATTTTTTTGTCAACGCTTCATTTTCACCACCCTCTCCCGGTGCTGACGGATTGGCAAGACAGAGGTTTTCGGGCAGTGTCTTGCCATTAAGCCTTGCGAAATTTTTCAAAACATCAAGGGCTTCTTCGCTCCTTCCCCTAACAAGAAGCCAGCGCGGAGATTCTGAGACAAAAGGGAAGAACAATACAGAGTAGGCTAGAGGGAGAAGTGATAAAATCTTGTATAAACTCCTCCAATTTGTTCTTGTATGATAGGCAATTAAAGGCAGGGAAAGAAATCCTGCAGTGAAGAAAAAGAAGCCATATTGACTAACTGGACCGCGCCATTTTCGTCCGACCACTTCTGTAGCTAGAACAATACAGCAGATTCCTATTCCAGATCGAGAAAAACCATTTGCGAATCGAAGCAAGGAATATACCCAGACGTTCGGTGAGAGGGATGTAAGGAAAGCAGTGACAGAGGTTAAGAGACATGAGAGTAGCACTGTTCTTTTTCGGCCCAGGGATGCGTCTGCTAGGTGGCCAAAATATGCAGAACCTGCTTGCCAAATTAACAATTCACAAAGTTAATCACTGTAAATCAGGACGAAAAGTAATGTTCTTTAAGATTGTTGTTTAGTATCTTCTCATATTCTTTTTTATCGTACATGTTTCGTCACATAATAAAAACAACAGCGACTTAACTATTTATTATTTTTCTTTCTCATCTAATCCAAAATGCTCCCCTGGAACACGAGAGGATCTGAACTAAGATAATGAAATTGATAATTCCTGAGATTCATAGAGATTAATGTCGGAACATGTAGTTCATTACCTAAGAGGGAACCAAGAAAGAACAGTGACGCAGGTATAGCAGCAAGGAACCTGCGGTCACAAATGAGACCCCATTCAGCAATAATGGAACTTGTATGGCCACTGACCCATTCCCAAGTGCCTGGCATCAGTCCACAAACATAAGAGACATCACCTTTGCTGCTACTAGACAAGCACAAAGACGATGATTACTTATTTATGCATCTCCAAGCAGATGGTTGGGCATCACTGAAGATGGTAACCAATGTGTTCTGTGAATCAAATATCCATGCTAGTGAAACCAAGAGCACATGTAAAAACTGTGACCATCCGAAGGACCCTACATACTCCTCCACCACCTCCTCCACTGTCAGCTCTAGGTTTTTTGCCGGTGGTGGCGCTACTCTTTCTGCTAACTGTATGTTTCCATGCACAAGGTTTTGTGCCTGGTCTTCCATATCTATTCCCAATTGTTGGGTATAGAAGACAAGCCAATGTCTTGCTTCTGAACGTATATTTTTGCCATTTTGCCTATCTATATATAGGCGTTAGCTTCGCCACGAGTTACACAAAAAAACAAATTAAATTCTCAAGATGCGAGGGATATTTTTGAGTGATGTAGTTAGAAAAAAACTTAGTACTTCTTTCACTATCTAGAACATATATGCAGTAGCTAGAAGATCAAAGCAATACGTAAATTTCTAATGGTTTTCTAATACATTTTGAGATCGTCATGATGATTTTATCAGAACATCAAGCACATTAGCAAGAAACTCAAAAATTAAATTTACAACTTCACAATTTATTATCCATGTTTGATTCATATGTTGTAGCATATATTCATATTATTATAGCACAATGAACACAACAGTCTTACTGATAATGGTCCACTGGATGAACCAGAAACTTAACTAGATCAAGGTCCAGATCATATCTAATAACACTGATTATTATACTATCAAAGCTATAAGTTTTAACACAAGTGATCACTTACTAGTGCTATATACTTGGTTTGCCTAATCTTTAGTTGTTTTAGATTTTGTTTAGTACTATTGTAGTACTGATTTCTTATTAATATATGTTTTCTTAAAATATTTTTGAAACATAAAAACAAACAAGATTGCAGAGAAAGTGCCAGCTGCACAAAATTGTAGGAACATATCTGATAATCTATCGTATTGGCAACTATAAAAGGTTGCTGGGACCAAATCACACAGACATATCAAATCAATACAGTGTTGTTCGGTTGAAGCACTCAACAGCAATAAAACTCGTCAGCTTGAAATTTTAAATAATTGATAAATCAGAGGGCTTAGTATATCCCAGCTGATTAAGGGCTAAAATCAATATCAAATCAGAAAATTAAAAAAAGAAAGATAAATCAAATATATTCATAATGTTCAGAAGAATCGTTACTGTGAACAAGTCAACAGAGATGAGATTTAGCATGGAAACCCATTTCTGGCCTGCCTTGGAAAAGGATTGAGAAGACACAACCATACATATATAGATCCATAACCATCCCCGGTGTCAGCAGATACATTGCTAATCAAATGAATAAAAAACAGAAAGAGAGACAGTCATTAATTGAAAGGCAAATCAAATGCTAGTGCTGCAATGCATGCATTCTTGTGAAGAAGAAATCCACCAAGAACAGCTGCGAGAATACGTGGTAGTGTGATCATGACCCAAGTGTTGGAAAGAGGCTTTTGGTGGCCACGCAATGCGCATATACAGTAATAGCATATTGATATGTGCTATCCAGCAAGTTAATAACAAATTTTATTTTAAAGGTAAAAAAAAATATGAAGAGTGATTTTAAGTGCATTGAATCTAGCGATCTACCGGGTGTAATAGTTTTAGGTCTGGTTTTTTGGATTTGTTATTATATAACAATATATCAAAAGAATATTAATTTAAAATTAAAAAAATAAAATAAATTTAAATTTTTTAAAAGTATTTTTGAAATGTAAAAAAAACCATAATTTAATAAGAAAATTCAACTCAACCTAAAATAATAAAAGATTATCATCACCCAACTTTTGTATAATATAAAAAAAATCACATTAATTTATTTACTCTTTACTATATGAAAAAAAATCAATAAGAAAAAAGAAAAAAAATTACAAATATAAAAGGAAAAAAAATTAGTTGTTGGTATATTGGACGCTGCTCTAATATATGTTATTCATGGTGTTACTATATAAAATACTTTATTTGAAGATGATGATGATGCAAATACATTCTGTATTTTAACCCAACTTAGATATTTTTACATTTGAAAAAAAAAATTGTTATTAACTAGCTACAGAGCATTGACCAATATGCTAGCTATTATATTATTACATAATGGTTAATTTTTAAAATTGATTTTTTATATCATCACATTAAAATAATATAAAAACATCAAAAAAATATTAATTTGAATTAACAAAAACAATTACAAAAAAAATCAAATTTTTTAAAGGAAAAAACAAACATGTTTTAATAAAGAAATTCAACCTTACCTCAAATAAAAAAATTATCATTACCCAACTTGTATATAATATAAAAAACTCTCATTAATTTATTTATTTTTATCGTATGAAAAAAAATAAGAAAAAAGAAAAAAATCTAAAAAGGTAAAAAAATAAAATTAAAAATATCTAGTTACCAAACCAGACCCAATAGGATTGGGTCTCGCTGTAAAGCCAAAACCCAATAGTATTTGGTCTAGATGTGAGTCAGGCCTAATAACAGCGGGTCTGGATATCAAATCAGATCCAGCAATATTTTTTTACTAATAAATAAAAAAAATAATGTTTTTTAAGTGCTACAATATTATTCACTGTACAAATATTTTATATCTACAATATAATTTACAATACAATAAAATTATATTCAAAATATATATACAATATTTTTCCACGCATTTTAAAGTACAAGATAATTTGTCCTTTGAAGCTAATAGCTCTATCCCAGAATATCATGTGATATCAAGCCACTAAAATCTCTCATCGCAATAAAGCCAACTTTCTGGCTGAATTTACTCTAATTAATGCTTCCGTTGACAACACAACATTATTAATTTGAATCATTATTATTATTATTATTATTATTATTATTATTATTAAGATACCTGCGGAGCATAATAAACTAAGAATATATTTGGTATTGTGGTAGCTGTTGTGGTTGTGATTTGAAAAAAGTTGTTTTATAAAAAGTATTTTTAGTTGAGGTTGGTTTGAAAAAATAAGTGTTTGGTTAAAACTGTGGTTGAAATTAAGGTTGAAGAAAAAGTATTTTTAATGTGTTTGGTTAAGAATGCTTTTGAAATTGAGGTTATAAAATAATTTTAAAAAATATTAATATTGATGGTTTTTTATTTAAATATTATGGATTTAATATTGCTATTACATCATGAAATAAATCACACTTTATATAAAAAAAATTACTTTAATAAAAAACTATCTACAATTCCATTACGTACAAAATTCATCCAACAAGAACTATAAAATTAGATAAAATATTATCAAGAATAAAATTAAGATTACAGTACGAGTAAATTTAATTAACCTTAAACTAATTTAAAAAAAAAATTATTGTTCACGTTCATGTGAACAGTGCGAGTGAAATCAATTAACTACACTGATTTTAAAAAAAAAACATATTCAGCGAACAGTAGAGGCATGCCTCCACTGTTCACCACTATTTAAAAAAAAAAAACTGTTTAGCAATATTATTGATTATCAGCTGTCAGCTTCCAGGCAATCTTATCTTTCATTACAGGAGAAGGATAAACTAAGCCACTATCAAGATAAAAAAAAACAACTACTAAAGGTTGAAACTTGAAACTAGATAAAAGTAAAGGTTTAGATCCATGTCAGCAAAACAGGAAAACTCAGGAACTTTCATTACAGCTTTGCCTTAGTTTGGCCACGCAGAAAGCAGCAATTGGCTGCTTTCCATTTTCCTGCGTCTCGCACGCAATAAATTGAGGGATCCATGTATAGTAAACAACTTTTTTTCTTAACCAAACACAAACTCAGTTTTTGAAGAAACGCAACCTCTATCTCGTAGCCAAACGGCCTCTAACATTTTATTTTGAGCCAGATAGATTGTATTGGATATTATTTTTTAAAATATTTTTTAAAATATATTAAAATAATAATTTTAAATTTTTTAAAATTAGTTTTTAATATTAATATATTAAAATAATTTAAAAATATAAAAAATTAATTTAACTCAACAATTTTCATAAATACAACTTTACGCTCTTCTAAGCACACCTTTTTACTACCCAGCCCGGTTCAAGGCTTGGGTTCCGGATTTTGACCGGGTCGCCCGGGTCAATTCCTTTTATTTTAAATCAAAACGACATCATTTTAGTAAAAAAACAAAAGTCAATGGCTCGTAACCAGGTTTTTGACCGGTCAACCAGGTCGCGGGATCATGCCGGGTTTTTCCTTCCCTTATTTTTTCTTTAACTCATCCCGACTCCAGTCCTGGGTTGGCCGAGTTTCAAAACTATGACCATAACTCTACAAAGTTTTGTTTCTTTGTTGGCTTCTTCCTTCGTACGAGTTCTTCCAAGAGAAATAGAAGTGAGTAAAAAAATTAAAAATTAAATTAAATTAAGAAAATTAGAAGAAAAAAATAATTGAAATAATCGAACTGTAAAAAAACCAATTAGAATTTTTTAAAAAACCAACTGGCTCGTTCGGTTTTATAAACTTGAAACCGAAAAAACCGAACTGAACCGGAAAAAAACCGAGTCAAACCGGAAAAAACACTGAGTCAAACCGAAAAACCTAGCCAAACCGGTTTTTGTTCTGAAATAACCGAACTGAACTGAAACCAGTCAGTTTGAACCGGTTCCAGTTTAGTTTCAGTTTAAAAAAAATCGATTTCATTATGTTTTTGATAAAAACCAAACCGAACTAAAAATAATGGAAGATAACATCTTGAAAATAATGCGATTAAGGGCTGTGATCAAAACCTCGTAGCTTAGCTATCCTCTTTCCAAACGTCTCCTGTGTCTTTCTATCAAAACCTTGTTGCTCAACCAGTTTTGTTTACTCAATTTATCTTTCAATGGAAGCTCATTTTATCTCTGAATATATATTAAATCTTTAACCTATGGTTTTTGATGAGATTTTTGTACTAGCTTATTGAAACCAATTATGTGATTTACTTGTGATGAATATATGACTTGAGAACTTAACATGTATTGAAATATAAATTTATTGTTACGCGTAATATTTCAATAAAGAAGAGATATAAAAATTTCTATCAAATGATGAGTTAGAAACTTAACTCGAAAAAATTAGCTTAATTAGATCTGTAAGGACAAATCGAAGAACTATATATCCTATTACAGCAAGATACATCAAGCCACTTACCCCCAAAATAATCAAAATTGATAAAATTGGTTTCTCAATTAAGATCACTAAAATTTTTTTTATAAGTGTCATAATTATTTTTTAACCACCATTTTTCAACTTATTTTTTTAAAAAATCTAAAACAATTACATTTATGCAATTTGGCCATTTTACAGCCGTTTTATAATTTCCATCCCCTTTGCGATAATCTTTTTATAAAAAAAATAAAAAAACATGAAAAAAGAAAAATTAAAAAGAATTAGTGAGAGAAGCGATAATACATAAAGTTTTTGCCCTTTCTTATAGTCATTAAGAAACTGTCTAGGAACGCGGTGCAAACGGCATTCCCAAAAAATTTAATTTTTTTGGCTAAAATTTAATATATTTTGTATGTTTTGGATCGTTTTGATATATTGATGTCAAAAATAATTTTTTAAAAAAAAAAATATCATTGGTATGCATTTCGACACGAAATGATATTTGAAAAGCAACCGCAACCACACTGCCAAGCTAATTCTAAAGGGTAATGATGGGGAGGGAGGGAGGGAGAGTAGAAGGTGGGAGAAGGTTTGAGAAGATAAGAAAAGAAAAATAAAGGGAAGTATAAATAGAGATAGGTCCACAGGGGAAGGAAAATAAAAAAGAGAAAGAAGAAGAAAAAACATGAGAAAAAAAGGAGTGAAAAACATTTAAAGAAAGAGAGAAAAAGAAAAACTTGGACAACCCGTCTCTTTCCCTCCTCTACGATTCACCAGTCCGACAATTAATGGCTTAA
>Ga0325404_1008010_pt1 | contig 10946 bp, 6 predicted proteins | sample PopdelMetagenome_18_FD_205664 | JGI IMG/M metagenome (GOLD analysis project Ga0325404, IMG submission 205664) | Populus deltoides microbial communities from Bellville, Georgia, United States - Xylem-Control-R1 | ecosystem: Host-associated > Plants > Phyllosphere > Stem > Wood/Secondary xylem...
AAATAATTTTTGTAATTTTATATCTTGTACTCTTTTTATTTTCAATGAATTATTTATATATACAGAATAAATTTGAGTGGGATAGCGCGGACAACAATGTTGTCAGGAGAGTATGGGAGAATCACGCGGCAACTAGGTAAAATCGAAAATAATATTTATTTTGGATTTATAATTTTATGTTCTAAATTCTAATTAGTTACTATGGATGTAGGTTGCGTGATTTTAGGTACGACACTCAAAAAAAGGCAAAAAGATATGCGAGGGACAACGGTCTTGAAGGCTGGAATGAGGTGGTAATTTGACGGGAATTTAAACCGCCATTCATCTCGGGAGATATATGGGCAACATATATTGAGCACGTGATGTCTGAGCGGTTCTCACGGCGTTCACAATCCGGAGCCGTCAATCGGAACCGGGAAATTCATGGTTCGGTGACCACGCACACCGGCAGCTCCGTCCTGTTCAGCGCACATGCGAAGCGGATGGTAAGATTATTTTAAATGAAATATATCGTTAATTAATTTGTTGTTGCTTATAAATATATTTCACTTGCAATCTTTTTTTCCTTACAGGCTACGTCTCTTGGACTTGAGCCGAGTCCAATGGAGCTATTTGTAAAGACGCACGTGCGGAGTCAAGACCGCCAAAAGAGGGTGCAGCAGTACGTGGACAACCATGCTCAGCATTTTGTGGTATGTTCGATCAATCAAATTATTTTGTAAGTTATTATTTTCTTGAACTGAATATGATGATTTTAAAAAAAAAAATTCAGGAGACCTATAATAGCCGGTTGAGAGAGAGATATGGGGACGATCCTTTGACCCAACCAGATTTCGATCCGGATTTGAGGTCGGATCATCTGGTGGACCCGATAAAAATCGAGTCTACGGGCTCTCCAACACGACGGCTGATAAATTATGGTCGGCCCGTAGTGTCTCAACCATTGGTAGCTCTCCATCAGGATCGAGTACCCAGTTAGAGGAGTTTTTAGCCTTGAAACAACAATATGAACGCCTCTCGACGGATTATGCTCAGCTCCATCAAATGGTCATGGAGATTAGATCAAAGATGGGTTATGATCCATGTGTTGCTTCTTTTTGGCTGTACGATCCCGATAACAATCAGCCTCCTCCTCCTCTTCCAGCTCCGCCGCTATTTTAATTAGTTTAATTTTTTTAAAAAACATTAAATTTGTAATGAATATTTCAATGAATATTATTTAACATTAATTTTATATTTTTAATGTCTAATGAAAATTTATTTGGTTATAAGTTTTTTAGTTGTTAATAAATAATTTTTTAAAAAATATTTTAAATTTATACCGAAAGTATTATAGTATTGTTTACAATATTTACGGCCGTGCCACAATTGCCGACGCAATCACCGACGGACATCACCGACGGAATAGTTCCATCGGTATTTCACAGAGAGTTGAAAAAAAATTACGGGCCTATGCCACAATTACCGACGAAATCACAGACGACAATCACCGACGGACATCACCAACGGAATAGTTCCGTCGGTATTTCACAGAGAGTTTGAAAAAAATTACGGGCCTGTGCCACCATTACCGACGGAATCACCGACGGAATCACCGACGGAATTACCGTTGAATTTTACAGATGGAATATTCTGTCAGTAACTTGGTGGCGGGAATTTATTTTTTTTTGGCGCGCTTATCCGTCTGTATGTCCGTCAGCAATTCCGTTAGTATTTTTGTTTTTTTATTACCGACAGAAATGGCGACGGAATTAGAATTACCGACGCTCATGACTCCGACAGATTTGTTTCGTCGGAGATACCATTGGTAATAATTTTACCGACAGTTTGTGTTCCTTATACCGACGGAATTAATCCTTCGGTAAAACTGTATAATGGCATAGTGGAGATGAAAGGTTTCAAGCTCTAGGATTAGAAGGAAAACAAGATGGTGATAAGTAGAGATGTGGTTTTTTATGAAAAAAACCATGTTGCAGTGTACTCATGAAGAAAAGAAACAAGTGTCAGAAAATTACAGCAACAATGACCACGAGATATATGTGGAGCTAGATACTTATATTATGAAAGAAGCCATTGACTATTCAGGGATTTCTAGTTCATAAGATTAGCAATATGACAATATAGCTTTATATAGGCCCAAACATATCAGGCCACCCATTAAGTATGATTATGAAGATTTGGTCTCTTATAAACTTATTACTAGTAGAGAGGATCCTACTACTTTTCAGGAGGCATTATACAACCAAGATAAAAGTAAATGGATAGATGCCATAGAAGAATAAATGGAGGCTTTGTATAAAAATTAGACATGAGAGTTGGTTGAATTTTTAAAGGGGAAGAGGGCGATAAGATATAAATGGGATAAGATATAAATGGGTGTATAAAAAGATAGAAGCAATATTAGAAAATAAGGGTGAGAAGTTGAAGGCTTGTTTAATAGAAAAGTGTTACTCACAAAGAAAGGTTAACTATGATGACATATTTTTCCATGTAGTCAGACATACTTTCATTAAGGTAGTGTTATGCTTGGTAGCACATTTTGATATGTAGTTAGAGCAAATGAATGTCAAGATAGATTTTATTTATGGTGATTTGGATGAGCAAATTTACATGGTACAACCAGAAGGGTTTAGTCAACCTAAGCAGGAACACTTGGTCTGTAAATTAGGAAATCACTTTATAGACTGAAATAATATATGAGGTAGTGGTACAAATGATTTAACTCCTACACGATCAGGATTTGCTACAAAAGATGTGAGTATGACTTTTCTGTTTACTTAAAGAGCTTCGATGATGATTCTTTGATTTTTTTTGTTGCTTTATATGGATGATATGTTAATTGTTGTAAAGAGTATGAATGGGATGGTTATCTTGGTATAGCTTTGTTGAGAAAGTATTAGAAAGGTTCAATATGGATAATACAAAACCAATGAGTACACCTTTAGTGAATCATTTAAGATTATCTATTGTATAGTACCCAAAGATAGATGATGAATGGAAAGACATGTCATATATTCTTTATGTTAGTGTAGTGGGGTGTTTAATGTTTGCTATGATCTATATAACACCAGATTTAGCACTCGCAGTCAATGTGGTGAGCAAATTTTATTAAATTCAGGATGAAAACATTAGGATGCAGTTAAGTAGATCTTCAAATACTTGAGAGTACTACAGACTATGGTATCATATTTATGACAATCCTTCATTTGTGGGATATGTAGATGCAAACTATGCAGGGGACTTGGGTGATAGGAGATCTTACACAGGTTATGTATTTACTCTAGTAGGGAGACTTATTTGTTGGAAGTTTATGGCTCAGTCTCTAGTTTTTCTATCTACTAATGAGTTAGAATATATAGCAGTGACTGAGGTTGACCAAAAAACCTTGTGGCTTACAGGTTTGGTCAAAGAGTTGGGTATTCAGCAAGATGGAGTTCAGTTGCATTGTAACAGTTATAGTGTCATTTACTTGGCAAATAAATTGATGTGATGTTCCACAGGATCAAGAATATAGATGTGATGTTCCACAGGATCAGGAAATTGGTTTCTTCTTATGTATTGTTGCTTAAGAAAGTTCACACCTTTTAAAATATAACAAAAATGTTGACAAAACCTGTTACCATAGATTCGTTCAATAATTGCTTAAACTTGATTAATGTCTCCAGATGCTAGATAAGAGACATCCATATCTCTTGTCCCTAGTGAAGTTTTCCTTACTTTTCTCATAAGTGGTGGATATTAGCTAACATGCAGATTGTTATAGTTTGGGGCAGATGTCGGAGTGGAGAAGAATGATGGCATCTGCCTCTTTAGGATTTATTTTCAGTTTTGTTGCTAGGGATGATTAATAGGTTAGGGGGTGCGGGGTAATGCCCCCGCAGTATGGTATAAGAAGGGTATCATGAAAAAATTATTTATACTCTTTGGACAGTTTAAGGTCTACTATAAATACATATCATATAACTCTATTTTGATATAGTAAAATAAAAGCTTCTCACTCGTGTGCATGTAGGTACATTGCTGAACCATGTTAAATCTTGTGTTATTTCTAGTTTTTCTCCTATTGCAATATTCATCAATAATTACTGCAAGTATTTTACAACACACATGAAATCTTAAATAATATAAAGAAAACTTATTATGTCACCCTTAAACAATTTATTTCTAACTTATTGTATTTTTTTATTGGTAAGTTATTGAAATTTTATTTTCATTATCAAAGTTTAAAAATCCATGATAACTCTAACTATATATAAAAACATGAACTCTTCCTTAAATATTTATGGATTTATTGACTAAAATAGAAACTTAAATTATCTTTTTTGTAATTACATTTTTTTCAGCTAATATTAGAGATCTTTCTCCTTCAAACCTTCAACTGTTTTTTTTCTAAGGTTAATAATTTGATCATTTTCTAATATAGAAACTAAGATCCTTTCAATTATGAAAAAATAAGATATTGTGCCAGATTTAAAGCATCATTTTTTAAATTTAATTATTCGGTCACTTTCTTGCATAAACATAAGATTTTTTTTTTAATATGGAAAAATAAAATGTAATTGAATCAAATTAAAATTCATGTAAATGTAAACATTTGTCATTGACTTTGTTCATGTAAACATATTTAATTATTAATAAAAGCTTACTTATCTTTAATATTCATCAAATGCTTGATTAATAAATATAATATTTAATTAATGAATCTAAAGTAAATATAAAGTCTTAGAGATAAAAATATTTTGCAAAGAAAATTATAACATTGTAATAATTATGAGATTCCTATCGTACTAAAACATCGTTCCTAAATGATCATAGGTAACGCTCTATTAAGACTAGACATTAATTAGAGTCACTAAGAATGATACATATTATGTTCTTTTTCTTATGGAAGAAAGCAATTTTTCTCATAAGTTAAGGTATGAGAGATATCTTAAACTAATATTTAAGTGTTTGTCAGATAACATATGTGCTGAACTGATCCAATAAAAATTTCATATAGAAAGATCACTTATATCTATGGAAAAACTCACGTGATGGTTGTGTAAGTGATTATTAAACTTCAGATCACTAAGTAATTTTATATAAGAAATGTTATGTTTTGATCCTGCTATACATTGTTATAATTAATAGTAATAAATGAGAAGATATTTGATGTAACATGAACTATATAAAGGTAATTAAGTAATCAAGAGAGGATTCATCATTCTATATGAATTAGGAAAAATGTTCTATTTTGTTCTTAAATAATTATGAGATGATTCATAACCCTAGATGAATTAGAAAAAAAATGTTCCATATGTTCTTAAATAACATTGATTGTAAATACTTGTGTAAGGTGGAATAAGATTTGAAAAGAGTTTCAAATCTTTTTGAAAGAATCAATGACTATGGTGTTTAGAATAAATATGATTTGATAGAATAGACACACTTTATGCTATAATGTCTAAATTAAGAAATTATTGATGAAAGGATAATAATTAAACAAAGAAAATGATCACTGAAAGATTAAGTCAAATCACTTATTACTTTTCTAATATTTAAAAGATCATAAAAGGTTGTTAGACATTGTATTTGATCTTTAAATATATATATCAATCAATTGTTGAATTCATAATAAATTAGATAATTTAATTTATTTAATCCTATTTTATTTAAGATTGTAATTTATATTTAGGCTAATTTATTAGAGAATCTAAGGGGTTACACATATAAAAATCACTAGTCAGAAATTAAATTGAGATGATTAATCAAGTTGACTTGATTGTATATAAGTTTTAGAAATTGACTATAATGTAATTTATATAGGGAATTACAATTTTAGACTTAGAAAAATCAAGTAAGGACTTAATTGATGCATATACAAGTCCAAAAATGAAGTAATAACCTCAACGCTATGATTAAAGAGGTATACACTTTTTGTCTTTTAGATTTAAATCTTAAAATCAATATTTAGATAATTTGTTTATATAATAATACAAAGGTATACCTTTGTTTATATAATAATACAAAGGTATACCTTTAAGATTGGTTATAACACTTTTTAAAATTTGATCCAAGTCGGCAGGTTGTCTCATGACATGGGTTACTCGAGATCTAGGTTTGACAGTGTTTCAACAAAAATAGAGATAGAATTGACTCGGTAAAAAACTCGGGTAGACATGTGACCTGATCTGCTAGGAAAAAATCAATCAAAACTCGTTGACTTTTTTTCTTTTATTGTTTTAAATAATATCATTTTTATTTTTTTAAAAAATAAAAAAATTAAGTTAATTTAAATTAACTCGGATCAACCAACTTATCCACCCAAAACTTGTTCAAGGTTGAGCTTTAAAAACTATAATATAGATAATTGATTTAGTATCTATTTGACACGGAATCTAATTCAAAAATACCTCTTGTAATTGAACAAAACAAATAAAAGATAATTGAATATGTACATTTAACACTATAACGCTGTGTCTTCCCATTAGTAAACAAATTTGGTCAACACTTTAAAAATACTATCCCACTATATAATTAGTCTTAACTTTATTACTAAAAAAACTTTATATCAATTTTATCTATATTTCTATCCAAATTATAAAATTTTTTGGAGAAAAAAGACATGATTTTGTAAGAAAAATAACATATTTTGTTGGGTAAATCTAACGTAATTCCTTATTAAAAAATCAAAATAATATGATGATAGAATTGATGAAAAAATAGTTTAAATGTAAAATTAAGAATACTATTATAATAATTTTGAAAATATATTTAAGGATTGCATAAAGTTTTAATATTTAACTTTGAAAGGGAGGCCAACGTTTATGATATTAGTAGTCTGAGTTCACTTTTTTAAACAAGATGGCAACGGACCTCTTTCTGTTACTTTATCCCACCGCTAGTACTTTGCATGTATTAAATTATGGCAACGACCTGCCGATTTTGAAGTTCTAATGAAATTTTCCAGTTAAATTAATTAGTTCACCTCATAAGTTTAAAAATAATTAAAATAATTAATAAAAAAATATGGTTTGATTCAAAATGAATTTAGGATAATTTTTTTTAATATTAAAGCCGATATATTAGATCGACCCGGGTTTTACGACTTAAACACTCAAACTACCGATCTGATTGTTGGACTATCTTGAGTTTAAGAATTGTTTTTAAATATTTTATATAATTATATGATAAATAAAATAGATATAAATAAAAATAAGCGTAAATCAAATATAAATTAAATGTCATGATTTTTATTTGAAACTGGAATAACCTCGTATAAAACAATCTAAAATAATATAAGAAGATAAATTTAAAATCAAGTAAATATAAAATTTAGAAAAAAAGAATGGAAAAAAGAGAGGGGCAATGAAAAAAAGAGAGATGTAAAATTAACTAATAATGAAATTTTCCTTAATTGAAAATATTATTTTTAAACAAGATCCTAATTTTATAATTCCTTGTCTTTCATAAATATTGATAATGGACCTTTCCAGCCGAAGCATTTTTTGACATTTGGACTTTGTCACATAGTTTTGAAGCCGGAGTTGTTGCTCAACCAAGCACAATAAATAATCAGGGCATGGGTAAGTTGAGTTCATCTGGTTCAGTCAAAACAAAAGATAACTTTTAATATTACACCTATATAGAACACAAAATAAAATACTCAAAATAAAAACCAAACATAAAGTATAAAATATTTAAAATAAAGCATCCACATTTAAACACAAAGCATTAAAAAACATAAATTTTAAACCAATTTATTTATTTTATATTAGATGAACACATTAATTTTTTTGTGCTCAAAAAAACAAAATCTAAATCAAGTGTCGATGAAAATGACCTTATCTCATCAATGTCTATCAAAACATCATCGTGTTTCTTTATAACCTTATTATTATAGTTATTAATATTTATCAAATCTAAATTAAAATATAATTAAAAATAAATATTATATGTTAATAATCGCGTATGACCCCAAAACATATCTAATAAGTGAACAACCAACATTACTAATAAGAACAGCTGTCAAATTTTTATTCGTAGATATGAAATTAATCATGTACATGTTAAACATTAAATCGATTTTTTTTTATAATGAAATATCAATTATTTATTACCCTCATAAACGATGTATCTTGATGATAGAGCGTGATAAAAATTATTGAATATAAAAGCAATATCTAGCGAAGCGACCTAATATGCTGCGAGAAGCTATTGGATATAAATGCTTAGCATGTGAGACTTCAAGCACTATCTTTGCCCCTAGTTCAGTAAAAACTATAATAGCTAATAACAAGCAGCGATCAAGTGTCCTGTCCTGCTGTTTGAAATTCAGATATATCCAGTAAATGTAGAGCCCAGCACCTCCACCAAGCACCAGTATCATCAAGTCGCATGTGCCTCGCTACTTCATTTTTGGAGACTCATTGGCTGATAGCGGCAGTAGCAGCCATCTCCAAACTCTTGCTAAACTCAATTATTCACCTTCTGGGATTGATTTTCCCTATGGCCCCACTGGAAGGTTCTGCAATGGACGGACAATTGTTGATATATATATATTTTTTTTTGAAGAGAATACACTTATCTTGTTTAATTTTTTGAAACTTTTAAAACCCTGAATTTAATAACAATATAAACTTTTAATAGTCCTGAAATTTATAATGTTCGAAGTAGTAATTTCTGGGATTAAACTCCAATTAATGATATTTTACTATCATGCGAAATATTGTATTTTCAATATCACAATTATCAATACTTTGGATGCTAAACATATGCTTAAGACAGTATTCTTTTGATAAAAAAAAGACAGTAGTTCTGGGCTGTTGCAGGATCGGTTGTTTAGACACGGAAGTTGATTTGAAGAAGTAAGAAAGAGATGGTAATTAATTAATCATTTGTTATCAATTCAGCTGAAAATTTAGGCTTTGAGGACTTTATTCCACCGTTTGCAACTGCCACTTGCACGGACATAATATCTGGTGTTAATTATGCTTCTGTTTCGCCTGGAATTCGCGATGAAACTGGGCAAGAATTGGTAAAATGACTGTGGATGCAGGGGCAACGTATAACCTTTAAAAAGCAGCTGCGAAATCACCAAATTACAGTCTCTCGCCTGATTGGCATTCCAGAAACAATGAATCGGCTGCCCTGTACCTAAGCAAGTGCTTATATTCTGCTGGAAGGGGCAGCAACGATTACATTACTAAGTAATTCCTTAGACCAGTATACAGGACTTCTTCTTGAACAATACAAGCAGCAACTGAGGGTATGTATACCCACTGTCTTTTGTGATGATTAATTTCCATTAATTGTGTAGACATTGAACGAGCATGGAGCACGAAAAATTGTCGTATTTGGACCGGGGCAACTAGGATGCACTCTAGATGCAATTCATACGTGTGGCATACATGGCTCTGCTTGTGCGGTAATTATGAACAACGTATTCCAGCACTATTAATAACGCTAATTATCAAATTTTAACCCGCTGATATGAGATATTATGTTATATGTTAAATATTAAATTAATTTTTTTATAATAAAATATCAATTATTTATTATCCTCATAAATGATGTCCATTTTTTCCAGCACTATTAAAAGTCCATTTTTTCTATTATTCTTTCCACCTTCTATATATGACAGTTGCAGATTTATTTTAACTCGCTCTCGTGGATACTTTTGTTGAGATATTCATGGATGGATTGATGGGAGAAAATTTATTTTTTTTATTAACTTAGATCTTCGGGTAAGTTTACGTGTACCTCAATTAATTTTATAAATTCTAAAATTAATAATCATGTTAGTTTTTAATAATCATCATATTAGTTTTTAATAATCATCATATTAGTAATGACAAGGTTTAAATCTGAGATCACAAGAAAAATAAATATTTTAATTTTAAACTTTTATTACTAATCACAAGGATAATTGGGAGAAAACTTAATTTAGTTGAGGTCTGAGTAGCGTAAAATATTGCATTAATAAAAAGTTCTATAATTTTTTTAATATTGCAATCAAAATTTATGAGGAGATTTTAAAGGTTAAGTTTTGTACGGAGGTTGGTATTGATTAATGCAATCGAGGTCCATAAGATTTTTAAATTATGCTAGTTAGTTTTATTATTTTATTATTTTTAGATTTTTTAATTTATTAACATTGGTTTTTAGATTTATTTAATGAATTGTAAATATTTTTAAAAAATACACTACTTCAAAAAAATATTTAATTATAAAATTTTGAATTAAAATTTTTATATATTGACAAAATTATATATTATTTATTCTTGTTGTTTTCTACATGTTTGTTTCTAGCAAAAATGTTTTTTTAAAAAATACTTTTTAATGTTTGATACTTTAAAAGAAAATTGGTAAGGATAACACACTTTCTAGTTAAAAAAAATACTAATCATAAAGGGAAAAATATGTTTTTTTTTTAAATTTTCTTTAAAAAAACACTATTTAAAACTTTAAAAAAACAAGATGAAATAATTATATAGTTTTTCATTCTTTTACTTACTATTTATTTAAAATAATTTATGAATTGATTTTTTTTTTAATTTTATCTTTCGTTAACTTTTTTATTTTTCAAATTTAGTTCATGTTTTTTTAATAAACATGAAAATAATAAAATATTAAAAAAATATTTTATTTCAGTTTATTTTTTATAGCATAGCTGAATATTACTTTTTAATTTATTTTTTATAATACTATCAACTATCAAAAACATAATTTATTTTCCATATAAACCATTTAAAAAAAACAAAAATTTACTTCCCACCAGACAAAAACTCCTTTCATTTTTATTTGGTCACAAAAACTTATCTGAACAGGTCAACATTTTTCTATAAATAAAAGTACAATAATGATAAAAAGAGAAGCCAACTGTACTAGAAACACAAAAATCTACGTCAGGGCTGCTGATCCATAATTATCAATCCCTTCTTACTTCTTTTACTACAAAACACTTG
>Ga0325404_1008011_pt1 | contig 10945 bp, 7 predicted proteins | sample PopdelMetagenome_18_FD_205664 | JGI IMG/M metagenome (GOLD analysis project Ga0325404, IMG submission 205664) | Populus deltoides microbial communities from Bellville, Georgia, United States - Xylem-Control-R1 | ecosystem: Host-associated > Plants > Phyllosphere > Stem > Wood/Secondary xylem...
AGATCTGTTATTATAAAACATGCTCTAGTTAAGGAGTTATTGATACTTCAAGTGCAAAATGATGATATAAAACCTTGATAAAAATGCACTTTTAAGTACTAATCATTTTGCAATGTTTCCTCAAGATTTCTTTTCAATAGAATTTGAGGAGGTCTATAACACCTATAATGACTCAAATTGTAGTATAAACACCATAAGATTAAAGTTTTTTCCTTTTTCATTAAAAGATAAAGCTAAAACATGGCTATAAAATCTTAGGTCAGGATCCATTCGTGCTTGGGATGAAATGTAACAATAATTTTTAAAGAAGTTTTTTCCGTCTCACAGAACAAACTATTTCAAAAGACAAATCATCACTTTCACTCAAAAACCAGGAGAAACATTTTACCAATGTTGGGATAGGTATCGAGACTTGCTTAATACTTGCCCTCATCATGGTTTTGAAACATGGAGATTAGTTTCATATTTTTATGAAGGGTTAACACCTAAAGATAGACAAATGGTGGAATTGATTTGCAGTGAAACTTTTGAAGATAAAGACCCTAATAAAACAATGGAGTACCTAGACTTGCTAGCTTAAAATTGGGACATTATAGGTACTTATGAGGCATCAGGTAAAACTCAACCTCATACATCTAGTGGAGGTATGTACAACCTTAGGGAAGATCATGACCTCCAAGCCAAATTGCATTTTTAGCTAGAAAAGTCGAGGCACTAGAATTGAAAAAGAGTGGTCAATTAAAATTTGTTCAAGACATTGTGTATCAAATTTGTGAAACCAATGAACACTCAACAAATGATTGTCCAACTTTGCCTTCTTTTAGGGAATGCCTCCATGAACAAGCTCATGCTTTAAACAGTTTCCAAAGGCCCAATCATAACCCATACTCATAAATATATAACCTTGGTTGGAGAAATCACCTAAATTTCAGTTGGAAGAGTGATGCACAAACTTCACAGCCACCGTTTCAACATACCATAATTTCAAAAATTCTCATGGATATGCACCTCCTTATGCTCCACCTCCTAGAAGAAATCTTGAGGAAACATTGCATGCATTCATTGAAAAGCAAGAGACAATCAACACTCAAAATGCTCAAACCATGACAGATCTAAAAGATGCTCTTACAAAATTCACATCTGCTCTCGGTTTTCAAGAGAAAGGTAAGTTTCCATCTCAACCACAACAAAATCCCAGGGGGCAATACAATGAAAATGCAAGTAGCTCCGGAAGCCAACATATGGATCAAGTCAAATAAGTCATCACTCTTCGTAGTGGTAAGGTTATTGAAAAACCCACTCTTGAACCTTGTGAGAAAGATCATGAGTCAATCTCTGAGGGTAAGGAAGGGGTTGAATTTGAACATTGCAAAGAAAAGACTGATTCCCCGCCAGCACTTTCATTTTCTCATGCCATGACCAAACAAAGAAAAGTCAATCACAGCTCTGAAATCTTTGAAACTTTCAAACAGGTAAGGATCAATATACCTTTGCTGGATGCTATTAAACAGGTACCTTCTTATGCTAAATTTTTGAAAGATTTGTGCACTGTGAAGAGAAAACAGAATGTGAAAAAGAAAGTCTTTTTAGCCAAATATGTAAGTGTAATTCTTCAAAACAATAATGCTTTGAAATATGAAGACCTTAGTTGTTCTACAATTTCATGCTTTATTGGAGAACATAAAATTGAAAAAGCTTTACTTGATCTTGGAGCTAGTGTGAATTTACTTCCATATTCGGTTTTTTAAAGATCTGTAAAAGTTCTTAGAGGAATAGTTGAAGATGTGTTAGTACAAGTTGATAAATTCATTTATCTTGTGGATTTTATTGTCTTGGATACACAACCTATTGAAGCATGTAATTCATTTCCTGTTATTTTAGGACGTCCGTTTCTTGTAACTTTTAATGCATTGATTAATTGTAGGAATGGACTGATAAAACTATCATTTGGAAACATGACATTGGAGATGAATATTTTGAACATTTGCAAGCAATCTGGAGATGATAATGATTTATAGGAAGTAGATCTTATTGAAGAATTAGTTTATGATCAATTTGAATCTACCTTGAGTAAAACTGAGTTTGATGAATGTGAAGAATTGCAAATAATTTATTCTCAGGAAGAAATTAAGGACAAGAAAACCACCGACAATGTTGATACAAATCTTATGTCAAGACTAACAATAGATTCGACATCCGACATCACACCAATCGATAATTACTTTCCTGATGAATCCTTACTTTCTCTTAGTCCAATGCTTTGGTTTGCTAATCATATCAATTTTCTTTCTTTAGGAGATTTGCCAGCTCATTAGAGAGTACCCAAGACAAAAGAAAGTTTTTGAACAAAGTGAAGAACTTTTTTTGGGGTGACCCTTACTTATTCAAATATTTCGAAGATGCATTCCCGGCAACGAGGTAAGTAATGTCATTAAATTTTATCATTCCGAGGCATGTGGGGGTCATTTCTCATCAAATAAGACGACTGCAATAATCTTACAAAGTGGATTTTACTGGCCCACTATGTTCAAGGACATGCATGCATTTTGCAAAACTTGTGAAAATTGTCAAAAAGTTGATATTGGTAAAAAAGTTTTGCTTTTATAATTCTCGATTCCACTTATTTCCTGAAAAGCTGAGATCAAGATGGAGCAGTCCATTTATTGAAACATATGTATCCTTATGGGGCCTTTGATATTGATAATCCAAAGAATGACAATATTTTTAAGGTAAATGGACATCGTTTGAAAGTTTACTTTGATAATTTTCTTAGTGAAAATGAATCCATTGGTTTGAATGATTCTATATATAAAGGTTAATTATTTTGTTTTTCTCACATTGTTTTTGTGTTTCTTTTTTGTGACTTTTGTTTTGCTAGTCTCTCTCACCCCGATCAAATGACGGATAACGGTACTCCGTGACCCTTATGTCGGTTCTTTCAGTTTCCCATTATAATTGATATTTATGTATATATTTGTTCAATTTCTTGTTCTTTCTCTTTTCTTTGCATCTCTTTTCCACTTCTCATCTAAAAAATAGACAACACTCTTGAAAAATTGAAAAAGTATTTTCCCGCTTTATCTCAAAATGCGATTACAAAAGTTTACCGAGCTAGGTGTGAAAGATTGAGGTTGTTAATGAACCATGGAATTCCTGAAGATATTCGCTGGATGATTGAAGTAAAGGTCCGATTATCAGGTGAGTCTTCTAATTCTTTTATTTCATACATGTCTGGGACAGGTAAAAGCACTTTTACAAAGAAACGTTGTGCAAAACGACTGAAAGTCTATCATCGATGTGCCAGATGGACTTGTAATGCACAATGTTGTTCTTTAGATATGGTATCTATAAACCGTGAAGATAAAATATAATTTATTAAAGATGGACTGAGTAAGGAGTCTTTAGATAATTTTTTATTAACTCTTGAGATGCATCCTAGTGAAGATGTGCATCGTACAATTCATGATTTATGACCCTATTTTCATAAAGAACATAATTGACTTAGTCTTGGGAATCTGACTAAAAAAAACCTTGTTTGTCAGTTTTTAAGAAAACTGGATGGAAAGCTTATCCTCGACCCATAGAGGGCGTTTAAACCGTTCTTAGACGTAAAACCAAGGGAAGATGTGAGCCACAATCACAACTATGATTTGAGTCTTAGTGTCTTTTAGCATAATATTTTCTGTTTTGTTATTTCTTCAGCATGTTTCAGGTTTGTCAATAGTTGCTGCTTTAGGTGATGTCTTCTATACTCTACCTTTCTACCTTAGAACATTGAGGACAATGTTTCATTTTGGTTGGAGGGAGGGGTGTAATCGTAAGTTTTTTTTAAAAACTAACTAACTAACTAACTGCTTTTGCTATTATTAAAACCATTTGACAAAACTTTTATTACTAGGATGACAAAGTAAGGGATAATTTTATTGAGTTTTGAGACACATCTTAGTAAACATTTTCCAATGGTTATTTGCAATGTTCAAGGTTTATCACATACTTCTCTTGAAATATTCAGGTTTACAAACTCTCGCATTGTTATCACTTGATTCTGCTCATATACTCATTTAACAAGTATTCTTAAATCTTCATTTTCACACACACAGTTTAACATATGATTGTGAGTTGCACATTGGATTGTTACATTATTTATGTTCTTTTGTTAAAGGTAACAACTAAGGAAAAGGGATAGTATATAATTTGCAAAAAAAAAAAAATTGATAATGTTGATGATAATAAAAGCGTAGATAAGTTTGGTTTCGTAGTCTCCCTAATCTAAGCAATTAAGCCTGAAGGGGTGTTTTAACATCTAATACCCTAAAGTCAACAGACTTCGGAGTTATTGGCTCAGTGCTTGTTACATGAGTTAAGGAGAAAAGCTTAAGGGAATCAAACATTGCACTATCTACATAACAGTATCTGCAACCCGAGTTACTAAACTCGTAGGGGTGTCTCAACACCTAATGCCCTAAGACCAACTGGTTTGGGAGTCATTAGCTGAAAGCTCATTACATGGGTTAAAAATGCATTGTGTTTTAAGTTTTATGTATATATATTAAAAAAAAATCTCAACCCAATGAAGTTAACCTTAGAAAAACATTAGAACATAATATTGTTTTCTTCTAATAAAAACCCCATCATCTATGTTTTCATACATTGAACACATAAAAAGAAGGTTTATTAATATCTTATTTCAACAGTATGGAGCAGGCATATAAATCGAATGAGAGTTTGTTTACTTGGATAGATTAAAGTAAGTTGAATGATGAATGCCTTGCTTCATGGAACTTAAAAATTGTTTTTCTATTTTAACGCTTTGATTACTCGGAACTAGTAATAAGCTAGTTGAGGGGTGTGATTAGTGCTTAAAAATACATTTTTATCAACATTTTATATCATCATTTTGCACTTGAAGTATTAATAACTCATTAACTAAAGCATGTTTTATAATAACAAGTCTGATACTATAAGATACCTTTAATTTATGTTAATTGTTCATCTTAAATGCAGGCCTATCATATAAATCAAAAGATTGATTGATGAGTTTAACTACTGAAATTGAGAAGACAAAGAGAGGGCTAAGCTTAGAAAAGAGATGCTGGTTTAGTCCAAACTGGAACACTGTTCATTCATGAGGTCTCTGGAGCTGTTGATCTTGGATTTCAGTTTGGTTTATGTTACGATGTCACGGTCGCACAAATTAATTACCCTAGCTTCAAACACAACACACAAGATAGTATAGAGCAAGCAAGGGGTCGATCCCACGAGGAAGATTCAAGTCAAATTTTTATGCTAGATGATATGAAATTTGTGGGGGTTTAGACGCTATCTAGGCTAAAATAAAAGAAAACATAAAACTATGAAATAAAATTTAATAAAATCAGAAAATTATCAAGAGAACAAACCTTCGTTTCAAGCACACATCCACCTACAGAAATCAGAACTGATCATGGAAACGAAACTTCAATTTATATTCTGAATATTTATCTCTTCTTAACATTGGTTAGTTAACGAATCCGCCATATAACTAACCCTAACCATCAAAAAACCACAGTGTCCGCACTAGTAATTTAATTCAATGGCAGCCTTACGAACTACATAAATTGATTAATCAAGAAAACATAACTGTCCGCAGTCTATGTTTGATTTGATTGAATGTTCTCCCTAAGATTAATAACGTAGATCCGCTACAATTATTAAACTCAGTTGCTTCACAAGTTCATAAACCACAACTCTGGTTTTGATATCAAACTTAACAATAGATTGCTTATAATAATAACTTAGAGTCCGTTCTAGCAATGAAAATAAACAATCATAGGAAAAATAAGCATAGGAAAACAAACATATTCATCATATAAACTGAAAAGAAAAGGTAAAATAAATCTCACAGTTCTTGAAATCCGAAGGTTTTCGTGTTCTTGCAACTAAGAAAAAGTGTTTAGCCTTGCATATTTGTTGAAAAACTAAAAGGAAGAATGCATAATTTCAAGTTTCTTAGAGGAGGGGGCATTTTTCTCCTCTTAGCTGGCTGCCCCCCTTCTCTTCTCTCATTCTTTTTATATCCTAGAAAACCCTAGTTTCTATTTTACAAAATAGTCTTCCCTTTAGTAGATTATTTACATTTAAGTACTTCAATAACTATTTTCCTCAAAAAGGAGAAATAGCCTTGCATGAAATCTTCAAGCTTTGACTTAGAGGAGCTAAATTGCTGAAATAAAAACTTGTATATCGGTTTAGATGCTTCATAACGTAATTTGGACTCATTTCTTCACGAAACCTGTTTGCTGGCAGAATTCAGTTGTCATCTTTGAAAAATCATATCTCCCTCATATGACATTTTTTTTACCTGCAATTTGGAGCGTTGATATTTCTTTGAGTTAGGAATCCAAAAAAATTGAGTTTGCATCAATTGGACTTCTATAACTCCAGATATTCAAGACGGAATGGCCGAAGGTCAACACTGGCAGATTGTAAGATTTGACTTTGAAGGCTGTGATTTCCATACTCTTCCTTATTTTATTTTCTTGCCTTATATTTATAGAAAGATATGGATGTTAGCTTTTTAATGTCACTAGAATTACTTCATTTCGATCTCTAGAACTCACACTCTACACAAAACATTGACTGATGGTCAAATCTGCTAATGACCTCCAATTTACTTCTTTTTGCATCTTTCATCCAAAAGTGCCTTCAAAACATAAAAAAAAAGAATATCAAGGCATTTTATATATGAAACATAGGAAAAACACCAGTTAAATGTGGGTGAAACTATAGAATAATATGGTTGCATCTGTTTATATGGATAGAAAGCTAAGACATGGTCCTAAAACATTCATGCAGAGTCCAAGACTAAATTCTACCGTTCGGAAGTCCAAATCTTAGCATCAAAAGAGAAGTTGGAATTTATCCTGCAGCCCGGATATTATTCAGTGTTTAGCCCATATCTTAAGTTTTAGAAGTTCAAATGCACCGATTCTTTTTTTGTTGGAAAGCTGAGACAATTTTCTAGAACTTTCATGAAGACTATTTGTTCACATTCTGATGTTAGCAATGATGTTTTGTTCAGACAAGAAGATAAAGATAGTCACCAAGTTAAGATGTGGCCACCCACTCAACAATTAGTCATCAAATCAATAGTTCCAAATTTTAGCCTATAAAAGGAGGCATTTGCCATGCATTTAGGCATCATGGTTTTCAGATCAAAATCATGTTCTTGCTCTCTCTCTTTTTAATTTTGTAATGCTTAAGTTTTGTTTATATTAATCTCTTGTTTATGCTTGTCATTTTATTTCCTTTACTTAGTTAACTTATATCTTATTTATGTTCTTATCTTGTTTATTTATGTTTCTCTCTTTCATTATGTTTAGCTAAGTTTATTATATCAAGGTGAAAAGGTTACACTAATGGTGTAAGAATAAGTATAGTATAAACTCAACATGGACTTTAATGTTTGATACTAACATGTTTTGTATTTGTTATCTTGTTCACTTTTAATACTTTGCTTGTTAAATGGTTAATCTAGATTTATGTTGTATAAACCTTGGTACAATAAATACGTGGCACTTTCATAGCCCAACCGTATGGTATAACTGACACCTGTACTATGAAAGGAACTTGATTTGTTGTTAACATAAGTTATAATCATGAATACCTAACAACATTTACAAGTATTAGCATTATTTGAATAAGATAACTAATGTAATCATGTTAATAATTTATAATCCGATTGGAACCTCATTTGTTGTGGTTTCTTGTTGAGTAATAAAAAGAGTTAATACTATACTTGTTTGAAATACCATTAGTGGATCCTCTAACCTTAACAATTATTTTATCCTTGTTTAATCCTTATATCAATATCACATCTCAAAGCTCTCTTCAATTTCTTTTCTCTTATTATCTATTTTTTTATTTGTAGTTTATACAGTTAACCTCCCTGTAGTTTGACCTCGGTCTTGTCGAGTTATTTATTACTTCGACACTCCTACACTTGATAGAAGACATCAACTCTTTGGTCGTGTCACAAGGCTATGGTTTGACATGGAATAATGGATATGGAAACCTTACAAACTATGGATAATTGTTGTTGCTATAAATATCTCATTGTCTGTCATGGAATCCTTATAGAATAGGTTAGCCAATAATTGGCACATATACTTTTAAGAGCATGAAGAAATTCTTTTGTTACTGGAATCCATAATACATAAGGTAAGAATATTTCTCTAATTTTTGGACATTCTTGATAGATTTCACTTCTAACTTCAAACATGTCGCTCTTCATTGTCTGAATGAATTAGCAAGCCTACCCCATATATCATCGAAAAGATATGAATGTGTACTTTCCAAACCTATTGGAATCTTAGCATAATTCCTTCTTTAGCTTTAGATATAGTCCAAATAATGTATGAAAGTCTAGATAGATAAATTTGATGAGATTCATCCAGTAATTTTGATCCTTTGAAATAATCCCTTCCAATACTTCTATTGACCTAAGATTTTAACCCAAAGTAAAATCTTGATCTCAAGTAAAAAACCTTAGCTCAATCCAACAATAAATCTGAAAATTATTATCGATAGCTTAAGACTAGACAATAAGAAATTTTATGTCAAAATCTAAATCTGACCTTTCTTGGATTATTTCATTTCCTCTCTTTTTTAGATGATTTGTCCTCGAATCACCAATAGGTATAATGGACAATTATTGAGCCTCTTATTGAAGCCTTTGGAGTTTTTTTCATGCTCACACTTGCCTCCAACAACATAGTATGAAAATAATAGATGATAATAATTTTAGATATGTATGTCTGTCTTACTAACCATTCCCGTATATGTATGACCTCACATTATTGTATTACCATTTTAGCTTCACTTTTCCTTTACAATTTTTATTGGTCTTTATAAACATGTTTAGGTGACAATGATGCAAGTGTGTATGTCATTTCATCACTCTCAAAAGAACGCCTATTTTTAAATCCATCATGCTTGGTCTTCCTATCAAATTATGAAGGTCTTATCAACAAGATGTGACTTGCATGCATTAGAATCACATCACACAAAACCTCATCAACATACTTCCAAATTGAAAATAGAAGCAAGACTTGCTTAGTCATTTTCACATCACCACAATCATTCAATAATTGCAACCTATAAGGCTATTATGCATAATTATACACAAGTTCAGTTTACTAACAATGGTAGTACTAGCTACATTAGCATAACTTATATGATTTATAATCAAACTACATACCTTGTTTTGTACATAGCAACATATATGGAAGATGTTATCCTTCTGGCTAAAAGTTCTACCGCAACCAAAACTAACATTCTTTAGGCTTCGATTCTACCCAAATCAATCTCTATATCCCACGAATGCAAAGTCATAGTCCTCATCATCTACATCTGCATTTTCATCTATGAAATCAACAAAGTCAATTTTAACATTTCGTACGACCTTTCAGATAGGGTTTCCTTGTTGATCAACCCTTATTCTCGATCTATCCATCTTACTATTTTGTTGCTCATCAAAGTCATCTCATCTTTCAGTTCCTTTGTCACCCTAGTCAAAAGCTAAAGTTGTTGGGTAAAAGCTTGCATCTAAAAGGTGTTATCTGTTTTCAGTGTCGTGGACTCATGATTTTTAGACATCTTTGAATCTGTAAAAAATTGATCACTATCATTAAGAATATCCTCATAACTCTTGTTTTTTTATACAATTCAAGGTTTTTCACTTAATTGTTCTCACTATACTTTTTACCTCTCGGCTCACCTTTTTGCAATTCTTTCATAACTAAAAATAAAAAACCAAAGTTAATGGCTATCATAACACAATCCAAATATATATATAAAGTGACTCAAGAATCTATAAGATACTAAAAACAAGCAAAACAAAAGTACAATTACAATTTCACGATTAACAAAGTGAATTCGTATGAAATATGGACGATACGAAGACTCAAAATAAAACAAAAGAAGAAATTAATGAAAACACTTATTTGACTCCTAAATAAATCAAATATAATAGAAATAAACTGAATAGGTCAAAAAAATATTATTAAACATGTTTTGGTAACTTGGCGCAACTCTGACCCATTACATAATTTTAAGCATAAGAATTGAAACCCAAACCAAATGATATTGGAAAAATCTCAAATTTGATATATGGTGCCCTTGTACCCAATAAGAAATAGATCTCAGTTTATAGATCATTCTCTTATGCCTAGGTATCAAGAACCCGTGTACGATCAATTTATTGCAAAATTTAAGTTAGAATTTAAACCTCAATCAAACAATATCAAAAGAAGCCCAAATTTAACGTATAGAGCTATTTCACCCCCAAGTAATCAGTATATAAAGTTTTAGTTGATTTCAAGATGGTTTGATTCAGTTTGAATAAGCAGAATTGAAATTAGCTTGAATAACATCTATTTTTATGCTTACGAGAAGTATAAGGAAAGACATCATGAAGTCAATTAATCTTTGGTAACTTGGCGCAACTATTAATACCAATTTTCAAACGAGAAGTATAAGAAAGACGTCACGAAGTCAATTAATCTTTGATAAGTCAATTTAGTTCGTTAAAGAGATAGAGTGCGAGAATCCCTCTCACATAAGATGAATAAATTTGATAGCAATGGTATTATCAAGTCTTAATATTTTGTCCTTACAAAGAGTATTTATACTCTTGAAAATAAAAATCCTAATGGATCTACCATTGTGGGCTAAACTGGTCTATTTACAAAACTAACTCAAAACTTATACCAATAAACCTGAATTTATGGACCCAAATAAGCTTTAGGCCATAATTGAGAATTATATATTAATTAAGCCTAAACAAACCTTGGTCCTTAGTTAATTAATCAAACTCAAGCCCATTAGAAATAATGGCAAGGCTGCTAACCCCATTAAATAGAAGTTATAACAAAAATAAAACCCATGAGAGTAAATTATCTTTGAT
>Ga0325404_1008014_pt1 | contig 10943 bp, 8 predicted proteins | sample PopdelMetagenome_18_FD_205664 | JGI IMG/M metagenome (GOLD analysis project Ga0325404, IMG submission 205664) | Populus deltoides microbial communities from Bellville, Georgia, United States - Xylem-Control-R1 | ecosystem: Host-associated > Plants > Phyllosphere > Stem > Wood/Secondary xylem...
GTCACCCTTCCAACAGTTTCTGGTGAAAAGCAACTAACAGAACCGTCTAATTGGATTTTATTCCTGACAAGTCCTGCAACTGGGATCAATTCAGTTATCTCCTTGGCGCAACAATCTTTGTAGGAAGGTAGAGATCTCGGTTTATCGCTCAACAGCTATAGGTATTACTCGATAGGTCGTCCTTGTTGTGCAATTGTATCGTTAATTTGACTGGGTTTAATATAATTGTGTAATTTTGATAATATAAATAAAAAATATATAATAAAAAATAAATTGACAAAAAAGTATTGGCAATGAAAAAAAAAACTAATTTGAGTTTATTTAGGTTAGCATGGCAAATCTACGACCTGATTAAGATATCGGGGTAAATTGAATATAACAAAAAAATTTAATTATCAAATAATTCAATGTCGAATTGTAAAACTGGAAAAATTATTAATTTAAAAGAAGCAATGGAAAAAAAATTGAGTCCACCTAGATTAGCCTGTTAATCTCATGACTATAGACATGGGATTAGACTAACCTCTTAGACGAGAAAGCAAAAAAAAAAAAGTGAAAATCAATTTCTAATAAATCAAATGTTAAAGAATGAGGTTGAAAAAAATTTAAAAAGAACCTAAAAAAGACCAAAGTAATGCATTTAATATCTGAAGACCTTTGTTATTAGGCCGGGACTAATGTCATAAAAGGCAAACTCTATAAAATAACAAAGTAAAATTTTCAACCATAAAATGTTGAGGGATGAAATTGGGGGGAAAACAATAATAAAAAAAAGGATTTAAAACAAAACAAATGGTAATAAAAAGAATGGGGACCAAATTTGACATAAAAATAAATTAAAATCAAATGTTAAGGGATAAAATTGAAAACAAAATTGAATTAGAAAGATGATAAAAATAGAGAGAGAGAGAGAGAGAGATAAATAGTAATTGAAAGAATGATGACTAAATTTAATATAATAAACAAATAAAAAGATAATTTTGTATTTTACCAAGGAAAAGAGAGAGAAAAGAAGAAGAAGAAGAAAAGAAAAAAAAATATATTGGATCCAGATCACTAGTCATCCACCGACATGCGCTCTACCATAATAAAGATCTCAAAGCGATGTTCCTAACATCGTCTTTGAAGGCATTGTATGGCTGACTGAAGAGCCACATGCACTACTTTAAAGGCAAGCTCCTCCTATTTGTTAGAGAATGCTCTACACGTACCTATATTTTTTTATTTTTTATTTTTTTATTTATCAAAAGACCATATTGTCCCTTATTCCACTTGATAATAATAATAATAAAATGATAAAAAAACCAAAAAGCCCGGACAACAAATTTAGTAATTTTTTATTTTTTAAAGGTAATGTAAATTTTTTATTGTTTTGAAAAAAGTAAAAAGATCAAAGAGCTCTAGGATGCCAGTCTAAAAAGAAAAAAAAATCGATCTAACCCCAATTAATTTGATAATGCCAAATAAAACTCATGAAAAATTATTTTCACTCTCCAATTTTCACTTTCTTGACTTGCATCATAAAAGATAAAAATTATTATACCGTAGCAATTCACGTTCCAATCTTGCTCCACAATATTTTACTTATTTCTCTTAGTTTTTTTTTTATAATAATTTTTCAATTTTTAACTCCGTATTCTCCCACTAAAACTACTAGATATAGGGTGATTTATACAGAGGAATGTTACTGGTGAGAAATATGACAAGATGTGATATCCTGGCACGGCTGTGGCTTCGAGAATCAAAGGGACTTATGTTGTTTGGAAGAAAAGAGGCATAGTTATGATTTGATTTAGGGAACATATAAAGCACTTCCTATTTAACAAATCATAATTATATTATAATTGTAATTGTAAATTATATAAAAAGAAAATACTAAACCAAAACTATGTTTTCTTGACAAAACTATGTTTTCCTGTAGCAGCTGAGGCTTTAAATTGAAATCATTGTTTATGTTAAAAACAAATATGATTGTTAAAATGAGTTTAAAAAATATTAAAATATTATGTGCATGTTTTTTGTATGATTGAAAACAAAAATATTTATCTATTTATATATATTAATGTGTTAAAATCTTGTTTAAAATCTATTTAAAAAATTTATAAACTAAAAAGGCATTTGAATTAAATTTTCATGAACAATTTATTATTAATATTGTTATTTTCATATTAGATAGTAATAAATGAAAAACATTATTAAAGTTCAAACATTTATGATATTATTTAAAAATCATGTTAAAATCTAAGTTTAATTGAATTAATAGGTAATTTTAATTTTTTGAGTGCTAAACAAAAAAAAAAGAACATAAAAGGGCCAGACGTGTGTAATATGAAGGCATGGCCCACACACCTGGCCTTACTTTTTATTTTTTTTATTATGTTTTCACCTCTTATTAAAAAAAAAACTAAAGAGATGACATATTATTTATTGAGGTAAATGATATATTATCTGCTTGCCTAGTTTTCAACGGTCCAACTAGCCCAGTTTCCACCAATCTAACTGGCTGGAAACATGGTAGAAACTAATATTTTAGTTTTTGGAACAAATAATTTATTTTCAACCAACCAATTTTATACTGAAAACATATGAAAAACAACAAATATAACTCAATAACTTTTTATTAAAAAATACATTAAAATAATTTTAAAACATAAAAAAATTAATTTAAATAAAATTTTAACCAATTTTTATTTAAGCCGCAATCTCAATCGGTGCATATTCCTATTAAAACTTTTATGCAAAATTTATTTATAAAATCAGATTGTATGCTTGTCTTGAGAAAATTATCAAAAAAAAAGAAGAAGCTTCATTAAGGCTTCATAAAAGTACAACAAAGCACAAAACTCACAAATTGATAACGAGTAAAATAAATTATCAAAAAAATTAAATTGAATTACCGAAATGTCATTTTCTCATTCCTTATTTTAAAAAAAGGTTTTGTTACCTATAACATTATTGGTCAGGCTTTTATACTATTATTAAAATAAATTACAACATATACTAAAAAAGCTTAATATCTCTCTCGTTGTTTACATAGACATAGATTATTATGAATTTAAGCAGTGTAATGAATAAATTATCCTTACTAAAAAAAACTTGCTAAGCATGCAATTGGGAGTAGGATTGTCTTTTTTATGGGATATATTTGGCATTGAACGAATGATTAGGGACAAAATGGTCCATTCGGGTTTTTTAGGATACAATATAGATACTGATTTACCCTTCAGAGAACAAAATTTTAACATTTTGGTTGAGAGCTTCATTTGTCTTTTCAAAAAAAAAAAATATAGTGAAGATACAATCATGCTCCTGAAGGGGAGAAATATGCACGTGTTAAGGGACTTCACCGTTCTTTTCTTTTATTGAAACCATTTAAATACCAAATTATCATTGGATCTCAACAAAAACAAGGCTGCATATAGAGGTGTTTTTATCATTTCTATATGGTTGCCAAACCCAAGCGTGTGGATTTGGCCAGGCCCAGACGCCTGGGTTTGGAATGGTGGCCAAGCCCAAGCGTGTGGGTCTGGCTTGGTTGCCAGGCTCGGTGTATGGGTCTACTATGGTTGACAGACCAAGGCGCAGGTCGGGCATAGTTACCGGATTCAGGCACTTGGGTGCGGCATGATTGCCGGACCAAGGCGCCTTGGGTCTAGTGTTGTCACCAGGCCCAGGAGCTTGGGTCTGGAATGATTGCGAGGCCGAGGCTCCTAAGTCTAATATGGTTGTCAAGCCTAGGCGCTAGGGTCCGACAACTCAAGCGCGCGGGTCTGACATGATTGCCAGTCAAACTCCTTAAGTCTAGTGTTATTGTCAAGCCAGGGCGCATGGATCTGACTTGGTTGTCAAGCCAGGCGCGTGGGTCTGGCGTTGCCACCAGACCTAGGCGCTCTGGTGCGAGTCTGTCATGTTTGCAAAATTCAAGTAACTTGGGTTTGACATATTTGACAGACTCAAGTAATGTGGGTCTGGCATAGTTGTTAAACCCAAGACGCATGGAAGCCTACAATAATGTGGGTCTGGCACTTCCAACTGCCATTACAATAATCATTTATATTATTTGCTAATTGACTCACAGCAACGCTCGAGCCATTTATCTAGTAAAAACTAGAAGGAATTAAAGTTTTACTATATACACAGACTTAAGTTATTGTAAATTGGAACAATAAAATTACTATTTTACACTTATTAAAAAAAAACTGAATAAATTTGGTTTTAAAGGTAGAATAGTCTTTTCACAAAAGTTTCATTCGTTATTATCAAGTTGACCAGGGACAAAATAGTTTTCTAATTTTTAAGCACAATTAAATGACTTAATTACACTTAAAAGTAAAAAAAACATTAAACTTGCATGTAAGGGCTTTTTTGTCTTTTTTTTTGTAACACGGTAAAATGATTTAAGTACCCTTAAAAATAAAAGTTATTAAACTTGCTCGAAGGACTTTTTTATAATCTTATCTTGGTTTTTTTTTTTATATAATTAAGTTGGCTTAGAGTCAATTTAGTATTTTTATAAATATAAAATATTATTTAAAAAAACTAGTTGAAACTTGCAGAGTGCACACTAATGTGTGGAGCATCTTTGCACTCTTTGGGTGGTGTAACACTAACTTTCATGATGGTGTTGGAAGCATTTCGACACCTATTTTCATATAGAGCATGTAACGGTTTAAGTGACAGTTTGTCATAGGTGACATCTTCTTTTTTCTTCTCCCGTTTTGATCCTTATTTTTAAAAGTCACTCTTTCATTTACTAATATTCAATTTTGATTCTTATATTTTATATTTTTGTTCTTGGCTCATTTGTCAAATTTTAATTTCATCCTTGGATGTATAATTATAATTTATTATTTTTTTTAAAAAAATTGGTCCTTATTTTTTAATTTATATACCTTTTGTTTTGGATCCTTTTGTGAATTTAATTTTTCTTTCCAATTTGCTCCTTCAATTTAAAATTATAGATTGCCATCTTATTTGCCTTTTATTTCAAGTTAGATCCTCATTCTCTTAATTGCTATTTTTATGTTTGTTCCTTTAATATAATTGATTTTTTTTTCTATTTCATCATTCTATATTTGATTTATTGGGAGATGAGATTCATGATTTTTCCAGATGTGATACTTCTAGTTTAATAACTCGAGTCATGAGTTTAAAAAGTTAACAATGCCTCACATCAGTTTTTTTCACTTATTTTTTTATGTCATCCTTCGTGATTGTTCATTTTGAAAATTAGGCTTTGTAATTTTATTTTCCTTTCAATCAGGTTATCATGATGTCATGGTCTAGGTAACATGTTTGACAGGGTAACTTTGTATTTTTTTAGGTCACTTTTTTATATTTTTTTTGTTTCATCCTTTAAAATTAGGTTATTTTTTTAATTTAAGTTTGGTCATTTTTATTATTTTTCCTTTCATTAGATTATCTTGTTCGCATGATCTAGCTTACGAAATTTGGCATCCTTACCCGATTTTACAGCTATTTTTTTTTTTAATCTTCATTTAGTTGACTAATTTCTTTTTCAAAATTTATTATTCTACATTTAAGTTGTTTGGGATTGACAATCACTATTTATTTCAATTTACTTTCTCTTCTCTTGTTATAATTATCATTTAAAAAAAAAACATTGTTTTATTTACTTTTATTTTTTTAATCATATTATTAAATAAAACCATTTTATTATATCCAATTGTATCTATAACTTAAGTGTGATTTAGTGCATGAGCGTATTTTTTATATTAAAAAAATCAACTCGATTTACAGTGAAGTGCTAACCATATATTTCTTCTAAATTGTTTTGAAGTATTCTTGAAAAAATTTCAACAATCATATTATCTAACATTTTGTTCAACCATAAATATTATTTGTGCCAATGCTTTTGATTTTTCATGTCAATAATTTTTCTTTTGTATCGACTAATTTAAAATCATCTCCAGTTTCTCTTTGTAAATCTAAAATGTTTTTTTTTTTAATTTTTTTTCTTAAAAATAGCACAGTATAAGCAATATTTTATTAAATAATATTACGTGAAAAAATTAATTATAAAATAGAGATTAAAAAATTACTAAATCCTTCTAATCTTTAAATTAAATTAAAGTATATACTATGATAATATTGAGATAAAAGAATTAGGGAAAAAAATAGTAGCGGTTGGCTTAACATAAAACCCAAAAGATCCAACGGTGCAAAAATAAGACCGACCTCCTCCTGAAAAGTGAAAAGTGAAAACGCACACTCTCTCTGCCTCTCTCAGCTCAGGTGGGGATTCCAGTACTCATAAAAGACGGCAAAACACCCCTAGAATAGTCCTCCCACCGGAAAAAAAAAAGAAGAAAAAATCATGGCTTTCAGTTCTTGTCTCTTATCCAGATCCAAACAGGCAACTACTTTTCTTCTCTCTATTTCAGATCTTCATATCCTCGTTTCCATTCATCCATTCATTTCGTATCGTAGGATTTCGATTCCTGTTTGTTTTCCCGCAAAATCGAGGAAATGATGAATCTATTAACTCTGATGTTTTTTTTGATGTATTATGTTTAGTTTATAAAACTGAAGAAATGTTGAACTTTTTTAGATATTTTAGATTTTTGGGTCAATGTGGGTTTTTTTTTTGCTTCGATTATTTTTCTGTTGAGGATGGAATTAAATGTTGGCTGGGAATATTAGATTTTATGGAAAATTCAAATTCTATTGTGGGTTCTGTTAGGGGAATTATTGTGGAATTAAATTAAAACTTTTTAGGGATGTGCCGTGATTTTTCGTTCAATTATTGGGATTTTGTTTTGACTAATAATGATTTATTTTTTGGGGGGTATATTTTGGGTCTATGCAGTTGTATGGAAGTCAAGCCATTTTGAATCAGCAACATGCTTTTCCAGTTCGTTATTATGCAAAAGAGGCTGCTCCTGCCGGGCTCAAGGGAGATGGTCAGTACACCCTTAAACTTCTGTTATTAAATGGGTTTTTGTCACATGTATTGTTGATGACACTCAAAATTTAGCTTTGCCACATTCAAAGCATGTTGTTTGGAGATGATAAGTGCTGGACCAAAAAGTTGAATGTTGGTGGCCATGTGACCACATGCATCGTGCTAGGAACTTGAAAAAATATTTTACAAAGCTCAGAGCAAAATTACATTTTAATTTTGTTTTTGAACAGCCCAATAAAGCATCTACAACCTTCATACTATGCAACCCTAATCTCTTGGGCTAACAGCCAACCCTCACCAGTTTGGGGATTGAGGTGTTGTTGTTTTTGTTGTTGCTATTGCATTGTTGTTGTTGTTGACGACGACGACAATGGTGATCACAATGATTTATATTGTTGCCTCATATTCTAACTAGGATACTCTTACAATCCAGTTAAAAGTAAAATACGTGGTAATCATCGTGATCACAATGATTTATATTGTTGCCTCATATTCTAACTAGGATACTCTTACAATCCAGTTAAAAGTAAAATACGTGGTAATCATCGTCATTTGTTCATGACTCTATGATCCGTAATAACATCTTTTACTCCCGGTAGATGGAACTATTCACAATGAACACTGTGATGATTTGGCAACTTAATGCAAATCTTCCTTTGAACTAAACAGAGATGTTGAAGGACATCTTTCGGGAAATCAAGCAGAAATTTGAGACAGCCATTGGGGTACTTCGGAAGGAAAAGATCACCATTGATCCTGAGAATCCAGCTGCCGTGTCTCATTATGCGAAGGTCATGAAGACAATTAGAGAGAAGTAAGATATTCTTTATTCTTCTATTTTCTGATAGTTTCTCAAGTCTCTTCTGAGGTGTTTCCATGTTTTGCACCCCTCTTTCTTTTGGGTGAGCATTTGGTTTGGTTCTGGTGGATCTTGCATTGAATGGATTTATATTCATTGTTTGTGCTGAATTTGGTATGCTTTCATTTAATGATCCATGATGTATTTACTGGCCTCTGTTCTGTCTCTGCAGGGCTGGCTTGTTTTCAGAATCACAAAGGATCCAGTTTACTATTGAAGAAGAAACACAAGATATTCCAGATGCTCGGACATTTTTTCTGAAATTACAGGAAATAAGAACCAAGTAATCCTCTTTTCCAAGATCTTGTCTAACCTGTTCTAGATTTTATTGCTGTAGCAAATGAAGCTTCATGTCATATTTGCTATATATGAATTATCCTCTTACTAGGATGTAGAAGAAATAGCTTTTTTTTCCTCTGCCCTGCCTTGACAAACATTTGTCCCTGTGGATCTGAAATTAACACTAACATCCCTAGTGACTGATGTGCTATTCATTTGTTATAAATCCAAAGTTATATCGATATCTTAGCATCCCCTTGTTGCATTTCTCATTTGCAATGTAATGATGGATATGGGTTTTTCCGCTTCAGGAGAGGTCTCTCTGATGAGCTTGGTGTAGAGGCTATGACGATGGATGCATTGGAAAAAGTTGAAAAGGAAATTAAGCAACCTCTGATGAGGAATGATAAGAAAGGAATGGCTCTTCTTATGGCGGAATTTGATAAGGTTAATAAGAAGTAAGTGTTGATTTAACAACTAAATATACTTCTTTGTTTTTTCTTTTTTGAATGGTGATGTGGTTTATCTTACCTGCAAGAGTATTGTACTTTGTGATGGTCAAGTATATATGAAAAGTTCTTGATGGAGTTTATTTTAACTGCATGATCATTCGTTGCCTTCTGAAACCTGAAGCTTATACAGTCCTTAACTGTCTGAGGACTATTCTGAGGACTTATGAATGTTTGCTTTTATTGACAAATGAACCATCTTATGAATTGGTTTACAAAAGAAGTTTGTGTGTCTATATATTGACTGGAGGACTTACTTCAAATATATAGACAATCTATATATTGTCTATATATTTAATGAATAGTCAATGTAACTAACATGTTGATTTACTATTACCAGCAACTAATTTGTGTTTGGTAAGTGCACATTGGTGCGGTTGGTAGTTCTAGTGCAGTGAGTTTGACATGGAGATAGTATCCAAAGTGTTTTTCTTCCTGGTTCCCTTATGGTGGCTATTGTGATGATTTTGCTCTTTAGTTGGAATTTGTAATATCAGAAGGGAAGATTTGACTCTATTTTCTTTTCTTCTTTTTTTATCTTTATAGGCTTGGAGTTCGTAGGGAAGATCTACCAAAATATGAAGAGGAGTTGGAACTTAAAATTGCCAAGGCACAATTGGAGGAGCTGAAGAAGGATGCTGTCGAGGCGATGGAAACACAAAGGAAGAGGTATTTTTTTATTGTTTTTGTGCTTGTTGTCTTGTGATTCTGAACCTCGTGGTTCTAAACATGCTAGCTTCCTACACTTGGCTTTGGGCTGGCAGCAAAGAAATAGGATGGACATGGGTTTAGCTCCCATTTCTTTCTTTTTCTGGGAAAGAGTACTTTTTTCAGAGTTTTTTTTTTTTTTGTATTCCTGATGAATGACCACTGAATAGGGATGTAAGTCAACCAAAATGACTTGAATTGACTCAATTCTAAGCTCGATCGAACTAGTTTAGAGCATAATTCAAACCGAGCTTGAACAAAATTTGAAGCTTGTTTAAAAGTAAGTCTAGCCGAGCATGACTGTTAGGTTGCTTAACTAGGTTTGTTCATGAACATGTGCATTTATGTGTTTTTGTAAGCATTCCAAAGTGGCTTGTTCTAGAGCAATAAAAACCCGTGTTCTATATCTTTAGGAGGTAATGAAAATAGGGAAAAGATTGAAAAAGCTTGAGGACATTCTCTTGTCTCATTATTATTATTTTCAATTTTTTCTTGAATGAAGGTGATTGACAAAAAGGCTGCTCCTTTTGTACAAATTGTTTGGCATAGAAATTCAAAAAAAAAAATTATGAGTTGTATTTTATGCTCTGAAACCTTAAAAGGCATTCTTGCTAGATGAATTTTGACTGTGACTTGACTTTACCTTTAGGCTTGTTGTGAGCCACCAAGCCTAATGAACTGATGAGCATGATTAAAAATTTGTATCTTGAGCCGAGCTTGTGCAGAATACCTGTAAAACGACTTGACCTTGGCCTAAGCTTGATCAGCACTACAACCTATCCAACCTGAGTTTGATTAATCTTCTATCCGGCTTCACCCCTATCCCTGAATTTGGGTACTAGCATGAAGTCGATGTTCCTGGAAAGAAAGAAAGAACCTTGAGCAAATGAACTGATGAGCATGATTAAAAATTTGTATCTTGAGCCGAGCTTGTGCAGAATACCTGTAAAATGACTTGAACTTGGCCTAAGCTTGATCAGCACTACAACCTATCCAACCTGAGTTTGATTAATCTTCTATCCGGCTTCACCCCTATCCCTGAATCTGGGTACTAGCATGAAGTCGATGTACCTGGAAAGAAAGAAAGAACCTTGAGTGAATTTTTGTGAAACAAAATCTGATTCATGCCATCATTGAGTTCCACTAATGCCTGGCAAGAACCATGCATTAGGTCAAAGCATGGCATACCTGTCCATTTGTCTTAAGTCAGCTGAAATGATATGCTCCCTGCTGGCAAATCTTTTCATTGTGCATTTGAAGTTAGATTGATGAGTCATTAGTGGGGATAATATTAGCCTTTCCTTGGTATATATATTTTTTTGATAAAATTAATTGATATCACCTCTGTTGTTCTTTTTTTTTTTCAGGGAGGAATTTAAGAATGAGAAAGAGGTTGATGTGAGGTCTTTGGACATCAGGAACTTTCTCTAAATCGTCCATGGCTTGTTAATGGTCTGGCTTGATATTGAGCTTTTTTCAGGCACCACCTAGAATGTGGGAAATAACCATCTGTTTTGCTTTGATAATAAAAAGGTGTTGCATCACAGCAGTGCCTTTTCGTGTTAATTCAAGTTGATAGCCAGGAGGGGTAACTGGTATTATGTTGTCACTTGTCTTGCAATGAATTATTTGTTTTAGAAAGTCGCTTGTCTTTGCAGACTAA
>Ga0325404_1008018_pt1 | contig 10940 bp, 3 predicted proteins | sample PopdelMetagenome_18_FD_205664 | JGI IMG/M metagenome (GOLD analysis project Ga0325404, IMG submission 205664) | Populus deltoides microbial communities from Bellville, Georgia, United States - Xylem-Control-R1 | ecosystem: Host-associated > Plants > Phyllosphere > Stem > Wood/Secondary xylem...
TTCTGAGCAAGCTTGTTGAAAGAAATCGGTTCCAGCATCAGCTCCTCAGAGTTGGAAGAGAGATCAAGTGACACCAATCTGGATAAATGGGAGATTTCTGGGGGAACTTGGCCTGCAAAATTCGATGCATTTAGATTTAAATGCGTCAAATGCAGGAACTGACCAAAGGAAGATGAAATGACAGAGCAATTGAAGTCATTGCGAGAGAGATCGAGCTTCTGAAGATGATGAAGGGAGAAGAGAGTGCTGTTAGAATGGAGGGTTCCATAAAGCATGCTGCAACCAAGGTCTAGGCCAATTACATGGCCAGTTTTCATGTTGCATGTCACGCCATCCCAAGAGCAGCAATCTGTACCCTCTTTCCACAGCACTCTCTTGGGTGGATTACATGAAAATCTATATGGTGAAGAAGGCATCATGGGAAAGGAATTTTTGAATTGGAGCAAGGCCAGGCTCTGGTCACCGGGGCATAATTTTACTGGAGAGGAGAAATTGGAAGAAGAATGAGCAGGTTCGGAGTGCGAAAGGAAGAAAAGGAGGCAGAGAAATTGAGCGAGCAACAATGAAGATCCCATCATTCCCTAAAAGTACTCTTCTTGGAGATTGATGGGAGACTTCTATTAGAATGTAGTTTATATATAGAGACTTCTCCGGAATGCATAATTTCCCCTTTCCTCGTTGTTTCTAAAATTATTTAAAAAAGAAATCATATAAATATATCATCAAAATATATACTGATGGGATAACAAAAGTCTAGCCAGAATAAAATTGAAAGCAAATTCCTTCACTGCTGCAAAACAGACTAAAAACGAAATGGAATTTGAAAGGTTGCAGTATGGAAACCAATAGCAAAAATAGACTGGCCAACAAAGTTTGCACTGATAAGTTGCCATTGTTATTCGGAAACTACAATATTTGGATTAAAGAAAAAAATAAAAAATAAAAAAATAATAAATTCATAAATAGCAATTGAAAATTCATAAAATTAAGTCCCTCTTTTTGTTGTTGAATAGTGAAATGGATATTCATTTTGTCGCATAAAATATAACACTTCTATATTAGATATGCTAAGTCATTATTCTAAATTTAAATTATATTAAATACATGATTTTTTGTATCTCAATAAAGACATGCAATAAACATAAGGTTTTATACCAATAAATGACTAGGAATAACCTTTATTTATATAGTAAATTTTGGTATCCAATAATAACTAACAAGAAAATAATAGTTGACTCGTGCATATAAGCATAAGATTGAGCTGAGTAGAAGAAAGATTTCTAATTGCCTCTCCTACTGGTGAGACAATGAATGTACTTTCTGAACATTTAACTCTAACAAAATTTTTTTTTTGCCCTTAAATTGAAATTGTAATCTAATTGCCTCTCTTATGCGCAATACATGTATTTTATGAATCTTTTATCTCTAACAATAATTTCTTTTTTCTTTTAAATTGAAAATGTAATTTTTTAAATACTTGAAATTAATTTTTAAACAATCACAAAATCCTATCAACTCTTTTATTTTAAAATTTTTTTTAACAGTTTTAACTCTTTAATTTCCTAACAGCTCTTTTATTTTTTAAATTATTATAACAACTCTTTAATTTTTTAATTTATTTCTTGACTAACTGATACATGCTAGCAGCCTATATATACCATGCATTTTTACAATCAAGGTATCCTGAAAACACCATAGTATTTTTTTTGTGTTTGCAAAGTTTGCTGGTATTTTCTTTTGATCTTGGTTGGTCTATTTATTTATGTAACCCTTGTTTTAGAGGAGAAATTTGTTGAATGATGAAGAATGACCTTGGATAGAGAAAAATTTTCTTAAGGACATTCTTCGTATAGGCCTCAGATTTTATTTTGTTTCTGTTTTTCATTGGATTTTCTTACAAAAGGTGGAATACTTGGTTTTTTTTTTTTGTTTTAGAAATGAGATTTTTGAATTTATACTTAACCAGAAAAAAATGTTTGTTATCCTAATTCATGGATAGTAAAGTTATGTAGGTCCAGTATTTAATTCCATCAATATTGACCGGACCATAATGAACTTGCACATATTTCCACCTTGGACTTGTCTGAATTGGGCACCACTAGACTTGGTGCATTGAATTTCTAGGATGGGCCACCTCAATTATGTTTATTATTTTCAAAGGTATTCATATTTCACCACTCGTTTCTAGCTATGTTTATTATTTTTCACGATTTGATTTCGATACTTTTCAATATTACAAAGTATTTGAAATTGCAGTTGCAATTTGTCTTTGAAAAATTCTGATTTTTTTTTTAGTTTTAAATTATAATATATTTTTTATTTTTGTATCGTTTTGATGTGATGATGTCAAAAATAAAATTTTAAAAACATATATTATTTAGATGTATTTCCAAGCAAAAAATAATTTAAAAAACAACATCTACTGCACTTCTAAACAGGAACTATGCATACATCTATCTTTGTAAAATTGGTAACTATTCAGTCTAGAGAAAAATATCAATCAATCCCTAAAATTGTAAAGAAATTCGAGAATATAAAAGCTCTATCTCGGAACATAAATGGAAGAACCGTTTAATCTAAGTCCATGTCATATGTTATTAGTTGATAAATAGTTTTCAAATTATTGGATGGCCCAAAAATTTTGGAATTCCATCCCATTTCGAGTCCAAAACCGTGTGTGTGTATTACAAAGAAAGAGAAAACGAAAGTCATTCTTGTTGGGTTTCGTAAAGCACTGTCAAAGAACTAATTCAACTTAAAAGCTTAGGTTATTAGGTGAGGTCCCAAGATATTATTTATATTATTCTCTAACACACCCCTTCAAGTGAAAGCTCTTGGAGCTTAAAACTTGCATAGACCCACATTACCTTGTGCTTAATTTTTATCAAATAAATAGGGATGCTGAAATTCAAACTTGTAACCGCTAGGTCATCAACCCTCTGATACCATGTCAAAGAACCAATTCAACCTAAAAGCTTAAGTTATTAGGTGATGTCCCAAGATATGATTTATATTATTCTCTAACAAACACAAACATACAGTGAAAATAGTAAATTTGAATTTTTTTTCATGAGTCCTGAGAATCTTGTTAGAACGATTTAGAGTTGTTTAAGATTTATGCGAAGATTACCTGAAGATTTGAACTTTATTTCGACTTTGAATATATGCTTCAAGGTTGGGTTGTCGCAAACCATAAGTCTTCCAATTGTTTGGCCTCTAAAGGTAATCCACACGAATTATCTGTAAAAAATCTCATAAACCTTTTTAGAAGAAAGGGATTGTTATACTTAAAGTAATTGCTTTTTTTTTTCTAAGGTATTTCAATATTGTACTAATCTACTCACCTTTTTCACCATCCACGTGAAATAAGAGGCATATCTTTCTATTTATAAGGAAACCTTATATATATAAGGTTTAGTCAATTCCCTGTATATTAGTTTAGTCAATTCAATATATAAGGTATCTGACAAACACCTACATATTAGTCAATTCAATGTATAAGTTATCTGACAAGTATCTACATATTAGTTATAAGTATCTCTCATACTTCAGTTTATGAGAACAATTGTTTCCTTTTATAAAGAAAAGAACATCATATATATTAGTCTCAACAGCTCTAATTAATGTCTAGTCTTAATATAGCATTGACCACGAATAATGGTTTGATGTAATAAGAATTTCATAATTATAACAACCGTATAATTTTCTTTGCAAAATATTTTTTTTCTAAGGACTTTATCTTTATTCTAGATTCATTAATCAAAAATTTAATGAATATTAAAGATAAATAAGCATTTATTAATAAATTAAATATATATACATGAACAAAGTCAATACCACATATAACCAATTGATTGATTATAGGTCATATGTACACCCCCGGTTATAATTTTTCTAGGTTATTAAAATATAAGAAATTTAACTGATAGTAAAATGGGTTAAATTAAATTAAAAAAACCTAAATCAAGATAAAAATGGTGAAATTAATGAAATGAAAAGTGAATATAATGCTAAATTGTTAGAAAGAAAAATTTACGGGGACAAAATAAATACATAAGACCAAGAGGGGTCAATGTTCAAATAACAGAAGCTTAGGGGTTTATGTACAAATGATAAAATGACCCCTAGGGTTTAGAGGATTAATGTATATGTTTTATAAAAAGGTTAAACAAGAAAATTTGGATTTTCTTACATAAAAATCACCTACTGACCAATTTAGCGCTATTAAGCATAACGCTCAATCCAACCATTAGATCAAACTAAACATTTATGAGAGCCTCCTTCACATATAGTTTCATATACAATTAAAATTTTAGAGTGATCAGAGTTCGGTAAGGTTGTCAAATAATATGGAGAATTAGACTGAAAAATAGCATGAAAATCATTGATGGCAGTTTTGTAAATATGCTTGATCAGCTGGAAAATTGCAGTAGCTCTCTTCTTCATTAAACCACGGCTAGACAGGAAAATAGGAGGAGAAAAAACAGAGAAAAGAGATATTGGAAGAGAAAGAGAGAAAAAGGCAAGGTGGAACCCAACAATTGTGTTAGGAAAAGTGTTTTTAGCTAGAAATCAACAAGAAACAAGAGAGAAAAGAAGGAGCAAGGGAACTTAGGAGACAAAGAGAAGACATATGGATGACAAAAATTCCAACAACTATAACTCCACAGTTGGATCAGAACAATATTTGAATATATTGTTCTCCTCCATGTCTTGTACATTGTCACCAGAGGGATTGTCTATATCAGTTCTCGTGTGAGAGATATCACAGGAGGAAACTTTCTATGAAAATACACTTCTGGACATTCTCAGTCGTCAACCATTTTCTCCACCGTTCACCGTTGGATCGGGCTATAATTTGGATATCATGTTCATCCTGATTCTATCTATATTCTGAATGGTGGAGATCAAAACCAACAACTCCGAACAGAAGTTGTACTTCTTGCACAATAAATCTACAAGTTTTAGGTCAGTTTAGTTAAACCTATGATTCTGGAAATTTTATCGTTGGATGGAGTTGATATTTGGATATGTTATACTTTTAATAATGAATTATAACTTGACCATATGGATTGTTGTAATATTATTCGTTTGTTATTTATGAGTGATTGAAATTATTGCCAAAATTAGTTTTGTGTGAGCTGAAAGAACCCCAAAATTAAAAGGACATGGAGTAATAAAGAGACTTTAGGGTTTCTGTGACAGCCCTGAACATCTGTGGTTGGAAGAGGGGGGTAAATACCTCTCCAATTTTTATTTTTTTAATGTCTCTAAGAAACTAAAGCAAGGCTATTGTGACAACCCTACTAATGGGTGTTAAGGGGCTGATTTGGACAGCCCCAAGAACAAAAACTTATAGGAAATTAGAGTCTCATATAAAGTGATTACAGTGAGGTAAGTTTGGGTTAAGAAATTAGCTTGGAAAAGTTTGCACGATTCGAGTTAACGGATAACTATGTGAACACGAAATAATGATCTAATTTGGATATGGAAATCTTGCATGAAATCATATAATGATGCTTGCTAGATTATAAAAAAAAAACTTTGAAAAGGGCAATGAATGATATTAAATATTGGTCTTCTGTGGAGCAGGAGAGGCATCGATTGTGGGACCTCAAGCTAGCAGAACGAGACCACTAAGAGGAACAACTAGGTGTTTACCACCTCACCTCTTTATATTTTGAAGAATTTAATACATTCTAAAATTTTATTTTTTTATGCTACATGTTGATTTATGATAGTAAAGGATGAGAAATTTGATAGTGGAAACAAGATTAAATATGACGGCTGGTGTCATGAGTGTTGCCGGGAAAAACATTGTATAAGGTAATAGTGGTTGTTATCCTAATTTCTAAGGATAATTCGGATTGATATTAAAAGTCAGCCACATGAGTGGGGGCAAGGAAAGTTAGCCGACCATATAAAGAGCAAAGAGAAAAGGGGGGAATTTGTGGTTTTCCTTAATGAATTTATTAAAATAGGTTGTTTTCTTTATGTGAATGTGTATGTGAATCGAATGAAATTAGCATGAAAGAATGAGGGAACTCTTTGTTCCTTAAGGCCATGCTTTCGGTCAATTATGTATCAAAGAGGGAGGATGTTTAATTTGACATATTTAGCTTAATGACGTGTGTTTAATTGTGTCAAAATGAGGAAACAATGCATGTTGAAATGTCAAGGATTGTGTTTAGAAAAATATTGTTTGGAAAGTTCGTAAAATTTATAAGAATGTTCTATTTTGACGTTAAGAGGGAAGATTGAAATAAATAGGATAAATTGGCTCTTAAAAATATATTTTTGACATTCTTATATGATATGTGATATTGCTAGGGGTTGAGATAAAAAAAAAAAAGTTAAATTGTAGATGTTGTGTGTAAATGAAAAGGTTGATAAATCTATACAGATTTGTCTAATAACTTTTGGAGAGAATTCGAGTAGGAGAATGAGAAAATTAAGATCCGGTTCCTGCATAGTAATTGTATTTTTAGATATTGACTAACTAAGGAAACGAAGGTTTTTCCACATTAGAGTTTTAATGTAAACAAAAATTATGTTCATCGTGTGGTTCTATTGTTGATTGTTTCCACTTTTTAATTTGATTTCTCTCATTTTAACTATGCAAAGAGAAAAGATTTTGTGACATGTGGTTTATGATTATAGTTTATACAAATGTCTTTTTTTTTTTAAAAGAAAGAAAATGACAATGACATATACAAAAAGAAAGAGACTCATTGAATAACAAAGGCAAATAATGCTTTTGCATATTTTTGTTAACCCATGAACAAAATCTATGTCTATATATAAACTTATAGATCCATATGTCTCAATTAATAAAGAATCAATAGAAAATGAAAGAATCAAAATCAATCATAATATTTCTTGAAACAAAAGAAAAATAATAGAAGATGAAACATAAATCATAGATTAAGTAATCCTTCTTGAAGACTTTTTTAAGAATAAGAAAGAGGTACATATCATGAAACAAGGTTTCATCCTAAATTAATGTAAATTTTTCATTAAAAAAAATAGAGAAAGCTTGAAATAATTGAGTTTTGTTTTTGGAAATTGCAATTACTAATTCAAGGTGTGTGTATTCTTGATTCTATGAGAATTTTTATGAAAATCTTTCATTCACTTCTCTTCAATAAAAGTTTTATTTTTCAAGAATTTATCCTAATTTTTTGTCTAATTCTTTTTCTGAATATTGATTCAACCTCTAATAAAATAGATATGCATCGGTTATATTACTTCTTTTCAACAAGTTTGGAAATGACTATAGCAACCCTAATGCTCCAATAGAGAGAATTACCTATGATTGACTTAAGGAAAATTTCCAAACCAAAAATTAATAAAAAAAAATTCATGTTATTATGTTCAAATTTATGCATTCCCTTATTCATAATGTAGATTAAATGAACATAAATAGTTATACCAGAGGTTCCCTTATTCATATGAACATATACTCTAGGAGAAATGTTTTTATGCAATATTAACAATTTTATAATTATTTTTTTAGTGTTAAAATATTTTCGTTTATGATCATTCCTATTATCTATATATATCAAGAAAGATATGTGGACTAATAAGGCTATTATGAAATATTTACTTACAAATAGGCAAGCTATTCTATTCTAGTTCATAGTTTCTCTTGTTATATAATTGGTCCAGGGGACACACCAGATATTTTAGTTGTGCCTATATCACTCATTATAGGAACTAGGCACAAGCTTTCTCCATCCAATTCTCATTAATGGAGTGTGGTTCGTTCAAAAACTTCATACCTCTTTATTTATCGATGAGATGTGTGGATTTTTCAAAACTTCATGGACATAAAAAAGAGAGACCACCACGGATTGTTTTATGATAAACAAATGCATTTTATAAGTTCATTGTTATGGATAACTCTTATAAAATATTGGACCTATGACGTACGAGACTTAAATTCTAGATGTAGATGCATGCTATATAGTTTATTTTCATCCTTTAAAGACTACAAGTATCAAGGGAGCATCCATTGACAAAAAGATTACACTAAGATTATCATCACATGGCTTTGACGTAACCAAGAGATCAAAAAAATTTGAGAATAATCAGACATTCACAACAAATGATGAAGAATTTCTTACAAATTTAAGGATTAGTAATTTGTTTTATAAATTGAATGGATTTAGTCTTATATATACACAAAAGCATAAGGGAATCAAGAAATAAAGAAGATAAGCTATTCTTTCTTTTTATTTGTCATCATAAGAATGACTTGAATCTTTTGGAAATCCTAGTTAGCATAAGCATGATAATGGGGGTTCTCATTATTAATTATTACTCAAATAAACATTAAATAATATTCTCTTACATATTTGTCCATAAATCCACATTCTCTTACATATGTAATTATTAGAATAATTTTAGAGATTCATATAATGGATAATTAACTTATATGATATTTTATTTCTCCATAAATCTAGGCACTCTGACTTGCATTATATTATCTTATTTATATATGAAAAATGTTAACATTCAAGATTATGCAGGTTGGGAGTGCGAATGGAAGAGAAGGAGGCAGAGAAATTGAGCGAGCAACAATGAAGATCCCATCATTCCCTAAAAGTGCTATTCTTGGAGATTGATGGGAGACTTCTATTAGAATGTAGTGTATATATAGAGACTTCCGGAATGCAGAATTTCCGGCCCCTTTCCTCGTTGTTTCTAAAATTATTTAAAAAAGAAATCATATAAATATATCATCAAAATATATACTGATGGGATAACAAAAGTCTAGCCAGAATAAAATTGAAAGCAAATTCCTTCACTGCTGCAAAACAGACTAAAAACGAAATGGAATTTGAAAGGTTGCAGTATGGAAACCAATAGCAAAAATAGACTGGCCAACAAAGTTTGCACTGATAAGTTGCCATTGTTATTCGGAAACTACAATATTTGGATTAAAGAAAAAAATAAAAAATAAAAAAATAATAAATTCATAAATAGCAATTGAAAATTCATAAAATTAAGTCCTTTTTTTGTTGTTGAATAGTGAAATGGATATTCATTTTGTCGCGTAAAATATAACACTTCTATATTAGATATGCTAAGTCATTATTCTAAATTTAAATTATATTAAATACATGATTTTTTGTATCTCAATAAAAACATGCAATGCACATAAGGCTTTATACCAATAAATGACTAGGAATAACCTTTATTTGATATATGATAATAACTAATAAGGAAATGATAGCGGACTTGTGCACATGAGGTTGAGCTGGGCAAGAAAAAAATCTTTGCCCTTAAATTGAAACTATAATTTTTTAAACACTTGAAATAAATTTTTAAACAATCATGAAATTCTAACAATTTTTTTATTTTAAAACTTTTTTTTAACAATTTTAACTCTTTAATTTCCTATCCGCTTTTTTATTTTTAAATTATTTTAACAACTCTTTAATTTTCTAATTTATTTTTTGACTAACTGTTACATGCTAGCAGCCTATATATACCATGCACTTTTACAATCTAGGTGCACTAAAAACACCATAATATTTTTCTGTGTTTGCAAAGATTGCTGATATTTCTTTTTGATCTTGGTCTAGTTATTTCTGTAATCCTTATTTTAAATGAGGAACTTGTTGAATCATGAAGAATAGCCTAAGAAAAGTTTTCTTAAGGACATTCTTCGTATACACCCCTCAAATTCTATTTTGTTTCTGTTTTTCATTGGATTTTCTTACAAAAGGTGGAAGACTTGGTTTTTTGTTTTTTTTTTTTTAGAAAAGAGATTTTTGAATTTATACTTAACCAGATAAAAATGTTTGGCCACCCAGATGAATGTAAGGTGGAAGACTTGTCGGTACGGCTTTCCCTGGTCTTCTCTCCAAATACAACGCAACTTGACTTGATATTCATGGATAGTAAGTTTATGTAGGTCCAGTATTTGATTAGCATAGACTGGAACAGTAAGTTTTTGACTGGAAAAAATGGTTATGCACTTAATTCCACCAATTTGTATGGAAGACTGAGGTGGAAGACTTGGTTTTTTTATTTATTCTTTTTAGAAATGAGATTGTTGAATTTATACTTAACCAGAAAAAAATGTGAGGCCAAACCAGATGATTGTAAGGTGGAAGACTTGTTGATATCATTAATTTGTCTAAAACAAATTAATTGGTTATTTGATATCCACCAAATGATCAGAACAGTGTTTGACTGGAAAAAATGGTTATGCTCTTTCCGCATTTAATTTCCAGGATGGAGATGTTTACGCGTTTCTCGTTGAAGCCAAGGCCACCTCATTTACGACGACTTCAAAAAGTTTTGACATGTTCATCACTCGTTTCTAGCTATGTTTATTATTTTCCAGGATTAGATTTTGAGACTTGCAACTATTATGAAGTCGTTGGAATTGTGGTTGAATTTTGCTTTTGAATAATTTTGATTTTTTTTTAGCTTTGAATTATTATAATTTTTTATATTTGTAATGTCTTGAGGTGTTAATGTTAAAAATAAATTTTTAAAAATAAAAAATATATTATTTCGATATTTTTATAAATAAAAAAACATTTTAAAAAACAACATCTACTAAACTTCTACATAAACATACATTTATTTTTATAAAATCGATGACTGTACAGTCTAGAGGAAAGTATCAATCAATCCCTAGAATCATAAAGAAATTCGACATTATATCCTACGTTTTTTAAGTGCTTATGGGAGCATCCATTGACAAAAAGATTACACTAAGATTATCATCACATGGCTTTGACGTAACCAAGAGATCAAAAAAATTGAGAATAATCAGCCATTCACAACAAATGACGAAGAATTTCTTACAAATTTAAGGATTAGTAATTTGTTTTATAAATTGAATGGATTTAGTCTTATATATACACAGAAGCATAAGGGAATCAAGAAATAAAGAAGATAAGCTATTCTTTCTTTTTATT
>Ga0325404_1008022_pt1 | contig 10932 bp, 9 predicted proteins | sample PopdelMetagenome_18_FD_205664 | JGI IMG/M metagenome (GOLD analysis project Ga0325404, IMG submission 205664) | Populus deltoides microbial communities from Bellville, Georgia, United States - Xylem-Control-R1 | ecosystem: Host-associated > Plants > Phyllosphere > Stem > Wood/Secondary xylem...
CATCAATCCTTATAGTGATATCAGGACTTTTGCAATTACCACCTGTAAAGGCCACAGAACCTAGCAGGTACCTTCCTTTCGGTATGTAAATCATAGTCGGATCAGTAGAGCCACATGCCGCTGTCCAGGCATCAAGGAAGGCTTGGGTGGAGTCTGTTTTCCCATTTGGTCTGGCACCGTAAGTAAGTACATTATAACTTGTTTTGGCAGATGATATGTTAATGTTTAAGCTGACCAAGAAAATGAAAAACAGGATAGAATGTAGACACAACATCAACATTTCCATGTTATTTGCTCAATATATAAGAAACAGAAAGAGACCTAGAGACCTACGGTTGTGATGATCTTGATCAATTGAATGGATTTAGTGGTTGTACAAATGAGATGTTATGAAAGTTGTAGGGGTTTATAGTTGATGTTGAACTTGGAGAGATTTAAAGGGTATTTATACATAGATACGCTCAAATATGGAATATAATTAGTTAGATACAGAAAGGTTACAAATTAATTTAATTTGATAGCAAGCTACAGAGAGGAAGTATAGTGTAGGGTTTAAGCTTGGTAGCTAGGGAGGTCGAGAAGCAGTGAAAATATGGAAAATGGAAGAAAACGGCGGCGGAACTGAAATGGCGACACTTTCGTCTTGTTACATGCATTGCTTTAAAGTAGCCAGGTACAGAGAGGTCCAAAGGTGAAGAGCATTTGGCCACGCCACCATCCGGTTCCTTAGAGTTCAATGAAATTACGAGTCAATCTATTTGTCATCGTTATCATCAACCCAACAATATATATATATATATATATATATGCCATTTCTAATACCTAGTCAATTCTCTCACAACCGCCGCCGCGTTTATATAACTGCCTTCATAATCAAGAAATTCAGCCTTTATGTCTCTTTGTATTTAATTTATTCTGCAGGGGAAGCATGTTTACTAATAAGATTGAATGGAACCCGACGCCCCTTTTCTTTTAACAGATTAATTAGCTGTTCAACATCCATTTTCCTCTAAAACTCTCTGTGCTTCTGATCAGATAAAAGAAATTAGAAACAACCATTTGGTTGAACTCGGTCAATTGTCTGTCCATCCACGTTGGTACGAGATGATTGAGCTCCTTTATTTAAGTGGGTCAAATCTATATCTTGCAACTTTAAACCTGTGAGTGAATTTCTTGAACTACAATCGTACGTATTTTATGACGACAGGTGCAGCAAATATTCCTCAAAATGCTTTGATATGTCATATCACTTGTTTTTACCCTAATAGCACAACATAATTGGAATAAAAAAGTCAGTAAGACTATAATGTTTTACATCCAAAGAAGAAAGAAAATGGTGATGGATCAAGCTTCTTACCTTATAGGGCAGTTTGGGTTTTGACGACAGTACTGATGTTCATCAATGGTAGCGGGATTTGTAACGTTGTTTATAGCGTCACCAATGAATCGAACTCCTCCGATAAATCCAGTGCTCCGTCTAGCCCGTGACTTTATTCTGAACCCATTTGTAGCACCGGTAAAAATTGCCTTCTTAACTGTCACATTCTAAACACCTGGCTCGTCCATGATCTTGTCTTAGCTTCCAATATTGAAAAACAATTATACCCATAATTATCCAAATGCCAGTCATCATAATAATATTTTTATATTTATGTTAAAAAAAAGTCAAGTGGGTTACGTACAGGGTTTAATAATTAAATCATGTCTAATTACCTGATGCCATGACCAGCAGGGCCACATTTGATCTCTTCGATCCACAAGTTCAGAGTACCAGCTAGGTCCCCTGTTTTGATTGAAGAATTCTGGATCACAACATTTTTTTATGCTTCCAAATGGATACCATCTGTGTTTGGGCTGTCGCTTTGACACCTTAAACTCGCACATCTTGATTCTCAGAATTACAGCGTGGAACATAAATATTTGGCTATATATTGACGGAAATCCATTGATCTTTGACTAGTTTTAGTGACTGCACCCATGCCAAAAAACAAGTACATATAAAAATGGCATGCGCGATGTATATAGAGAGTTGTGTATAATGTATATTACTGCATTGAAACGTAGAACCGTAGCTCCTTGAGGACAATTGCTGCCTTCGGCTTTGCAATCCCACAAAGACGACCCATTTGCATTAGGACAATTGCTGCCTTTGGCTTTGCAATCCCACAAAGACGACCCATTTGCCTTGGCTTTTTTTTACTGTTGAGCCGGTAAAAAAAAGCTGCACCATTGGGAGCGCCTTGTGCTAACAAGTCCCAGGCCTTGCAGGGCATTATTACAAAATATTATCTTGTAAGAAATAACTAAAAGACGAGAAATGGAATGATTGATAATAATTAATAAACACGTAATATTTTAAAAAGCAAACAAAGAAACCCGGGAGAGCACATGTATCTTAGAAAGAAAATGAATACTGTAAACTCTTGTGATCGAATCCTGTAAAAATAAAGTTCGGAATTTTCCAAGATATTATCAACTCTTATTCTAGCTGAAAAAACACCCAGCATGAATGAATTTGACACGTAAGCGTGAACGCTAATTTTTCTGAATGGACTCTTTTAAATGTAGGTTGATATATATATATACATTCCCCTGTGAGCTTGCTCACTCGAAAAAGTCATATTTACCCACGAATTGGAAAACGAAGGCATTGAAAAACCAACACTGATTAAAGAAATGGAAAGAATAAAAAAACCTGCTGATGTATTCGCTTTTCTGTACAGTTATAAACTGGCAATCAGTCCCAAAAAATCACAAGTTCTATTCAAACTCACCTCAAAAACCGATGACATAAAAAAAAAAAAAAAAAAAACCCTGGCATTGGGTCTAACCGAAAGAAAAACTATTGGCAAATGCTCAACTTGTAAAAGCAATGACGGCACGAGGGCTTGTGTTATTTACATGGAGATGATTGTAAAAAATGGAGAAGGCATAGTAACTCATCCAGTGATTTGCCATTCAGCCAGTCCAAATGATTTCCATTTATGGACTGTGCAAATTGCGCAGGTGATTAACCATGTCATAGGAACTGCTAAGATGTTGGTAATCAGCCCGACGGAGAAGATTTCCTTGGATTTGCCCCGAGCCATTTGGTCTTGTGCCCAGTTGTGCTGTTTGCGATGAACAGCAGTGACGCACACGAATCCGATGATTTTTGGTCTCATTTGTGTTGTAACTAGCTCGAACTTTCACCACCAACATAGCTTCCTTGTCCCTGGTGTCTTCACACCATGAATTCTGAGGGGCACCATCAACAAAAACCTCCATGGTGGGGAAATCTTCAAGATGAATCGACACCTCGGCAGTATGGTCTGGTTTGATTATGCCAGCAGCTGGAGTGACCTGGTCCAAATAGCACAAATCTTGAAAAGCACAAGGTGGCACTCTTAATTACCTAGAATATGTATAAGGGTGTGCTTAGCACATGGAAATGAATGGTCATTAGCACTATGTGAGCAAGCAACTGGATTTTTTCCTTTACCATACCGCCTCCTACTTTCACTGCCAACGTTTTATAACCAATCCAATGTACACAAAATATATTAAAATTCAATGTTGAAAAGGAAGAAGCTCATCTCTTGAGCCTCATAGGCAGATTTGGTTTATGATAGCAGGAAATGGAGCAAAAGGATCCATCCATACAGCCAACCCCAACTAGTTTGGGATCATGGCTTTGTAGTTGTCGTTGATAAAGAATTGGATACTTTTACATCTTACAATGCTTTTTCAAGGATAAAGACCACTATGATCTGATATCCAGCAAATGGTCCAAACAATGGGTAAAGGGAATGATTAAGGTTTAGTAGTTTTATTTTCTGTGAAGTAGGGACTTACCTCAAGCCATTGGGGAAAGCCATAGGAACCTCTTGGATGATGATCTGATGCTTGTCCATCTTCATCAATTATTGACTGGCCTTCACAAATAATTTCGAACAAAGCATAATTTTCCCCACATTTATTTGTGATACGCAAGATGGTTGTATCCTGGTTTTGAAGGATTATGTTGTTCGTGCTTACAATGGTTTCTGGAATCTTGCATAGTTCATCAATTATGCATCTAATTTCCTCATTTGATTTCATAATGTCTCCAAACTCTTGTCTCCTCACTGACTCGTCAACTTTTGCAATATCAATACTGAATATGCAACGAACAGGCTTGTGATCACTGTCGGTCACATCCATGCAGGCATCATACCTATCCAGATTGGCAGCGAGTTAAAGACATGCATGTGTGCACTTTTTCACTGAAGTGATAATATTCATATGTGGATCCACCAGGTAATGCTCAGGCAAATGCAGACATGGTCAAAGCAAAAAATGAGTCTTAGTTAATTGAAGCAAATTTATCTTTCGAATGTATCTTTATTCCCTAAACATGCCAGAAAACCTTACTAAGAAAGCTTACTGTGATATCAAAGAGACAACAGGACAGTCTAAGCTGCATTCAGATACATGAGCTGACCGGCTATCTCGATATAGCACTCTGTCACACCAGGCAGGGATGCGCTTCTTTTCACCTGAATCATACCCTGCCGACAGTTGCAGATGTTAAGAGTTCAAAATCCATAACAACATAAAAGCTGGAAAAAGATACACCCCCTGGGGTAAGGAGTTGTATAAAGAGTACAGTCATGAATCTGATTCATCGGTCATATTACAGGACACAAAATCATTTACTTAAAGAAGCACCCAAAAGATATCAGCAACCAAAACCCAACTAAATAACCCAAGTCAATTTCCATATTTTACAGTAACTGTACCTGCTAAACCAGGTTGGTGCTTTTCAAACTTGTATGTGGGAGGAAATCTAATAACTGCTTCACGCATTCCTTGGAACACATTTCCAGCTCCCATTTCTGTGCGGAGTTGGTCCTTTTCTTTGAGCCAATCAAAGCATCTCTGAGATACAAAATCCCTTGCTTCATCATAAGATATACCATCAAGCCGATAATTAAAATCACCAAGAAATATAACCATGTCTGCCTCTGAAAACTCGGGTATTCCTTCTGGAGAGTAGTTAGCACCCATAACCTGAACATGCATTTATGCTAAATCATGTGTGGTAAATGTAAATGAATCATATAGAAAGCAATTTAAAGACAACATAGCTTCTCATCGCTAGATGTAAAAACTTACATTTGCACCGCGAAGCATTTGGGCTGCAGATGAAGTGCCAGCTGCAATAGAAAGGAGTAATGGCAAGCCAGTTCTATAAACAAGCCAAATTAAATAGCAGGCAATCGAGCAAGACAAGAACAGGTATGACACCGTACCGGCTGCAGCACCGAAGAAATTAGATGGTCGGCCAAAGGTCATAGTCCGATATACATGGTCAAAATCAGCATTCCGACGATTAACCGCTTCTAAATGTGCTGCAAAGTGGCAATTAACAAAGCACATTACCCGATCATATACCCTAATCCTCAAACCAACAGCACCCTGCACAATCAACATGTATTCACACCAATAAAAAGAATAGTTAGAGAAGACACACTGACCATCAGCTAAGCAGTGTAATAATAGATTTGTGAGGTAGTTACAACTTCAATCCAAGAATTTAAATTATTAAGTGAAGAATAAAGATTTTTTTCCTTCACAAAAATAGCTGTGAGCAGGCCAGGCGAAGACATGCAACACAACTCGTGAAAATAATGCAAGGTCAGAGTCTGTAGAAACCAAGAATGGGAAGGCTTACCTTATTACCAATTGCCCGTCCAAAGCCACATGGAACTGCGGCAGCATCAACATCCCCCACGTGAGCTTTAAGACTATTTCTAACCCTGCCATACATTTATTCACATATCAGAACCAAGATAACCATCAAGGGCTGAGACAAATGAGATTTACAAGAAAAGTTGCATATGCCTAAGCTAGAACTGTCACATAAAATTTCAAACCAAGCTTTTGTAAAGATTCCATTTCAGGGCCAAATTAAGCAGCCTCGTTGCATACACCCCAATAAATAAAACCCTAAACATAAAAAAGAAAATTGTAACAGGCTCACATTCCGATCTTAAAATGCTGGTCTTCTAGAAAGAACATTTTTTTTATACATGCAGATATGCCAATCTAACAAGATGAACTAACTTGAATATGATTTATAAACAATAAAATTATTCAATTTTATCCAGCCATACAGACATCCATTGGTCATTAAAACTATAAGCCTGGTGTCATATTTCTATCAGTCCATGGACACTGACCACATGGCAATCAGCAAGCCTGCTAGCTGCCTTGAACCAACACGTTCAAACGTTGACCCTTCATCCAATGTTTTGCCAATCATGTCTAGCCACCACTGCCCGACAGAACTGCCCTCCAGTCCAACCTGCAGTTGAAAAGAAAACCCAAGCAACATGAAACAACAAAAATGACAGAGAAGAAGAGCAAAGATAATTAAATATAAGCACAATCATAAAAGAGAATGTTGATGCAAGATGTTTAGCAGCATTGCTTCCATTCCAATTATCCTTGCTTTTTTTTGCCTTTTAGATGCAACCAATATATCAAAAAGATTATACACAATTTTCATTGTAACAGCTGCCTAGCACAGTATCACCCCGCATTGTCTTATCCCAGAGTGAGTTCACAGGAAAAATCATGTCTTATGCATTTCATCATGTCCTTTCCATATTTTCCACCCAGTTTTAATGCTTAGACCAAAATTATTCACTTTTTCAAAGATCTTCAACTCGTCAAAACAGCTTGAAAGAAACACCATCATTATATATATCACTTGCAACAGCTGTTTTCCTATATCTTGAAGAAGAAAAAAAAGCTAAAAAAAACTTCTTGTGCAAGCTAGTAGAGTTATCAATGTCATTTCAGAGAATTGATTATGAGAGAGAAAGTCCCTTCAGTCGCACGTGGAAAAAAAACTTTTGGGGGCCATGCAAACAAAAAACCCTTAAGAACATACTTCCCAAGTTCAATAATGGATATGTCTTACAGTTTCCTTTGCCGCAGACATTGCAAGCACACCAGCACCCATTTCAACTTCTTGCAACCCAACAACAACAATGCCAGCATCCCCAGCAGCAGAACCTAACCAGGACACAAGTGAGTCTTGTGAAGCTTTTCCTTGTGCTACATTCCATGTACCAGTCAATATTTTTAAATTCTCTATCCTTGTATACAAAAATTCTTTTCCAGCTAACTCTGATCGCAATATATTGTCAAGGGGTCCTGGAGACATGACATTCCATCCGCGTATACCGCCATGATTAGCCAGGGTGAAAACATAGCCGGCTCCAACAGCCAATTTTATAACTGGACTGCTGTGTGCCACCCATCCTCCATGCAGATTACCCTCAAGGTCTAATACCTGAACAGTACCACTTGCATAACCAACCCATATTCGCAAACCAAATGTACACAAGCACTGAACAGCCACAGAATGATACTGGAAATCTTGCAAACGATTGCCATTTCCATCCCATTGCACAAGTGAGCCGTTTGCACACCCAGTCCAAATCATTCCATCTCTTGTTATTATCAGCGCTTCAGTTCTCCTATTATCATCTCCAAAGCCACCTTTAGAAGCAACTCGGCGAACAGCATCAGCTGCTCCCATTATAGCATTGCGTGAACGCTGAAAGAAACCAAATGAAGTTTGCATTTTCTCTTTCTTTGAACCAGAAACAATTTTCATCTTGATCTCATCTTCAAAGGGAAGGTCCTGTCCTGACAACATGTCCAGTCTTTCAATGTGACCATCTATATTAAACATTTTCAGCAACTCCCTTGTGCGAGCATCCCTGTAAAATAGATGGCTCCCCTTAATTTAACATTATTTAGTAAAATCCATGAAATCATAATGAAAATAAAAATATTTAATCCCCCTCCAACCCAAAAATAAATAGACAGAAAGAAACAGATATAGTTCCCGGTATCCAACTAAGTCTGTGCTAACCACAGTAACTAAAAAGATAAGATCCCCAAAACACAACGAGACTGGGTGAAACCAGCAGTTGTAGAATTTCACAATTTGTTCTAAATCAGAAATTAGATTCATGAGAAAAGAGTCAAAATAATACATCTGTTATGCTTCTTCTCTTTCTGCCTTTTTGGCTGCCTTCACTGAAAATACACCATTTCCCCCTTGCATGGTATCCTATTCTCAACACCTAGCAATCACTGCAACTAGTTACTTATTTGGGATTGAAGTTTAGTTGAGTTGTTAAAGAAAATTGATTTGTCACTTCTGTTCACAAGAAAATGCAAACACCACAGAACTGACAGTGTTATATGCAAAAATAAGATTGAAGAATCATTTGTAGGAATTTGATGAAGACATGCAACGCCTACATCAGGAAACGGATATAACAATATTAGTTTGATAACAGAGAGCCACACGAGTTAACAGTCTATAACCAAATAGCTAAACGCAACATCCCACACCAGATAGTAAGAAGGATTGAAGGAGAATATATTTTTTCAGGATCAAGAGGGTTCTGGATTGGTAGCTTGACCACGGTCCCAGCTAAGACAGAAAAAAAGAACCCTTCATACTAGCTCTGTCTCTACAGATAACTGAGAAAGTCATTTTACTCTCTGAGTTCTCTCATTGGTAGAAATACCTCATATTTCCTCTGATCGCTTTCCCAACTACAGGGTCATTTTGGGTTTCTCTAGCTTGATTTGCCAAGTTCATTCTCTAGGGTGAGTTTTCTCTTAAGGATTTTCATTGTTAATTTTCTGCCATCTTCATAATTAAATGGCTTTAAACTCCACAAATTTACACCACATGCTATCAAATCTGCTCATATTATGAGATATCCCTCTCAAAGAAATATGAAATATATTAAGAAAATACTTTAAGCCTAGAAAGATTGTATTCTATTTGGCTACTCTCAAGGCCATTCTCAATTCACAAGGCATTCAGCCAACATGAATAACAAGGACAAGATAGCAGATATGGCCATGAAATAATGCGCAAGCCATGAGGATCCACAAGTCTCTTGAGAAACAATAGAAAAATTCAAGCTAACATTATAATTTTGGATAACAGGGTCCATATTAAGATAATCATTGATCGAACCATGATGTATAGCAGATTTTTTGTATTTTTCGCTTTTTTCTACTATAGATCAAATTTTATATTTCGCTGGTGTATGAGTGCCGAACCATGTTTCACTCTTAAGACATTGTGTATTTGACTAGACCCTCTAAGACCATTTTCGAATCATATTGTATATTTTAAAAACCATTCCATTGTAGAGAAGTTTCTAAACTACCATGAGACCAATGAGAAAGTTCAGAGAATAAAGCATAATGCAATCATCAAACTCGAGTCAGATAACCACAAAAAAGCACATACCACAATGCAAACGACAAGAACCCAGCACTCCATACTTTAGCCGTAGAGTTATCTGAAAGCAAGTGTTTAACATCGGAGTTCAGCACATTGCTGAATCCATTCGCAGTCACTTGGTTCCTTAGATCAATAAATGACCTCTCCACTAACAATGCAGCCATGTGCCTCTCTTCAGCCGTGAGTGAAAAGGCCTTTTCCAGCGCTTCCCATGGCCATATCTTAATAACTCCCCCCTCCGATCCCGACCACAAATCCCCTGAAAACCAAAACAGAAATAAAATGCAATCCAAACACAACAAAAAAAACAAAAAAACAAAAAAATTAATCAATAATTTTAAAACAGTGAGTACTGACCATAGCAAGTGATGATCATGGACATGACTGGCCCACGATGTGCGACCCAAGACAAGACCTCCCTGACCCGACTTGAATCCGAATCCGGACCTGGATCCATTTTCCAACACCGGATTCTGCCATCTATATGCCCACTCCAAACAACTCGACTCCCTTCATCACCAGTCAAACACGTAACACCGGAACCCGAAGTCAAAGCCACAGACTCCTTGCACGGCGCCGTTTCATCATTCCCACCGTACATTTCCTTCAATTCCCAGACCTGAACGGCACCGTTTTCTCTCCCACCCCATAGTTGATTCTCGGTGGTTACAATCGTTCTCAAAACCCGACCAATTTGAGATTCTCTCAATGGATGTGGCCGAATTTCGAGACTCGGTGGACGGTCTGGGTGAACCGCAGCTCGAACCGGGGCACGGAAAATTCCGGCTCCTCCTCCTTTGCCGATGAATTCGGGTAAACCGAGAGTTTTGTGTGTGTGGGAAACACTGTCGTTGTTTGAGGTATTGGTTGTGGTGTTGTTGGAGAGTTTGCGGTCGAGGAATTGGATCATGTAATCGAGGCGTTTAGTGGAGGCTTCCAAGGAGGAGATGGAGTTGGAGGGCTGTAAATCGTCCTCGTAGTCGGATGAGGATGGTGATGAGATTGAGGAGGAAATGTAACGGTCGAAGATCTTGGGCGTTCTGACCGGAGGTGAAGACGAAGAAGAATCATCGTTGTTGTTGATTTGGGAAGATGGAGAGTGAACGGAGAAGAAAACATCGTCGTTTGGGTCCATAACTACTGTTGTTGTTGGTTACCTGTAACTGAAAAGAGAGAGAGAGAATATAGGGAGAGGAGGTTGGGGTTTGAGATTTTAAGACATTAGAGAGAGAATAACGGATAGAGAGGTTGAAAATTTTACAGCGGTGGACTTCGCGGTACAATACTGTTGGAATAGCTGACAGTGGTGGTGGATTTTATATTTTTCTTTTTCTTTTTGCGAGGTGTTGTTCGCTGTTTTCTTTGGAAGTTGAGCACTAATATAGGAGTGCTTGTGTTTTTTTTTTGCTCTCTCTTCACTGCGTTTTTTAAATTATTTTTTTTTAGTGTTAAATTATTGTATTTTTTTATTATTTTAATTTTTTAATATTAAAAATAAAATAAACAATATTTTAATATCTTTTTAATTAGAAAGTATTTTTTTCAAAAACACCATACACATCATTATCAAACACATTGTTAGTTTAATCTTGGCCCTTTAAATTTAATGGATGGATATA
>Ga0325404_1008024_pt1 | contig 10931 bp, 6 predicted proteins | sample PopdelMetagenome_18_FD_205664 | JGI IMG/M metagenome (GOLD analysis project Ga0325404, IMG submission 205664) | Populus deltoides microbial communities from Bellville, Georgia, United States - Xylem-Control-R1 | ecosystem: Host-associated > Plants > Phyllosphere > Stem > Wood/Secondary xylem...
ACTTAGAATTGATGACACGTCTATAACCTAGGCTTTTGGAAGCTTCATTTTAACTTAGATATTAAACTCGGTTTAACTTGGTATATTTATCTAGAATTTAGCCCGATCTAAGTTTCATGATAAATAAGGGGTTGGTTTGGTATGATTTAATTAAAAACCTGAGTTAATCTATAACTCGATAAAAACCTATTGATTTTTAAAAATAATTTTAAAACGATGTTGTTTTTATTTTTCTTTTTAAAATTAATCTAAGTAAACCTAGGTTAATCCACCCGACCTATAATCTTGACCTTGTCTCAAATTGACCCCAAGTGGGGTTTAATAATTATGATTTGGATAAATTACTCTCTGTATTCTTTGGCTTGATTATTATTATTTTTTTTTAATTTTGCAAGTAATTTTTTCAATATTACACTTTATAACCTAAACTTTGAAAGCGACTAACACTTACATTTTCAGGAGTTGGTGCTAGAAAAAAATAAAAAAAAAATTTATTTAAAAAACTATCATTATATTTGAAATAACAAGTAAAAAAATCCACAAAGCCTAAAAATAACAAAAATATCACTAAGTTCCCTTTAATTAGCACATCCATAACTCAGCGAACTTCTTCGCCATTATGAAAGGCTAGTTTTTCCCTTAATGATTAGATAGTTGCAGCCTGTGAGAGCCAACATCAAGCAATTGCTTTAATGTCCATTTGGGGCTGTGGTGAACTTTCTTTCACTGCCCAATCCTATGATTTCCTGCGTATTCGGTTTCTTAGGTTAAGGTGGTCTGAGAATCTTAGTCTATGCCTAGATATAACTTCATTTTGTGGCTGGCGGTTGTGGGCAAGCTGCGAACTTGTGACAGGCTTCGCTTCCTGCAACTCGACCCTTTGTGTGTTTTCTGTCGGGTTGATGAAGAGTCCCACAATCATTTAGTTTTCAGTTGTTTGTAGACCTCTCTTCTTTGGAGGATGATAAAATCTTGGCTTCATCTGCATAAAAGAATGTCGACCATTAATAGCGCAATTCACGGTCTTCTTTCTGGCAGAAACAACACTGCTAGCAGAATGCGAAGAGTCTCCCTTGGTATTCTTATCTACTTGATTTGGGAAGAGAGAAACAAGAGAGTCTTTGATAACTCTTGCAATCCAGTCCCTTTTTTTTTCACAGATTCCAGGTTCTATTTTACATGATTTTATACTTTCATGAATAGTTTCTTAGCTGCTGGTGTTTTTTGATTGGGGAAGCTTGTTTGTATGGCTGTTATGCATCCTTTTGGAGTCTGGCTATGTTACTTGTCTTACTTTGATGCTGTAGCTAATAGCTTTTTTTTTTTTTATTCTGGTTGCAGCTTTAGTCATTCTCGCTGTTTATATTTTTTTGTGATATATGTTAGGTTCGGCACCTTATCCTTGATTAGGTTCCTCATCTAACCATTGTCAGCTAACAGGTTCAGGGAGTATGTTCTCTTTTTTTTTTTTTAAATGTTGTATATGAGCATGTTGATTCTCTAGCCTTGTATATTTTTTGATCTGATATATATTTACTTATCTTTGATTAAAAAAAAAATGTAACATGTCAACAGATAAGCAATCCTCAATCCACCTTGCAAGATAATTTCCTATCTGAGTTGTGGAAAGTTAGCATGTAAAATTAAAAACATTTTGCAACAATCGCTGGGAGAAAGTATTTCACTCAATTCAAACCAAAAGTGACTTTGAAGGACAAATTATGAATATTCGATTTATTCCACCATTTATTCGTATGCCAACAATATTTGCAACAACCAAGCACTTTCTTCAGCCCTATTAATGTTTTCTTCAGCCCTATAAAAAAAAAAAAATCCAATTCAAATTAAAAGCGATAAAATAATATTTTTTATTTAAATAAAAAGACACGTTTTATTAATAATAATAATAATATAAAAAAACAATATTGTTTAAGGAGACAAAAAAAAAAAAAAAAAAAAGACCCCCAACACACCCAGTCTCTTGTACTCTTGCCTAGAAAAAATAGCCTATTTTACAGCATTGAACATGCTGCTACATGAAGCCAAAAACCCATTATCGAACTATTTTCATGTCACTATTCCTGTACTATGGTAACATCAAGGGAGGAGATGCAATGGGGATATACTAACGGCTGAAAAGGGAAGTGAGGATTTTCCAAGGTACCGCTATAAAGAAGAAGAAAATAAAATGGGGGAGCTTTTCTCTGGCATCACTTTTCTTTGGTCCAGAAAATCAAAAACACCATTCAAGAGACCCCTCAATCTCTAATCTCACCATGAGCCTTCATTCCTCCATTGAAGCAACTTCCTGTTAGCTTTTTGTACCAACAACTTCTTCTCTATGGCCTAACACTGTGAACAACAAGTCTTCAGCTCAACATCGTGCTCCAGCTGCAACTCATCTCTTCTTTTTTTCTAGTAGAGCAACACTAGAATCACAAGGTAGCACAGATCCACTCCACATAGCAGCAGTTAAGGTAGCATTTAGTTATTCTCCTGAAATTTCAGAAAAGATGAACAATAAAGATAAAAACAGTAAAGATAGAAACCAGTTTACTTGAAGAAATAAAGACAAAAACATAAAAAAAAAATCTCATTGAGATAATTTTTATACTTTTAAAATATAAAATAAACAAAGGACGTATCTCCAAAGGAAATATTTTATAATTTTTATTCTTAAAATATCCCTGGAACAAATTCTTAATTTTAAAATTGTCAAATTAATGCATGTAATGATAAAAATAATTATTATCATAATTTAAAACCCGAGCTAGAGCAAGGCCAGGATCATGGAGTGGGAGGGTCAACCCTTGACCCAAGTTAACCCAAATTAAAAATGATTAAAATGATGTAATTTTGATAATAATAATAAAAAAAAATGAAAGGGTTTTTGACCCGTGTTTTATCTCTAGTTGACCAAATCACGGGTGAACCCAAGTTTTTGATAAAGTCAAGCCAGGTCAATTCATCGTCTATTTTCTCTTAAACCTAGACCAGGCCAGGCCCTCTCAATCAACCATGTCCCAAGTGAATTCGTCAGGCCACTGAGAATTTTATAATTAGAATTATTATATTATTATTAATTTCAACACTCAATATAAACTGAAGTGTGTGTATTTAATATGTAAGTTTGATAATAACATATATTAAAAGCAAAATAAACTTTAATATTTTATTTTGTCTTGTCTACCATTAATTAAATAGGATACAAAAACACATAATTTATTTTGTATATCATTACCAAACATAATTTTATCTATGTTCATATTTTGTCTACTATCAATTCAAATATAATTTTATCTATGTTCATATTTTATCTACTATGAATTACTGTCTCTTCTGTCCTAAATCAATAATCAAATATTACATACTACAACTTGCTTGTGTTTGTTTAACTTAGCACTAAGGTAGTGTATAGTTATTGTTATAGAATAGAAAAGATATAGACAATAAGGACGAAGAAAATAAGGACAAAGAAGATAAGATAGAAAATAAGATAAATAAAATTGTGTTTGGTAATGGTGTATAAGATAAAGTAATTGTTCTTGTATCATGTTTGGTTATAGTGGACAAAACATAATAAAATATGAAAAAAAATCTATTTTACTCTTAATATGTATTTCTGTCAAACATACATATTAAAAAAAATTAAAATGCTATTTTAAAAAATAATTCCTTTTGAATTAACAATTAAAATGCTATTTAAAAAAACCATCATATTGTGTAATATTTTGTAAATAAAATTAGAATTTTTATGGTTATATTTACAATAACTTTGTTAAAAATTATAGATGAGCATAATATGCAATAAATTGTAAGAAACAAATCGCCCATAAATTTTAATTGAGAGTAAAATAAATATTTTTGTATTGTTAATTTTTTATATAGTTTTCACAAATTAATTATTCTTTTATTTTAAATAAATTCACATAAAAATTATGAAAACATGATTATTTTCTCTTTTTTTTAAAAAAAACTTGATTTTTAGATTATGATAAGTTTAAAAAAAAACAAAAACAAAAATGCACTACTAATAAAAAAATGTTTTTTTTTTTTGTAAAAAACATTAATAAGGAAAAGGAGGTTTTGCCTAAAGAGATAAACTTTATCCTTCTTTAGTTTAGATTATTGAGATTCTTATGAATATTTATTTTAATTATCTTGGTTTTTTATTAAAATACAATATTGTTAATAAAAAAAGACATTTTTAATCAGAACTAAAAAAAAATACATAAATAAAGAATGAGAAATTTGACTTAAGAAATACATTTTTTCCTTTAAAGTTTAAATTTTAAAACTCTTGCGGATATTTATTTTAACTTCCTTGAAATTAAATAAAAATTAACTTTGAAATTCTTCTCAGGCATCATGTGAGTGTAAAATCTAGTTTAATCTAAAGGAAAAAAGTTCATTGCAAATAATATGTTTCAAGTTTTTGGAAAAAAAGTATTTTAAAAATAATTAATTCGATCTTACGAAGAAGCAAGATGATATTATTTTGTTACATAGTCAAGAGATGGTTGAAATTAAAGAATTAGTAAGGAGTTTGCGTAATGGTGAAAACTTAGGAGATAAGATGCAGGAACATCAAGTTGAGGAAGCATAGATCAGATGGTGATGATTTTTCATCACCATAATCAATGGAAGGAAGATCATGGATTTTAGACCGTGAAAGTGTTGAAAATTTATTTTAAATAAATTAATTAATCTCAAATAAATCTTGGTCTTTCAACTCAAATAATTAACTCTAGATTTTTCTAGATTTAATTCTTGATTTATGGTGGTTAATCAATAATTAATAATATAAAAATTAATTTTTACTAGTTCTTCAACATTTTAGCTTTCAAAATTCCCTATATATATAAAAAAAATGAATAAAGCGTAGTTGTATTTTTAAGATGTTTTTACTCTTTATCATCTTATTTTTATGGTTTGATTTTCTTTTTAAGTCTAAAATTTAGATTCATTTTATTGAGAGATATTTAAATTACATAATTTTTTATTTAAATATCTTATATAGAAGTGTATTTAAATTAAGAGAGCAGTGTTTTTATTATAAAAATATTTAGAATATATATTTTTATTATTAATATACATATTAGAATCTTAGACTTCTATGGAAAATTTTATTAGAGTTAGTTAAAATATAGTTATTTTGTTTGTTGAGCTCGTAGTCATTCTGAATAAATAAGAGGAACCATGACTTTATGATTTTTCTTCTTCTTCTCTGTGTGTTTCTAGAATATTTCTCTTATTTTGTAATAATCTTAGCTTAAATTCACTTCATATATATCTTTTGAATATTTTTTAATTGATTTGAAAAAAAAAACTAAATATATAAAAAGAAAATATCTTGATTAAAGATATTTAGAGAGTAATAGTGGCCTTAAAATAATTCATTTGATAACTACTATTATCCTAAATGTAAATATTTTCTTAATCCATTTTTTGATTAAAATTTAAATTTAAAAACTCTTTTGTGACTTATTTTTCCTATGCATAATAAGCAAGCTAGTTGGGGATTTCCTTTATTAAAGTAGTTTCTTCATCATTGAGTTACTTTCAACGTGTTTATTATAAAAAAAATTGAATATTTTTTACTTTAAATTAATTATTTTTTAATATTTTAAAATCATTTTAATATATCAAAGTCAAAAATAAATTTTAAAAATACAATAGCACCGCTCCTTTGCTACTTTGTGCACATTAACTTTCTATACATTTCAATTTTCTCTTCATACTTAAATTGCAAAGACCAGGGACCCAAGAAAAAATTGACTGATTTAATAATCTTTTCGATGAAAAAAAAAATGCTTGAAGAGTGATGCTGCTAAAAGTACGTATAATTGTTTTTTTTTATACAACAATGTTCAAGATGCATCACTTACATGTATAGCTAGCTCTCTTTATCTCTATCCCTTGTATTTTTCTGCAAGTTCGAAAAGGAAAAGGAAGAAGAACAAAAAAAGATTAAGGATTCTTTTTACGAATTGATTTGAATGACATTATCAGGAATCATCACTGGTTCGAAAACCAGTAACCAGTGACCCAGCAAAGAAAAAGACTGGGACTTGGAACGGACCTACCCTCTACTCTTAATGAAAAACTTGGGATGCGTAGTACTCGCTCTCATTGAACACAGGTCTTAAGTCTTCCTTGCACATGAACTCCAAAGGGAAAGAAACAAGATGTCCTCGCGTCGACTGTAATCTCTCCAGTGGATTGGTGTTTTTTATGTCCCCATTTTGGTAAGATTCGAGCTTTTGGGGGGCTATCCCTAAATCGATGGTGGTGTGACCAAGCCTATCCTTCCGGGACACCATGCTTTGTCTGAGCGCGGCTCTGCGGGTGGTCGGGGACAGAAAGCAATCAGTTAGCGCTGGTGCACGCACCCAATTAGAGAGCATGGTAGGGGAGATGATAAGTGAAGTATCATACCTGGTATGTATAAGATCATTAGGCACGCAAGAGAAGACATCCTGGTAGATCATGGTATTTGTCTGTCAAATGAGAATCATCAATAAATCGTTAGTTTGCGTGCCAAATTCGAGGCAAATGCAAAAGCACCAAGCGGACAACCTCATGCAAACAGCAATTCTTATAGCTGATACGATACAGAGAATCATTTTTACCCCCCTTGTATCTGGTTGAAACAAAAACACATGAAGAATTTCTTTTGCCCCTGGAGTCTTGATACATCTACTCAAGTTTACAACAGAGATGGGATGTATAATACTGTAGTTCACTTTTTGCTAGTTTTTAGAAGAAAAAAACACATCTAAAGAAAGTAGATGAGTCCAATCGACAAAACCATATGAACTAGATCATCCAATCCAATTATCATGAATTAAAAAACCTTTCAAGCAAAAGTGAAAGGAGGACAAAACGCAAAATCTACACTCGAAGAAACTAATACATCTTTTAATGGTTTCACTAGAGAGGAGACAGTGCAAAATTGGGTCCTGTTGCTATTGATGGATGGCCAATACTTGAATATAAATGAAAAGATTAAGTTCCAGTAAAATTACAAGAAAAAAACTTTATTAATCAAGTAATTTATATGGATGCATGTGATGATGATTTCATTTTTTTAAAACAAATTACTCAAGTAAGGAAAAAATGGTCATATATTTACTCATTGATAAATTGGAAAAAAGCATCGCAGATGAAGGGGAGCATGATTATTTCAAGTACATAACCTGACTTGATATTTTAAATATTTTGTTAATGTGTTTTACAAGTTATATGAATAAGAAATCTATATTTGTTGATATTGTGAAAAAAGAGTGCAAAGGTCAGGTTATCAATGAAAGAAGTCGATTTTTTTTTATCAAATGATTTAAAAACTAGATGAAACTAAAGAAGTAGATATTCGTAAGGCATTATTATGGACAATTCCTGAAAGTTCAATTAGTATCATAAAATATTATCATAGACAGCGCAGAAAATTTTAATAGACTTGGAAAAATATTTCAATCTATAATACTTAATTATATTGTGTTAGGTTTGAATATTATCAAAAATCTATCACATAAAAGCTGGTTATTTTTTCTTATATTGATAATTCAAAAAATATTTTAAGACCAACATGTATTCTAGCATCAAATCCAGGGATTAAAATGAAATTATCCGATAAAGACAAAACAAGCTAAAAGACAAAAGAAGATAACAATCTAACCGTTACAATTCAGCGTGTTGTAAGAGGGTGTTATACAAATGTGGCACTATGTCGTGGTCCAAGGAGTTTTCTTCTATTAGGTTTTGTTTAAGAACTTGGAAACTACATAAGACAATGCCTAGCAACTTACACCCTATTTTAATGCAAGCTTTTGAACCCCTGAACTCAGCCCTCAATACATATGGGATGACCTCCACATTCAGCATAAACAAACAACATACATCTTATCTGACACTATATATATATATATATATATATATATATATACATGGGATATTTGAACAAACAGGCAGCAGTTCCCAAATGTTCTTCGCATTGAATCTAAATTTTGAAAAAGAAAAGGTACTGAATTAAATAGTCTGCTAAAATGAAACCATTTTTGTTCTCACCTTTGCAGTTGACATCCATATGTCTTTGTAGGTTGAATCAATTACTGGGTCAATTACTTTATTGATCTGAGATTAAAAGAAAAAAGAATGTACAGAGTCAGCTGGAAAGCAGTTAGCAGTAATCTATCAGTGCTGTGATTTCCTCCACTGTGGAGCAGTCAATATTTCTACAATCACAAACACTAACCGCTTTGGAATGAAGACCAAGGTGTTCAGACCACAATGAAAGGCGAAGACTAAGAGTAAATTTTCCAGCTTTCCGAGGCTTCCCACCCATTAACGAGTCCACTAACTCTTTGTCTTCAATAAGTACCCCAATCTAAAAAATATTGTCACAAAGAAACAATGTAATAATATTCCTTCATCGTTAAAAGTTTTACTGCCCATATGCTATAATATCAATTCTCATTCTCTTTCACTCTGCTCGCTTACTCATCATAGATCCAATTTTATCTTTGTTCTTTTCCAGTGACAAACTTTATCAAGGCCACTCTGTTTAAAGTTTGAACCGGGACAGATGATCATTTCTTAATTGTATCGGGCATGTTTTAACTTTGAGAATCAAAATTTCTCAAAACAGTAAAGCTTGTAGAAAAACATGGAAAAAAGTGATACCTCAGAATCTCGTGACCCAAGCAGACTCCTGTCATTGATATTGGCTGATCCAATCAAGGTTGTACGGTCATCTATTATCATGATTTTACTATGGACATACACCTGTAGGTACAGTAAGGATCAATAAGCATTGTGTCAAATGTAAAGAAGCTTGTACATTAATAGATGAAGTGAATAAATCACCAAATATTATAGATTGAGGTGAGGTGCTAACAGCATTTTGTCAATGACCGTGGAGCAAAATAAAGATGAAGTTAATGAACTGTACAATATCTATGCATCAAAGAGAAAACCTGACTAGTGGCCACAGGACCACCATCAAAAAGTCGACCATAAGATCTAAGGCCATAGAAAGAAATGTAATCATGTGTCTTGGGACCAAGATGATCATAAAGATTATGCAATATTGAATTCTGTCCTCTGCAAATAGTTCGATATTGCCAATGCATTATGGCTCTGACAGATGCTGCACCACCATCATCTACACCACCCTGTGAGACTAAAACTTGAGCCAACAAAAGAAAAAGAAAAGGAACATTCAGATTTCAAATTTCAGGGAATGAGCCAAGAATTAGAACCTGGAAACCTGGAAGCAGTGGTATGACAATTATGACCCTGAAACATTTCTTATCATTAAATGCTCGCATAATACGCCGATACAAAGCTTCTAACACACGATTCCGTATAATGTCATCTCCTGAAAGACCTGATATAAGAAATTGATTCTGGGAAACCCAGCAATGAAGCAAAAGTCAGGCAAAATGAATAACTTCAGACTTTAAAAAGCTGCCTTAACATTAAAATATGAAACTTTCTTGGTGATTAGAAAGACAGCAAAAATAAAGAATAATTACAGTTAATAAAATTAATTCTTTTACTCTGCTCATTCACATAACCATCTGTTAACCAAATTATTAAAAGCTTATGGTAAAATCTTTCTTGATGCTTTTGCCAGCATTAAAGAAAACTCTTTAGAATCATTAGAAAGTGACATCCATTAATATTTCCCCGCTGTTTCCTCATAGATGAAAAGCTATTCTTCTGTATAAAGTTTATTATTCTTTCTCTCTAAGCAGCAATCAATTCACAGCTTCCAACAATGTATAACACTTACCCTCTAAAACTGACTAAATCCACTTCCTGTGGCCTAAACCCATTCATCCTAGGCCACAGTTCTACAGTCTTGATTTTTCCTTTCCTTAGCCTACCCAGGGCCCAGGCTCATATACATGTCTTTCAAGATGCAATCTTAGAAAATGTAAATGAGCAAATCCATAATGTATTATCAGAGTGTCTAAATGAACTCATGACTCTGGATAACAGATGAAACTGGAATCAATTGCCTTCGCCTGATACTGAGGAGATGGTGAAGGGTACCGAGTGCAGTTGGGTAGTTTAGTGATGGGATTGCCCCTGTGCGAATACCAACCCTCTATATTACGAGATAAAGCTTGAGCACTTATATTTTGTGTTAGATACAAGTTTCTCCTCGCCATTCTACCCTTTGCTCTATCTAAAAACCATTTATATAAATACTTAGCACTTGAAATCTTTTGTCACTGCAACATTAGCATCAAGTACAGCCCCTTTTTTATTTTGTGCTTTAAACCAAACTCATGGCACTCTTCCTTGCCAGTGATGCAAGATCCCACTCTCGGTGACTAAACCTATATAAGGAGATGGTAATTTTGCAAGCAGCTGTTCGAGATGACTTGAAAAACTCAATTCTATTCGATATGATTGTGAGAAGAATGAACAGCACACAATCTTTTCAATTGAGTGGCTCAAAATATAATTCCACCAAGGAATCTATTCAAATTGAGCTGGATGTCCTTGTCCTTGAGTTCTTCGATAGGCAGCTGGTTCCATTCACTGAAAGAAACAATAAATAATGCATAATAGTTTATACCTCGATGTAGACAAAGTGCTCTGCTTTCTCAATAAGAGAACAATAAGCACAGTGAATACTCTCTTCAATTTGGCTTGTTCCAGCAGACCACTGACTCACACTCCTTATGACCTGAAAAATGAGAGAAATCATTGATGCCAGAGGATACAGATTAAGTTTTATGGATTATATATAAACATAAAAAGTGCTAAATAATAATGGTAAAGTTAATGGAAAAAAAAAAAAAAAACAATTGTATTGTCTTGTAGAATGTGAAATTAAAACAGAAACACATATGCTCTTCCAATTATACACATTAATCACCAGCAACAAAAACACCAAATAACTTGTTCTCTTCCAA
>Ga0325404_1008026_pt1 | contig 10930 bp, 9 predicted proteins | sample PopdelMetagenome_18_FD_205664 | JGI IMG/M metagenome (GOLD analysis project Ga0325404, IMG submission 205664) | Populus deltoides microbial communities from Bellville, Georgia, United States - Xylem-Control-R1 | ecosystem: Host-associated > Plants > Phyllosphere > Stem > Wood/Secondary xylem...
GCTGGCAGGATAGTGGGATATTTGTTTGTCACAGGCTCACTTCGCTTACGATGATGATACGGTTCAGTTTATTTTCTGTTTGACATATTTTATCATTTTTATTAGAGTGGATTTAATCACATTACGTTTCAGAATCTATTTAAATCTTACAGGAATATGTCTTCGACTGCTGCTTGAGTGCAGGGACATTCCTATTCTGGGTGTTTGCCTTGGACATCAGGTATTTTGGTTCATGTTCAATGTCATATTCCATGTTGGCTGAATTTATCTTGATCAATTACTACTTGTTTTTATGTTTCTATAAATTAACATGTTTACACCCAAGTTAAATCAAGTTTTTATCTGTTTTTTAATCTTTGCTCGATGCAGTATTCTCTTCCGATATTGCATGTAAATGTAACTTTTCCTTCAACTAGACAGATCTTTTATCACGATCTGCTTTCCACTAACGAATTAAATGGCTTTTCTTATGACAGGCCTTGGGCTATGCCAATGGTGCTAGAATTGTCCATGCATCTGAACCAGTCCATGGACGCTTAAGGTATGTTTTGAACATAATTTCAAGGTTTTCTTATAACGTCCTGGTGTTCTTGGGTAAAATATTTTTCCATTTTATTGTATGTAGTTTAGTCACCATAATATCATTAGTATCTATTTTTTGGATGTTGTGTCTATCATGGTAAAAGCATGACCTTATTTTGTGATAAATGACTTGCTAATACTCGCAAAATGGTCTTTCATGCTCTTGATCCCCCCTCCACTAACTTTATCACTGATGTTGTGCCTTACAGTGAAATCGAACATAATGGAAGCAGACTGTTTGATAACATCCCTTCTGGCAGAAAATCTGGTTTTAAGGTCCATCTGTATTCTTATGCTTTATGGATGTAAATTTACTTGTGGCTTTTATACTGTATGTAGTAGGGACCATGGTGTGTGAGTGTTTCATTTACCACTACTTTTCTCTTGATTGTTGCAGGTGGTACGGTATCATTCTCTCATCATAGATTCAGAAGCACTGCCAAAGGAACTTATACCGACTGCTTGGACTTCTAGCAGCACTCATTCTTTCCTTGAGTCTCCGAATTCTGGTCTTAACCCTGATGCGTGCAAGGATCAGATTAGGCCAAGCACATCTTTTGATACTTTTTCAACAGGATCACACAATGGAGCTTCTTGGTCTTTTAGCCACCCTGGAAGAATGCAAGGGGGAAAAGTTCTCATGGGCATTATGCATTCTAGTAGGCCGCACTATGGCTTACAGGTTTGTTTACCATCTTTGTGCTGCAGTGATTCCCTGATTTGCTTTTCCGTGCTTTACATTCTTGATTGTCTTGACCTTCAGTTTCATCCAGAAAGTATTGCAACCTGTCACGGAAGGCAAATATTTGAGAATTTTAGAGAGATTACAGAGGATTATTGGCAGAGACTGAGGCCAAGGTCAACATTTATTAACGAGAGAAATGTTCATTATACTGGTAAAGATTACCAATTAATTTTTCTTAGCAGTGGATCTATTTTGTACTATCTTTCTTTATGTATATGCATGTGTATTTGAAAATTATAGAATTATGCTATGCCTGTGCAGCAATTTATACTCCAATGGGAGTTCCCTTGTGCGATACGGAATAGGCCTCTTGCATGTTGTTAGAGAACTTAGCATTAAGTTTGCGGTTTGACCAATCAACAAAGTATTTTAAGAGCAACTTTCAATGAGTATAGGGAGCATGGTGTCAGCATTTAGTGAATATGTCTGGTCCAACCTCCTTCTGCATGCTTTCTTTTTCATTCTGAAACTGTATCTCGCCATCTGCGTTGCCTAAAAGTTTACCTCATGAATAACTCTATTTCTCTAATGTTATGCATCTGCATAGCCAGTAATTTCCCCCGAGCAGTAAACTTTTTTTAGCATGCATGCAGGTGCATGTTGCTAGTCAGCTGTTTAGAGTTCCTAGAATTGGATCATTAGTACACAAGGAAGATGCACAACCATTCAAAGAAGCTTTAAAAAGAAGCCAATTACTTGGAAATGCCAACATGAATTGTCTCAGCATTTCCAGTGCATTGAAGTTTCCAGAATCAAGCATCAACGTTAGGCATTTAAAGTTGAAATGGAGGAAATTTGATAAATTAGCAGCCCGAGTTGGTGGAGCAAGAAACATATTTAACGAACTGTTTGGGGCTTGTAAGGCTGAAAATACGTTTTGGCTGGACAGTTCCTCAGTAGAAAAGGTCTTACTCTCTGAAAATTTTATAGCACTTTGTTGTCATGTTTATTATTTTTAACCTTCCCTTTTAGGGATTTTGACATCCTTTATTTTTTCTTGCTTTTGAACATTTAGAAAAGAGCACGCTTTTCATTTATGGGGGGTAAAGACGGACCACTTTGGAGGCAAATGACATTTAGATTGTCAGATCAAAGGTTTTGTTAACTCAGACATTTTATTCTTCTTCTTGAATTATTCTTGAATTATAGTCATTCACATATCCCTTCAATTGTTTGTTTGATTTATTCTCTTGTCACTTTTTTTTTGCTTTATTTATGTTTTTAACTAGTTGTTTAGAGTGATGTTTTGCTGAGTCAGGTGCAAGATTGGGTTTCTTTTTTTGATAGATAAGATTGTGTGATTATCTAGTTTTTCACGTGATCCTTTACAGAAAATAATTTGTACTGCACTTATTTTTCAGTGATATGGATTTTAAAGGTGGAGGTTACTTATCAATCAAAGATACTCAAGGATCCACCAAAAGCATGTTTTTGGAAAAAGGTTTTCTTGATTTTTTGAACCAGGTATAATTGCATAGACTTTACTGGTTGTTTTTGTGCATCAAATCATGACACATTACAAATATAAATTACGCTTAAATTTTAGTTTCCTTTTTGGGATTTGGGGAGGGGGGGCAATCGAGTTGAGTCTGCATGGAAATAATGACACATTATATAAAACATTTGAAGTTCATTTGCCTCTGACAAATATGACAGGGCTTTTAGTGCTTGACTAAAAGTTTGAAGCATGCAAACATAGACTCTAATGCCACTTGTCTAATATGTGTTTAGGATGAATAAAAATTTATATTCATGCTTTCAATCAGATTGCTAGATCCAGTCTGATAGATGTTTTTTGTTGCTTGATCTGGTTTCTAGGAGCTACTATCATTTACTTACGATGAAGAAGATTTTGAAGAACTGCCATTTGATTTTCATGGTGGTTATATTGGTTACTTTGGGTAAATTCTTTCTCTCTCCATGTGCAGGTTAATCTTGTTTGAATGGGTAACATAAAGTCATCAAGCTATTTTAGCATTGCATGAAATCCCTCTTCATTCAAACCTCCATAAATACCAGGCATTAACCTCTAAATGTGCCGTGTCTCAGTTCCACACACATCACAGACCCATTCAATTACTCGTTGCTGCTTGCTTGGATCTTGTGTTGTAGGTGGTCAAATGCTTTACATAGATCCATTTATCATCAAGAATTATCTTGTTTGGATTTTTTCAGAAATGAATATTTTTATCCTTACATCCCTTTTGAAAGGACTTGGAAATGCAAAAGACGAAGTAAAAGAAATTAAAACATGAACAGGCTAATTTACTGAAGTTCAACTGGAAATATCATATCCCTTGGAGCATCCTTTTTATGCAACATCCTGACTGAATCTGGTTTTGCGATTTTTTGACAATATATCTCTCATATTGCAGGTATAGCCTCAAAGTTGAATGTGGCATGTTATCCAACCGTCACAAATCTACGACTCCAGATGCTTGTTTTTTCTTTGCAGATAATTTTGTAGTCATCGATCATCTTAATGACAATGTTTATATATTGTCTTTACATGAGGAAAGCACAACCAGCATTCCATGGTTAGATGACACGGAAAATAAGTTGCTTTGCTTAGAAGCTTCTGCCACAAGGAAGTTAGGGGAGCAGGCTTCCCCTAATGCAACAGTTTCCCCATACAAGGCAGGTTTTCTTGGTGAGAAATCTAGAGAGCAGTATATTAAAGATGTTAGAAAGTGTCTAGAATACATTAAAGATGGGGAAAGCTACGAGTTATGTCTCACTTCTCAGATGAGAAAAACAGTTGGAGAGATAGATACCTTGGGACTTTACCTTCACCTCAGAGAGAAAAATCCAGCACCATATGCTGCGTGGCTTAATTTTTCAAATGAAGATTTGTGCATCTGCTGTTCTTCTCCTGAGAGATTCCTACGCTTGGACAGAAATGGTATATTAGAATCAAAGCCGATTAAAGGTACCATAGCTCGTGGGGTGACCATGGAGGAAGATGAAGAGCTTAAATTGAAACTGCAGTACAGGTAAATTTGAATCTGGTCTTCAAATTGAAACTTTGATAGCTTATCATGTGATTTTACGTTCATGCTAGACATGAGAAATCATTCTTTTTAATGTTCACACGCTATAAAAATGAATGTAAATAATATTGAACAGACTAGTTACCTTTGAAAATACTTTGGCCGTGTAAATCATATTGAACAGAATAAATGCATTTTGAGTGCAAGAATTGCTCTATTTTTCTTCTTTCTATGAACTGACCTCTCTCTCTCTCTCTCTAGTGAAAAGGATCAAGCTGAAAATCTTATGATTGTCGATCTTTTGAGGAATGATCTTGGTCGTGTCTGTGAGCCTGGCTCTGTTCATGTCCCACATCTTATGGAAGTAGAGTCGTATGCAACTGTGCATACTATGGTGAGTACAATTCGAGGAAAGAAGAGGTCAAATGTAAGTGCAGTTGACTGTGTCAGGGCTGCATTTCCTGGTGGCTCAATGACAGGTGCGCCAAAATTGAGATCAATGGAGCTTCTCGATTCTCTTGAAAGCAGTTCTCGTGGGATCTACTCAGGTTCCATTGGATTTTTCTCATATAACCAGACATTTGATCTGAATATAGTGATAAGAACAATAGTTATTCATGACGGTGAAGCTTCTATAGGTGCAGGAGGAGCTATTGTTGCTCTATCAAATCCTGAAGACGAATACGATGAAATGTTACTGAAAACACGAGCACCAGCAAGCGCAGTGATAGAATTTCAGTAGGATCAGAACCAGACGTTTACATTATAGAATAGCAACACTGTTGTATTTTCTTTTCCACAACCCCCCCCCCCCCACCCCCCCAGAAATTGTCATTCTTGCTGCACACAACCACAGATAGCCCTGTAGAGAGATCAGGGGCAACGCAGCTTCACAGTTTTTTCTTCTTTGTAGCGGCCTTGAGATCCAATTATATTTAAACATTGACTCTTGCTTTTGTATTCGATTGTTACAACTTACCATTATAAAAAATTCCATACAAGTGTATCATTATTATTTTCCCCTTGCTTTTTGTATTCGATTGGCATCTCTTGCATTTGCGCTTTGAATGGGTTCTCTCGCATTCTTTTCTTCTCGCAGTCTAAAAATCTAAGAGTTTTTGTGAGTCGAAAAACATGAGCAGTTTCTTGGTAATAGCTAGCTAGCATCTACGTAGAACGATCTTTTAGCAGTGCGGTCTTGGATTAAAATGTTGTAAAACAACCAAACTGGTGGCCGGTGTAAAAGAAGGAGCCGCCGTATAATGTATGAATTGACCAAGTCGTATTTTTGTTCAAGTATGGACAAATTATAGGTTGGTGGCAGTTCTTTCCAAATTATTGTTATTTCACTCCACCACCTACCAAGTTTGTAAGATATCCAAGCAAAGATGGGGCCATCGCCTTCCCATTCTCCACCCTACTTGCCTAGTCAGTGCTTACCTACCCAAAAAATTGAAAAAAAAAAGAAAAAAAAAAGAAGGGGGAAATTCTCTCACACACAGACGAGGAGAAGAGGGGGGTAGGTGGTTCCAGACAAGCTACAACAGCAACTACACCACCACTAGACATCTCAAAGTTAAAACCCCACGCAATTTGCTTTATTAAATAAAACCAAACCAATCTCTCCCAGCCTACTCTCTCCCCTCATCTCTCTCTATCGATTTTCATTAGAGAGATCAATGGCTTCTTCTACTCTTACCTCCAAGTCCTTCCTCGGTTCCTCAAGAATCGACGGTGCTTCAATCTCCTCCGACCTCCGTAAACTCTCAATCTCCTCCGTTCAGATCTCCTTCCGCTCACGTATTCCAAAGAAACTCCGTAAGTGTCCTTCTCTTTTTAACAATTCATTTATCTTCTTGCATAATCTCTCGCATTTTAGATATTGAATTTAGGTTTACTCAGCTTGACTTATGTTTTTTATTTAATATAGAAATAAATGCGGCGGGAAGCACATTTGGGACTAATTTTAGAGTAACTACGTTTGGTGAGTCACACGGAGGTGGTGTTGGTTGTATAATTGATGGATGTCCTCCGCGCATCCCCCTATCCGAAGCTGATATGCAATTTGATCTAGATAGAAGGTTATTTCTTCTTTTTTCTCAAAGAATTACTTTTGTGATTTGTTTTGTGCCTCAAGGTGTATTGTATTGATTAATTTTTTGTGTGTGCAGGAGGCCAGGTCAGAGCCGAATTACGACTCCGAGAAAAGAGACGGATACCTGCAAAATATCTTCCGGTGTTTCTGAAGGTTTTTTCTTCTTCTTCTTTTATTGTTAATGGGTTGTTGCTGATGGTGTTGGTTTTTGATGTGCTGATATGGTGGTGGTGGTGTGTTAACTGCAGGACTGACTACTGGGACGCCGATTCATGTATTTGTACCCAATACTGATCAGAGAGGATTAGTGAGTATTTAATGCTAGAGGCATGTGTGATACTTGGCATATATAAGGAGGTCGATTTAGCTGAAAACGGGCTTACAGTATGTTTTTAGCAAATTTTGTTGATGGAAAATGATTTTGCCTAGTCTTTACTTTCCATTTTAGATTAGTTTGCAGTGTCTGCCTAAAGAATATTTCCTAGGGTTTTCAAAATAATATAGTTCTGTTATCCACTATGATGGTGACTGCATGTACATTCGATTGCTAAAATTTTAGGATATGAGTTTGATTTGAAAATTTTGGAACAAGATAAATAATGGGGTGTCTGTTTACTAGGGAAAGGCACACTTAATTGGGCAACGATATACTTGGATGGTATTGTTTTGTATTTTCTAAGCAGTTGAGAAAGTCTCATTCTTATTTTGTTGAATTTCAGGATTATAGTGAAATGTCAGTTGCTTACAGGCCTTCACATGCAGATGCAACTTATGACATGAAGTATGGTGTTAGATCAGTTCAGGTAGTTTATGTAACCAATAAGCACTCTGATTATAAAGTTACTGTTGGCATTATTATGAAATGCAAGTGTGACATCATTTATTTGAATTCTAACTGAAGGGTGGGGGTAGATCTTCAGCAAGAGAAACAATTGGAAGAGTTGCTGCTGGAGGTGTTGCTAAGAAAATTCTCAAACTATATGCAGGAACTGAGGTGTGTTTATTAAGACCTGGGTGTAGAGAAATTCATTCTTGTGATTTTTTGTCTCCATTACCATTTGTGGACAAAATCCTTTATCTTTTGGAGTGTTTGGTCTGTGCATGTTTGATTTTTTTCCACTTGTATGGATATGCTCTGTTATCCCATGTAAGTCTTGCTATCCGAGACGCTTAATTCTGTTTCCAATTTTATATGTTGGATGGAAATAGATTTTAAACTTTTTTAAACAAGTTTCCTTGTAATGATTTTATCCATCTTATCATGCAAAAAAAAATATAAGAGTAACTTGACAGCTCCTTTTAGTGCTCGATTTTTTTCTGTTTTTTCATTATCCTTTGCCTTAATGTTTGTTTTGCTTTCAGATTCTTGCTTATGTCTCTCAAGTCCACAAGGTTGTACTTCCAGAAGGTGTGGTTGATCACGACTCTCTTACACTTGATCAGGTAAGAGAGGGTGTTTCTGAAGAACATTTATTTCGGGATTCAGTTTAGCCATGTGAGAAGCTAACTAAGAAGTTGTGATGTATTTTTGGGATGTCAGTTTTGTGGCAAGAACCTCTCACAAATCTGAGTGTCTTGATCCTGCATGAAGTTTTACAACACTTCAACAACCATAAAATTATATTTGGACTTGTAAAAGTTTGACTGAGAAGAAATAATATTTTATAAATATGAAAGTCAAATTCCCTTTCCTGGAGATTTTTCCTAATTGGTTTTCTTTAGTTTTTGGCTCACTTATTATGTGCCCATAGTCTGACCCTGCTATGCATGCCACCTTAACAGATGGAGAGCAATATTGTCAGATGTCCAGATCCTGAATATGCAGAGAAGATGATAGCTGCCATCGATGCTGTCCGAGTGAAAGGGGATTCTGTTGGTGGTGTTGTCACTTGTATTGTAAGGAATGCACCGCGTGTAAGTATTGATTGTCTCTGTCTCCCTGTGCAATGTGCATGTATTGATCTGTACATGATGTTTCGTCATCATATATATTTTGGATTGTTCAAAGAAGTTTCTAGATCCTGAACATACAAAGCTTATTCTTATGGCTTGTTATTGTGCATTCTTTTCCTGGATTAAATCTATAATTGCATTCCAGGGGCTTGGTTCACCAGTCTTTGACAAACTTGAAGCTGAGCTTGCTAAAGCTGCTATGTCACTACCTGCAACAAAGGGCTTTGAATTTGGGAGTGGATTTGCAGGTTGATAACTTTAGCGCATTTTAGAGTACATTTGGCACCGAAGTTTTTCAATTAAGTTTGGTGAATGATATGCTTAGGATGCTACCATCTGCTCTGTATTTCTTTATTGCTATATATTAAGCCACAATTCTAAGTCTTAATCAATGATGAAAATCATTGCAGGCACTCTTTTGACTGGGAGTGAACATAATGACGAGTTCTACACAGACAAACATGGAAGAATCCGAACAAGAACAAATCGTTCTGGTGGAATACAGGTGCTTGTTTGATTCATGATCCTCTTTCTAATTTTAGTACTTCGGTATGATATCCCTGGTTGAACATCAGTTTTGATATTTTCCTCTTTTGACGAGCAGGGAGGAATATCAAATGGTGAAATTATAAACATGAGAATAGCTTTCAAGCCAACATCTACAATAGGAGTAAGTTTGATCTATCTACATATCAATATTAGTGCATGCATTTATTTGTATGCCTAGTTATTTGTTTTTAAGGTGACGTAAAGATCATGTCTGTGATGGGCTTGCTCTCTTTCAGATCATTTCTTAAGATCTGCTAGGAACTGTCAGATTGTTTTCCACATTATGTATCTACTGCTCTTGTTGGTTTATTAAGCTCCGCTTGCATATTTGACAAATATTTGCATGTGTTTTATTCTGGATTTTATATATATATATATATTTGGTGTACTGGTGCGCAGAAGAAGCAACATACAGTTACTAGAGATAAAAAGGAGACAGATCTAATTGCTCGTGGTCGCCATGATCCCTGTGTTGTCCCACGAGGTATGTCCTTGTATGATAGGTCGATTCTTCAAATGATTGAAATATCTTTTAGAATTTTGATGATTGATGCAATTTGGAGTGGGCTTATAGTATCATCGTTGGTGAAAATTGAAGAGAAACAATATTAATCATGCATGCTTGCTTGTTTGAATGTGAAAGAATAGATAACTTCTCTCTAAGAGTATGCTTGTTTGGGATGGTAATGCAGCGGTACCAATGGTGGAAGCTATGGTGGCCTTGGTGCTCATGGACCAGTTGATGGCACAATACTCGCAATGCTATCTGCTTCCCATCAATTCAGAGCTACAAGAACCCTTGATAATGCCAAGACTCGAGGCAGCCAATGCGTCTGTATGAAAGATGGAGGCGCTGTAACACAATTTTCAGCTGTCTATAAGTGATACTTATGTTCACGACAGTTTTCTTGCTGAGACATTTGGCTACAAGTTCAGATTTTTTTTCTTTCTTTAAGTAATCTGTTGTTGTTGTAATCTCTGAAATTGTTCACGCTCCTTTTCGCCCTCTCTCTCATGGCATAATGTGAGCAGATATCTGATATTATTCATCAATAAAAAAAAATTGTAGAAGCAAAAGAGGCAGTGAACGTGCGCCTCTCTATTTATTTATTTTCTCGTATAAATTGAAGCTCTCTCAGAGATCAGCTGAGAGGACCAAGCTGCAGTCATATTTTTCTTCTCTCTGGATGTAGATTAAGCGATTATCTCCTGATGAGATGTTGATTAAGAGATTGGGTTCTGTGATCTTTCATTTAAATGTTCTTGCACGACCAAAAAATGGTCAGAGGTGGAATTGAAACCCTGAGCCCGTTGGGGTAGGTTCTGTTCGCTATCTATCGATCAGGAATTAAATTAAAACTAGTGCACTTTACCCTAAAAGAAATTCATGTATGCCTTTTGAATGTTGAGGTTTGAAATGCCTCTTGAATTTGGGCTGACGAATCTCAATCAGATATCTTGATAAAAAAAAAAAAAAAAATTCATGGTCGTTTTGCCCTTGTATACCTCCACGGAACACTCTCGATCTGTCTCAGACTCTCAGTGATTCATTTAATTTTAGGCCACCTGCTCTACATCATAGTCACTCCTCTCTGTTTTTGTCGCCCTGGCAGGATTGTTTGAAAGCATCAAATTTCTAACAGTGCTACTGGCTGGCACCATTAATAAATCACGTAAAGAAAATGCGCGATATACATACCTACCCAGAAGTCATAATTGCTCTCTTGGCGAAGGAAAGTTGCATCGTTTGGGAGGATACATGGTGACCGCCATGATATTCAATCTAAAAATAAATGTAACAACATCAGGAATTTACCCTGTAATTATAGGTTACTTGATATGTAGTGATTGAATACTTGAAACTTACAGAAACCGCAATTTCATTAAATTTCCATGTTTTAGTAAATTACATGGAAATAAAATTCCTCGCCACGTACGGTGTGTTCTCTTCCTTGATTTTCTAGATTAAAATAATAGGATTAAAACCAGAAAGATTTATTAAATTCCTTTATATAT
>Ga0325404_1008028_pt1 | contig 10929 bp, 6 predicted proteins | sample PopdelMetagenome_18_FD_205664 | JGI IMG/M metagenome (GOLD analysis project Ga0325404, IMG submission 205664) | Populus deltoides microbial communities from Bellville, Georgia, United States - Xylem-Control-R1 | ecosystem: Host-associated > Plants > Phyllosphere > Stem > Wood/Secondary xylem...
AAAAAAGCTAGAGGATTTAATTAAAAAATAATTTCACAAATAATTTTAAATAAATTAAATTAAAATAATAAAAACCAAATATAATTGATAAAAAGGTTGAAAGATAATGAAATTAAAAATATATAATTTCATAAATTATTTCAAATATAAATAAATAGCAGTCAAAAGAATAAGAACTAAATATGATCAATAATTTTTTTCAATTAAAAAAAAGATAAGAAAAAAGTAAATAATAATAAAAAAATAAAAAAACAAAGTTTATATAAAAATCAAATTCCAAGTAGCCAACAAAAATATATAGTGGAATTGAATAAAACAAGTATTTAAAACAAAGTATATATAGCAATTAAAAGATTCGAGACCAAATTTGATATAATCAACAAATAACAAGATATTTCTGAAATTTTCAAAACTTCTAAAAAATATTTTCCTCAAATGAAAAAAAAACACTTTTCTATTTTAATTTTTTTAATTAATTTTCATAATGCTAAACAAATACATAAAAATTTTAAAATAATTTTTAAAAAACTATTTTCTATTAAACAAACAAAATCTTACAATCTACATTGTCTTATTGTACTTGCATTCGTAGTGGTGGCTATTGGTGTCTACCAAGAGTTTTATACTTAGATGCTCTATTCCTAGCATTTGGTTAGTAGATTATAAATTATCCCGTTTAGTTTTGGTAATTAAATTAGATAATACTTCTAGTTTAAAAAATTAATTAATTAAAATTTTAACTAATTTCAATCATGCTTAAATTAATATTATTTTACTCCAAGGATTTTTTTTTCATTAATCGTTTCATATATTTACTTTTTTTTTTCCTTTTAAAAAACAAAACATGAATTGAATGAACAAGGTTAGTTAATTAGTTTTTAAAACTTAAAAAACTATCTAACCAGTTTTTCAAAACTAGATATACTGATTTATAATCCACTTGCATTTTTTTTAAATGATGTAAAAAAAACAATGAAGTTAAGCCCTCAATCTTCAATATAGTGTTTAAATTATTTCTTATATTAAAAGAACATAGGTTAAAACCTTGCTAACAATGAAAGAGTTATGAACAATGAATAAGCTATCCTTTTTTATTATTAATTTTTTTTATAGATTTTATCATCTAATTTTTTTTGATTTTTTTCCAGATTTGGGCCGAATTCAAACCGATTATAAACAATAAAAATATTTTTACTGTTCACATCAAGAGCATAAAATAAATTAATTCACTGTTCACAATCAACATAAAAAGACATTAACCATTTTAAACACAAATTATATTGGATTTTACAAATAGTAAATTATGTTTTATATTTTATCAATTTTTTTTTTATTTTATGATTTGCTTTAAAAAAAAAACACCGACATCTTGTTCACATAGCTGGATGTGTTTTAAGAATTTTTTTTTTATTTAAAATTAATTTTTTAATATTTTTTAAACATTTTAATATGAGATGATATAAAAAAGTAATTTTTTTAAAATAAAAAAATATTATTTTAAAAATCACTATAAAAGACCACTATTACCACCATTTCAAACTCTATCTTAGAGCGTAACTTTTCATAAAACATCCAAGTATCCAACTGATAATAGGAAACGGAAGGAAACCGAGGCAAGATTCTGATTGGATCGTGGAATTTCCTTGGTGGAATATCATTTTTCCTCCACAGCTCATTTCTGTTTTGGGGCAATACATCAAATCACTGGTATGTGATTTTTCTTATTGAATCTCTTTGAATTTTCTTTCTTTGAATCTGTGAATCTGAGGATACTAATCAAGTAATATTTTGAAATCGGAATCTCTTTGTTTTTCTTTCCAGGGCTAAAGAACGAGATAATGGTTGAGGAAAGTACACGGCGTTTACCTATTGGATGCTTGGTGTTTGTGTAATTGCTAACAATGATAATTATAAGAAGAAGAAGAAGAATAAGAAGAGCCACAGTGATGACACTGCCGAGCCTGAAGAAGAAGACTTCGGCGAAGAATTCAAAATTTGAAGCCAAGAGGAGGAAAGGAAACCAAGATACAGATAATAAAGAGTTGAATGATGATACTGACAGTGTCATAAACAAGAAAACGAGCAATCGGTTTAAGAGAAAGCGAAAAGCAAAAAGTAAGGCAGAGTAGGAGCTGTCTAATGAAGATTTAGTCAGAATTGCCGAAGAGGTGAGGTGATTCATTTACTGCTGAAGATGGATGTAATGCAATGTGGCATGCCATGTTTTACAAATTAAAGAATTGTTGAAGAATTTCATTTAAAACGGAAGCCATTCTGATGATGGATAGCATGATTGTTCATGCCAACAGAGACTTGTGAGCTTGAATTGCCATTTCATCATATTTAATCACAATTAAGAAACAGAATTGTCGTTAAAGATACATTCTTTTCTCGGCTTAAGCGGTGTGTTTGGTGATTGATACACTCTTTTCTCGGCTTAAGCGGTGTGTTTGGTGATTGATCCCAGGGTAGGTACGAAGATTCTTACAAAGTAATTTCTGTTTTTATTTATTTTTAATATTCTTGAGTGAAAAGATCTCAAGACGGTATGATCTATATGCAGTATGTCAAAGTTGATGAGGATTCAAGGAAAAAGCATACATCAAGTAGAGAACGTAAATTACAAAGACAACTTACAACAGCAACTTCCTCTAAGCATGATTTAGAAGAGTCTCTCGTTGTTCCTGATGACGAACATTCATCAGCTAGCTGTGAAACACTGCTTCTTATAGTTCAACTCTGAATTTAGTAAGTGAACAAAATCTCATTTCCACAAGTAGGACAGGGGATACTGCACATGACATGTTGGATCTGTTTTTGGGCCCCTTGCTTAAGAAGCTGATGGAAGAGGACAGAATTTGTAACAAAGGATATGGATTTTTTTGCATATGAGCGGAAAAAGAAAAGTCAAGAATGATGTTGGAGGAGGAATGGCGCCCCCGATGAAGAAGAGCATTCTCAAAGACAAGGTTACCTTGTTGCTTGACTGAATGAAAGATCCAAATTTCTTAACGGGGAGTCATCAATTATCCGGAAGCCAAAATATTGAGATGCTACTGTGATACTCTCAATTTGTTTCCATCAAGCAAGCAATCTATGGAAACTTCCATCACCTCTTCACTACAGATGATATTTCCCCAGGTTTGTTTTTCTGCTGGCATTTTTTTTATTCAGTAGTCTGAATGTTTACATGAAAAATGGTAGAAATTACTGAAGAATGCGTATAACAGTCCTGTCTGTATTTTGTGAATTATCATTATAAAAGGATTGTATTTCTACTAGAGCTGGTACTTGGTTATTGACTTGTTATGAAGTTTTCTGTCTTCAACTGTAGAATTGACTTCTTTTTTCAGCTAGACCACAGCTTTGTTCAAACATACCAATATGATTTGGCAGTGGTAACTTGCATTTATGCCACCATCTTAGGAATCCCAAAGCCTTTGAATGCTCAATGAAGTTATTGTCTAATTTATATTGTTTTTTGATCTGTCAGGATGTGTTATGATTCTGATTAAATGTGGTATTACTATCTTGTAATCCAAATATTCCTTCTCAAGCCTGTAAAAGAACATTGGATGAAGATTGTCTAGAAATATTCACCACAATAACATTCCTGGGAATACGAGATTCCATGAAAAACACAGGGTTGCTTGCAATCTTAAATTCCAGGCTTGTTGCATGGCAAGATAGCTGAAAAATAATGCATGAATGTCAAGTTGATTAGTATAGGATTAGCCTACAATCATTTACTTTGGTGGCAATCTTATCTGGACCTCATTCATGCACACACACACTTCTATCCATGTCATCAGGACCTTGACATGTAGGTCTCAAACTATATATTTTAATCAGTGAAGCTTTTACTAGGGCATTTGGGGCCCTGGAGGAACAATGAGAGATGGTGCCTGCACAAGGGATCTCAGATGGATGGTGAATTGTCTGATTTTAGAGGTAAATTATTAATATACTATTAATGTAACTGGCCATGATCTTTTCTTTTGCGATTATTTATGTTGCTTGATTGGCTCTTTATTGGATGTAAGAACAACTTCTTGATTTTCACTGCAGTCTGGTATGAACCTGTGAGGAGGTAATTCTTTAGATGGTCACCGTACTGAATTGATTTCTTCTTCCCTCGTTAAGGTTAGACAACAAAGCTTGCCTCTTAATCCTATTCAGATCTGCCTCCTTTTCTTTTAGAAAACAATCTCTAAAAGGATAATTCAACAATTTTTTGCTGCTATAATCAGCACCTTTGAAACAAAGTGATGGCCTGAGTCTGAGAAGAGTAAAAGTGGGATTGTACTCCTGAGATGAAGCATATTTGTAGGATTGTTTTGAGGGCTATAGGCAGTTTGGATTTGAGTGCACTCTAAATGATTGGTTGTTGATAAAGCTCAGGGACAAGGTTTTCACTTTTCAGAGGTTCTATTCATCACAAAAGTTGTGAACGGCACCTAGTTGTAGTTCGATCATTGTCACCTAAAAGGCTATGATTAATTTAGGCCTTAGCAGTACATAAATAATAATGGAGAATTGGTCATGATTCAAGGACAAGCATGGAGAATTGGTTTTTGCCTGCTGCTGAGAGAGAAAAGGTGTAGTGGCTTCTTGTGAAGTTAAAGCCACGACGTTCTATATAAGTCATACATGAAAAGCTTTGAAAGAGCATTATTGTTAGTTAACAGGTGCAAATCAGAGTCGTTTGAAAACGCCATATGAAGATGCTCAATTTTAGATTGGCAGAGCCTGAAACTAATTTTTTAGGTAAAAGTTTCCCACTCTGAAACAAAGTGCAATATGGAAGCATGGTCAGGACAATGCTAGTACGAGCACAGCTGTTACTACTGATGCATATGGGAATGTGGTTCTTGTTTTCAGATAGGTTGTATCTGTGGTTTGAAACACTAGTGATTTCCACTTTAGACATGGTTGTTTGCAGCTAGAAAGTGTTCTAGTCAAAATCATTGGAGGCGTCCCTTTCTTGAATTTTCCCCACTGCAGACCCAATTTTCCACTTTAATGATGGTGTTTGTTTAACTTGAAATGGTAACCTCACGCCTAAATATTCCTTATTGCATATGCGATCTTGGCAATCTCAATTTCAGTTGTCCAAGCCTCCACGGCTCTACCACTACCACAACAGTACTCCTAGATTTTCTTTCATAATCTAAGCCTTGGAGCACACAGGAAAAATGATATAAAATAGGAAAAAGAAAAGGAAACACGATATTTTTCTATTCTACATATGCAGCCATATATATAGATTCGTAAGGTAGCTAGTACAAATTGGTACAATCTTAACTAGGAGAGAGCAAACCTCTAGGGGAGGCTCGTCAATCCAAGCAATAAAATCACTTATAAGAGTGGGCCGTTGATGGGCCACTTGGTTACAAGATCTGTAACCATTTATTGAACTATTTCTGGAATGGTCTCCTCGGGTCTGCGCCTCTGCTTAACAAACTGAAGAATAAACTCAAGGGCTTAACTACATCCATGCACAAACTAGCGGAATCAGACTCGACTTCAACATGCATAATACATATACATACATGTTACATATAGATATATATTTCTCCTTTTCTTGTTTGAGTCAATGACGAGTCAATATGAACATGTGTGACAATTGGTGGACTTCGGTCTTTTTGATCAAACTGCCTTGGTTTAGTTCTTTCCTGCCTCTCTATTCAGCTGCTTCGAATTTTGTGTTTTGATACCTAAATGCTGAACATCTTTTTTATCGACGACATGTGTTAAAGTAGAAATCTTGGAAGGCCTATCTTACGGCCCGTTCTTTTGACGTCTTCTTGGACTTGGCTCCTATACTCTCCGAAAGTGAATTCTCTGTATATAGAAGGCTCCATGCAGCTGCCTATCAATGAGTCATAAGAGGGGCACAGAAAGTAGGCGATTGAATATCTCTCCATTTTTCCATTAGCCACGACTTTATGCTCCACGCTCTTGTAGACATCATTGCTCCATGCCTGATATTCGCATTTACAGTAGACAAATTAACAATCATATACAACATCAGATGCTAACTTTATAATATTCTAGGAATTCAAATTCAATAACTAGGTTGGCTTAGGCAAGTCGGACAAAAATTAAATGTCAAAATACGATGTACTAGGCTGGTAGCACAAGGGTTGGGCTGATGTACAATTATAATAACAATCATCAGAATATTATCGTTGCTGTGACTCTTCGTGTCCGTGTCCACGAACAAAAGCAGGCAATTCGGCATTTTTTAATTAGTTACAAGGGACACTTTGTCTAATCTTAGCTTCGAAATGCAGGCTAATGAGAACTGAATATAGAATTTGAATTTTACCTGGAAAAGATCTCCAATGTTGACGATAAGAGCATCTTGATTCGGATTTACAGCCACCCATTTGGAATCTTTCATAAGTTGCAGCCCTCCAACTTCATCTTGAGAAAGGATTGTTAGAAAATCGCTATCAGTGTGGGGCACTAGGCCAAAAATCTCTGAGGATATTGGGCAGGCTGGGTAGCGATTCAACCGAAGAAAGCAATTGATTTCTTGACAAATGTTTTCAAACACTCCTCTTGGGTGGCCTAGATTTTCTGCTAGGACCCCTGCCAGCACCCTTGCTAGCTTTGACATTGCTGCAGCAAATTCCATCATCACTTCCCTGTTGATACAAGTCATCAAATTAATTAGAAACTAGCTACCTACCAGATAATAACATAGGCATCTTAGAAGAAACGGTGATTTCAATGACTGTTTGGAAGGCTTTCTGAAGCTAATCAAGATACTTTATATTTTAATTGCCTGGTTACGTTGTGGGAGGTAACAAAACATGGGGACTGGAGCTTGGTGCTTGGGGTTGTACACTTGGGAAAATGAAGTTATTTTCCTGACCATGTAGGGAAAAGAGCGCATGAAACTCTTTTAGACTTGAGATTGAATTGAAACCAAACGTTAAAGTTTTGGTGACTGTCTATGAGAAAAAGATGACAGAGCTAGTCAAGGACGTAGGCTTTGCAAGTCAAGAGCTGTACTGTTGAAGTTTATTTCTAGAGGCAAACTGGTGGAGAGACCAAATTAGAACATAGCGAAAATAGAGTAGTACCTTAAAGAGCTAAACTCCCCATAGCAAGCTTGCTCAGAAACTCTTGAGAGAGGAATGTGGAAAGCTTCAGACCAAGAGAATTGCCTTGGACAAGTAGCTGTTGGGGTCCCCCATCTATAAGAGTTGTTCAAAACCCCACAAGTAGCCTTCTTATCAAAAGGTGTTTGAAACAACTCCACTTGTTCCCTCCTCATATTCCGAACTAGCTCGGGGCTTATACCGTGGTTCACTACTTGGAAGAATCCCCACTCCGACGAAGCTCTGCATATAGCCTCAGCACAAGCTAGCCGTTCCCTTTCAATGGTGCTATTTAGACAACTGAGGTCTATCAATGGGAGTTGGCAATATTCCTTCATGACAACAGCACCACTTGGGAGGTCATTGCATTCAAGTGCAGGAATTTGGGGTGGGAGGCGTGTAAGCTCTCCATAATGGTGTAGAAGAGGTGGGCTGGAATCAATCATCATTATTGGTTGGCTTGTAAGATCGTGCATGATGGGATTCAAAGGTGGCAAGTGCGTTTTATATAGAGAGTCCAAGGGGGAGGAATTGGCGAGGACAAGGAACACAAAGAGAAGAGAACAAGAGGAGAGCTCCTAAATCTTGACAGTTGTCACAAATAGAGGATTTCACTCTGGAATTGTCATAGAGAGGGAGAGACTGAGTCTTAACAAAGATACAGTAAAACTACGGTGGAAATGAGAAAGTTTAACAGCGAGGGACTAGGAAGTGACAAAATGAATGGAAACCAAACCTAACCTGTCTTCTTTCCTTCTTTTCTGGTTTTTTTTTTTGACTTTGTTGAAAAGTGCTTTATTTAATTGGTAGGGGCCTTTCCTGTAAGATTTTCCATGTTTTTGCCTTTCCAAATGACAACAAGGAGTTACTTTGGACTTTTCAAAAGTAAAAAAACAATTCTTCACATACATTTACCCTTTTTTTTTTTTTCAAATCAAACAGTTGCACTGTTCATAAATTCAAGTCCATTAGTAAAAGAGGAAACTTGAGAAGTGTGTAGAAAAGTATTCCCAATTAGTCATTTCCAATTAGGGGAGAAAACAAGCTTTTCAAATCTAGCTAATTATTTTTGCTCCAACAATTCGCAAAGTAGAAGAGGCAGCAGGCCATGAATTCGAAGCAAGTAGAAGAGAGAGCAGGTCTCTTGCATTGCTCATGCCTCAACTATTTAGCGATTGCCTGGCTCGTGGCTCATGGAGCATGGTGCGTGCACAGTAAGTCCTTAATGAGTTTCTCCCACACGTTTGTGTGTTTATTTGTTGATATATATATATATATATAAAAGAAGATGAAGAAAAAAAGGAGGACATCATCTTTTTCAACATTTTTTAGCCTCAGTTTCCCGTTTACCAGTTGAAATAGGACCAGAGCCGTGAATGGATCTAGCAAGTACTCAACTACCAAAAAAACTCTCTAGCCATGCTCCTCTCGTCACTTATTTTAAGATGAGGCATGGCAATCGAAAAATCAACTCAGACAATATATCCTTCAAAACACACCCACAAAACAATAAAAAAGAAGAAGAGCAAAGCAAGCAGATAAAAGTGATATCGCATCAAGACCATATTGATTTGATTGAATAGCTGCTGAACTCACAATTCCTTTTGCTAATTGGCTAAACCTTAAAGCTTTTGGCAGATAATATATTCCTCTCAGTCCTCACCCTCATTATTGCTAAACTATTCTATTGCACCCCATATAAAATATTTCAATGTGATCTTCCGCTTATGGTCTCCTTCATCACTTGGATTCAAATTTTAAATTAGATTATGTGGAGTTAAATTTTCAGAATCTCATGGTTTTGATATGAATGATAAGATACTCGTTTATCTCCTAGTTTTGATATGGATAATCCATTTTGGATAGAATTGAGATATGAACTTTAATGTCAATGGTGAAAAGCTTAATAAGAGAATATCACCAAAAAAAAAAATTAGTCTCCTTAATCATAGGAGTTCAAATTCTAGACCAAGTAAATTCCATAGCTATGACGTGAATGATCCACTTTAACAGGACTTTGAGAGATGAACTGTAATGTTAATAGCTAAAAGCTTGTAAGAGCATCCCAATATTTTCTTTTTTTAAAAAAATGGTGGCATGCATGCCTCATCATGTCTCTATTTCTTAAGTAAACTCCAAGAAGCAACAGAGGAGTGTCGCGGTATCAGGAAATTAAAAGAGATGATTATTAGAATCTTTCCACCTCTTTTTTCAACAAAATCAAAAGTGGTTAAAAAACAGCCACAAATGTTTCTTAAACTTCAAACGTCTTTTTAGTTATGTCTGATCACCGGGTCATGATAACGTCCCGCGGTGTCTTTTGATACAATCCGGGGAAAGGCAACCATAGTCTTAAATCATCGCTATAACATTGCATTATGAAATTACCGAGTTGACCAGACATTTCTATTTGATTATTTGAAAAAAAAATTCAAATAAAAAAATATTTTTCCATCCTGATTTTGATTAATTTTTATTTACCAACAGAATATCATCTCATCATTCTCCTCAGCAGTCACTTCCCTCAACGGTCATTGATGGAAATTTTTTGTCAGTGACTGCGGAGGGAATTACAATTGGAAATGAAGGGATAAAAAAAATAACATATCATTATTATAGATGAAATTATTGAGAAAGTATGCCCATCGCTAATACCTGTCGATAAATCTATCGGTAATATTTAAGTTATAACTTGACAAATGACCCCCTCTCCCTCTCCCCCCATTTCTTCTTATTCTTCCTTTCTATTTAGCAAAAAACAACACACAACACCCTTTTATTTTTTCACAAATCAGGCTACTATCATCACAAACCCGGACATTTTAACACTCAATCTGTTAGCATTCTTGTTCTGGTTAAGTTTTTTTTTTTTTAAAGATTCATCACATCAAGTAAGTAAAACTACCCTTTTTTTTTTGTTGAAACTTATTTTTAAAATGTTATGTTTTTGGCATTTTGATGTAGTATATGTAGTTTGTTTGTGTGTTTACTTGTTTTGTAGCTTTTTCCCATAGAGATTTGTTGTATGAATGTATGGTTTGTACATGTTAAAAGTTTGTTTTAGATTTTGAAAATAATATTTGTTTGTCATTTGATAAAATTGAGTTTGATTTTGTAACTTAAGTGTTTTATAATGAAATAAATAATTGCTTAATTATTTAATGGATATGTTTCATATTTTGTCAATTTTATGTTAAGTTGAAAATTTAGGTAAATTTGTAGGATTTTGAATTTTTTTTAAGAAAATTGATAATGATTTAAGGGTACTATTAAAATAAATTGAATAAGTTTGAGTTAAACCAATTATAGCTAATTAGGTGGGCACTAATAATTTGTTTAGTTCACATTCCTAATTAATACATGTTTTCATCAATATTCTATATATATATATATATAGGTTTCATATAAGCAATAGATGATCGTTCTTGGATGTATTGAGTTTCACTTGAAAGGTTGTGCAAGATGAATTATTGTAATGGAGTTGATAATTTTATTAATTACACGCAATTTAATACAAAAAATATTAGTGGATGCGATAATATTAGATATCCATGTAAGAGGGGTAAAAATAAAAAGTTTCTTGATCCTGATGTTGTCATGATGCATCTTCTATACAAAAATATCAAGGAGAAATACTTGTGTTGGTTTGCACATGGAGAACCATATGTTCCTTACAAGATCATGATAGAAAAGATGATTATGTTAACTTCTAGTTCTAACAATGTGTATGGAGTTATAGATGATAATAGTAATCGTTATAGGAGTATGGTTATAAATGTAATGACAATGAATCAAGATGATATAAATGAATGTTCAA
>Ga0325404_1008029_pt1 | contig 10929 bp, 7 predicted proteins | sample PopdelMetagenome_18_FD_205664 | JGI IMG/M metagenome (GOLD analysis project Ga0325404, IMG submission 205664) | Populus deltoides microbial communities from Bellville, Georgia, United States - Xylem-Control-R1 | ecosystem: Host-associated > Plants > Phyllosphere > Stem > Wood/Secondary xylem...
ATGGACATTAAAAAAAAAACAGTTCGAGTGTGTGGGCTTTTCAGCCCAGCCAGCGCAACTGGGTATATCTCATTCTAATTTTTTAAAGGGGTGAAATTATTTTTTTAAAGGTTAACAGAAAATGCATCACTTGCTTTTTACATTTTGTTGGAATATTGGGGGTTCATTTTTTTTCAATTTAAAACTCATTCTCAACCAAAAACACCTAGAAAATACTGTAAATACATTGATAGACATACCTATGACCACCAAAAACCCAAGAAACATCTTTAAAAAAAAATCAATCCTATTTTTATGGTTATATCTACTTTCTCGGGCAAGGAGAATGAAAAAAAAACCCAGCCAAACTACTCTTGTGAAATGAAACTCATTGACATGTAGACTAGCCTTTTGGCTCGCTCTATGTAAAAAAAAAATTGACCCAACAAAAAAAAATCTAGGAAATTGCAATGTGTCTTTTAAATAAATAAAAATATTGTATCCATAAATTTAAAAGCAAATGAATATTAGATGATATTTTTATCCAACATTGAGAAGAAAACACACTAAATCAATCTAGGTCATTTCAGGTTGACATGTGAAAGTTGCAGGTATAGTCTTGAAAAAAAAAACAGAGAACCTAAACCTTGAATTAGTTTAATATTAAAGGATAAAATTAATTAAAAAAAAAACTCGAATGAATTTGAGTTAATCAACCAAACTTTCAATGCAAGTCATGAATGTCATCGAATTTAATAAATTTTTTATTCCATGTATTATTTTTCTAGTTAATAGATTTGCATGACATGAAAGTGAATATGATATTTTATGATGACTTTTTTTTTAAAAAAGAATGATATACTAGCGGGACTGAGATAACAAAAGCAAAACGTTGATAATAAGGGGTGAAATAATAATATTTTTTTAATTTCAAGTTAATCAAGAAAATAAATCATCAATGATAAAAGGTGAAATTATATATATATTTTAAAATCAAGATACTAAAAGTGCCTTAAACAAAAAAATAAAAAAATAAAAATAAACTGGATGTTGTTGCTTAACTTGTCAAACTCATGATTTGTATCATGAAACTAACCAGGTTATTTTTTTTTATATATCTAAAAAAACCAAAAAAAGCCCAACAATGTTAGCCTATGACCTAACGCATTAATTAAGGCTCTAAAAGGAACAACCCAGACATGTGAGCCTTTTAAGCCTATGCTCGTGCATCTGAATATGTTTTTCTTTCTTATTTAAAGGGCGGACGACCTGTTGTCCGCCCTTTTTTATTTCTTTCTTTGAAAATACAAAGATGAGGTGTTGCCCGTCAAGGCTAACGACGCCTCATCTTCTAGCTTAGTTTCTGGTCACCACTGTTGTTGTCGAAAAAATTAAGGCTATGGGTTTTTAACCTTCCAAACTCATTTTTCAACACATTTAAAGCCAAAAACACTAAAAAAACCAGTCATAGAATGTGTAAAAACCAATTTAACAACCTAATAAACCCAAAAATTGGCTTAAATCACAAAATAAAATCAAATAAAATTTTTTTCTTGATTTAAATCTATTTTTTAGGCAAAATCAAGGCATAAAACAACCACCATAAAACTCTACTTACCAAATATAACTCATTTACATCAACTTCAACTATTTTGGTGATCGAAATAGATATAAATTGTGATTTTCTATTTCTATGCCAAGATCTAGCAAGCTTATCTTTCTCTCCTCTAACAAAAAAATGATTGAAAACTAGGGAAAATAAACTTTGATATCAAAATTAAATTCCTGAAAGCTAAAGGAACCAATCATCTATAACCTAAAAAAATGGAAGTATAAAGTAAACTTTTCGTATGAAATTTAAAGTCAGCATTAGTGTTGCTAATTATTTTTATTTTTGTCATTTGACTTTTAAATCAACCATTCCTCCAAAAAAAAAATATTCATTTGGGTGCAAATTTTGATTTAAAAGGGCTTATTTATATATAAAAAATTTATGGATAAATTAAATTTTTTTTATAAAAATTAATTATTTTAATCAACAATAATCTTGTGAGATAATGTGATAAATTATTTTAAACCTGATATATTTTAGCTTCATACGTAATTTGGTTGTTAATTAATTGTTTTTGTTGACTCAAATCAAAGTACTGAGGATTAAAATGTGAAATCACTCATATTTGATCATGTTAATATTTAAAACAACTTAAAATAAAACCTAATTCTGTCATGGATTGACGAATCACCGAATTTACCCATTAATCAGACCGGTTTAATAACCAAGTCTGGATTGACCGGTTTAAAAAACAAAACAAAGTGACAAATTTAGTTAAAGCCACACTGGTCAAGCCCATCGAGTTGAAGCCTATTTAAACACATTTGAGCCCAAACAAGAGATAAATTTTATAGCGAGGAGGGAGCCGAGGGTCCAGGCCAACGAACCCAAGCCAGACCGAAACTCTTTCTGTTCATCGTTCGATCTGTAAAAATCACCATTGCTGTCTCCTCCTGGAGCTCTAGAAAGGAGGAATTAAAACAGCGGAAGACAGAGGCGAAGAGAGAGATGATAACGCGATCGAATTTGGCAGACCAATTAAGAGAGTATCAGATTCGATCTAAGCATGATTGGGCCTCTGTCTCCTTCTTCTCTTCCACTTCCAATTTCACTTCTCCTAGGTAACGCACCTTTACCTACTCCCTTTTTTAATTTTTCAGAATCGGTTTTTTTTTTATTTTGTAGATATTTTTCTTTATTTCCTTCAGGTTTTACATTTCTTGATTGCTGCTTTGATTGGTTCGACTGTCAGATCTCCGTTTTTAAAATGATATGATTGCAGAGAAATTATGTTTTGGGTTTGGATTCTTTTTGATGGACTGTGGATTTTGTGCAAGGGATTTTGAACATAGAAGCTGAAAATTGAAGCTTTAGAAGATTGGTTGGTTAACTGGCTCGGTATTTTGGGTTCTTGATTTGGTTTAGTAGGTTAAGGAAATGAATTTCTCGTTTCATGCTTTTTATGGTATTCTTGAATGTGGAAATAGGTTGGATTTTTTCTCTTTTTAGTTCAATTTGAATGTTAAGGAATTTTGTTACTTGATGAGCATGCCTGCTTGTGTGTGCATGAGAAAATTTGAGGTGATTAAAAAACAAGGAAACTTGTTTAGATTTCAATATCGAAATGGGTTTCTGAAAGGTGGGGTTTGGAAATGATCGGCTCTTTTTTGTGTGAAGTGGGTTGAGCTCTGAGGTGTGAATGTAGTTGTGGTAGGTTCAAGCCTTAATTACGTCAACAAACTCACTATGGCTGTTTAAGCAAAATGTGCAGAAGATTGAACACTTGGAACTCTTGAGGAATTGATGATAACATTTTGCTAGAAGGTATTTAAAGTTTTATGGACAAGGTGTTTTTCAAGCACTGGTGCTGTATCACTTGCTGGAACAAGAAACACCTTTTACTGGTTACTGGATGGTTTCAATCACAAGCAAGCCAATTACCACACGTTAAGAGCTTGTTTAGATGTGTGAAATCCGATTGATCCTTATGGTTGGAGTAGCATTTACGAGTAGATCCTCTTTTACGGTAAAAAATTCATACTCTGAATGGGTGCGGAATGTATCTGTTATGATAAAAAATATTTTTGGTGGTGTTTCATGTCATTCCACTTTATTAGGCTTGGTAGTGATTAATTTCCCTGGATGGTCCCATTCAAGAGGATAAGGTCTTATCTTAAGGTCATAAAAGTTACAATCATCTAAGATATCTTTTCCAATTGCGCTGCTTCCCATCCGCATAGCAGAGATGCAAAAAGGTGAGAACATAAAATGCTTTCAAGATGATATCCTTGCTATTTTCTTGTAGACAACACTGATGTTAATCCACTAAGAACATGGATGTCCACAAAGGACAAGAAAAATAAAGTTTGAATTAGAACATCTAGTGAGCAGAGGAATAATTTATAAAGGTTTAAATAAGTGAGAAAATACAGAATATGGTTCATTTTCTTATGAAATATGTTGTTTGTTGCTAGGGTACTTTTGACATTTGACTGCAGTTTCATGCACATGAGATCTGGGATGACATGCTGGGCTCTAAAGTTAGATTTAGGTGTTGTTGTGCATGGAAGATAGTGGAATGCAGCCTGTAGCTGATCATTGATACTCAATTTGATAGGATTCAGTGTTGAAGGGGACTTGGGGGATTGAAAAGGTAGTTTATGGTGACCTTTAACATAGGATACAGTTTTGCCATGTTTGTTTGATTTAAACAGTTTCCTGCTGGAGATTTGGAAAAGGAGAAAGCAGTCTGATTCCTGATTGACTCAAAGAAACTCGTCTAGATACTAGATTAACTCAGTTGCTTCTGACTTGTGTAAGTCAGAGATAATAATTCAACGGATAATTTTTTGGAACATTTGTCTCGTAAATGTGATCCAGTTATTTTACTTTTGTATGCAGTAGTAGAGTTATTGCAGGGCTAAATGAAAGAGAGAGTGGATTTATTTTCCTGCCCAGCAGAGACTTGGATATTTCATGTTACTGGTGTCATTTCATGGAAATCTATTGTATAAAAAAATTACTTTTGACAAGTGAATGTTTATTCTGCTTGATTATCATTTTTTTGAGAATGCCAATTCATAACTCATCTAAGATGACATCGATCCTGACTTTGTTTCCCCTCTTTGTCCTGTGTGTTCTTGCAGGGTGGACGTTGTGGTGTTTGTAATATGGGAACTCGTTGTCATAGCATTCTTGGTTTTCTCTGCAGTTTCTTTATATTTTAGGCATATGCGACTTGCATTTATCTTAGTATGCATCACTATGCTATTGCTTTTATGCATGAAAGTTACAAAGCAAGTTCGATTGGCTAGGAAGAAGAAGCGAAGGATGCTTCTTCCTTTATCCATGTAAACTTTACAAGTAGTGAACCTTTTCCTATACCAACACAACTTTGTTGAGTAGATTGATATAATTTCTGACTTTTGCGTTGGGCCCCTTTTTCCTTGGTTTATTGCAATCTGTAATTGTATACTAAAGCAAGTTGATCAAGGAATATGATTGAGGTGATCATTAAAATACGTGCTGATTGAATTGGAGATTTCTCATCACTCGGGATGGAAGATTGAGATGTTTTCATCCACTGCCGTGACAGTCATCGAATGTGGGTTGGGTGGATGCTGGTTTTAAAGGTATTGTTTCTTGCTACATGCTTGTAGCATGGATCGCGGCCATAACAGACTCTAGCTAGGCTTGATTTACGAGACAAATGTTTGTAATATGTATCGGACACGATTTTTATTTTTGTTGGTATACATCACTAATGTAAAGGAATGAGTAGGTGCTGAGATTTTCGGAGACCTTTTCTTTAACATTTACTCTCTGCATGCACAGTCTGTGCACAAGCCTTGGCAGAGTTAATTCTTCTGGAATTTGGAGCCGAAGGACTTATTGTTGAAAATGGTTATATATTTATCAACAATATGATATGATACAGGTCAATATCAACATTCAAGGGTAAGGAGTTATAAACTACAAATTAAGTTGGTGCGTGGGGAGATTCTTCAAGCAGTGGCTGTGCTTGCCACTCCTGAAGGTATTTCATCCATCTGGGATCGGATCAACGGTTTAGTTTTAGATCTGCTCGAGATGCAGTATCGAATGATTGTTAAGACCCTGCTTACTGGGGCTTGAAGAAGTGAATTTCGATACCCATGGTCACAATAGTCCATATTGCTCCAGCTATAACTAGCATGCTAAGCACCATCCCCAAGACTCCCAGTATCCAATTCAGGCACCAGATTGCACTGTATTTTGTGGGTTTTTTAATGAGTATCCACATGAAACAAGGATATGCTAAGGTAACTGGGAGTGCAACCCCTCCAATCAATCCAGCCAAACTCATCAAGAAAGGAAGTGCCACTGATATAAAAAATGCCAAGCATCCAAAGAAGATCCTGAACACTATGCGCAACCACCAGGGACATGGTTTCTTCATTTTGCTGGTGAATCTGAGCTCCAGATTGTCGAACACTGGCATTGCATATATCTGAAATGAGCTGAGGCAGTTAAGCACAACGAAAAGGCTTGTTAATCCTAGTAGCAACTTAGAGGTGCTGTGTCCGTGATATTTGTGTAGAGCATTGAGCATCCCTCCGTTTGGCATCTGACCATCAGAAGTAGAATACAACTTGGTATTAGTTCAGACAATAGGCGAGAATTCAGTCCTCATGTTGTTGAGGCCTTAGTTTCAACCATAATTAGACCTAAATACTTGCGCTTACCAAGTTACCATAGGCCCAATAGCCTCCTATTGCAAGAGGAAACAAACACATCGCTATGATCACATATGCCAACTTTACTCCTCTCCACATTGGCTTACGGGATGGTTGCTTTGCACTGGAAGGCATGGTCCCCTAAAACATTCGTGATCAGCAAACAAATCATATGATCAGATCTAGTGCAAGATGAAAAGAAAAGGCAAAAATGAATCGATGTGAGATTTCTGATCATCTTACCTGTATTTCGAGCACAAGATTGTGACCTCTGAAAGCGAAGGCGATTATCCCAAGTGCATTTAGAATGTCACAAATTCTAGCCATGTCGGATTTTGTCTCCGGAGGGTCATAGGATACACCCTCAGGCCTACCTTGAATAATGGACACTACCCATATCAGTGTACAGTAGCTAATGGCTGTGATTGCTCCAATCAGGGAAACTCCAGCTATAGAATTTAAGTTGGGGAGCTGAGCTAGAATAATTGCCAAACAAACGAACAGGAAGTACCACTCTATTGTTGTTAATGGCCTCATGCTGCATGTATCTCCACAGACAATTTGGAAAAATATTTTCATGGTTCCACCACCTATCATAACCAAGGTCACACAGGTTCCACCTGATAGATACATGACTGGGAAGAGAGCAAGAAGCTTCCCCAGCTTTTCACCTGAAAATATATACCATATATTTTAATCTTCTGAAGATCCACACGTTTCCAATGTTCTATGCTTCTATCTAGCATAGAAGTTCTTATGATCAGAAAATTTAATCAAGCTGAATAGATTAGGCACTAGTTAATAAGGTTGAAATTTGTAATTAAGGCATATGTGAGATTTAATCGGCTAATAATTGGCATGAAGAAGATAAAGGCATGGCGCTCACCAAAGGCAGCCATTGATAGCCGGAGATATCGGCTATAACGCATCCCGGACTCGGATTCATGTAGCTGAATCAGTAACCATAGAGTGTATAGTTGCCACATGAACACTAGAGATAGACATAGAATTCCCCAAGTCCTGCAGACAGATTGAAAAAGAGAAAACAAACTAAAAATTTGCATTTGAAAAGGCCTAATTGCACGCTGAATCATAAGGTTTTTCTTGCTGATAAAAAGTGAAGAAAGATTTACTGGAAGGGGTTGAGATTAATTATGCTCAATTACCAGCTAAGAGTGGTGAAAGCAAGTGGAAGAAGAAGGGCTTGAACTCCAATTCCTGAGCTCAATGTGTGAAATGCCGAGTAGTATGCATTACCATTTCTAGACTCGGTTATGGGAAGCCATGCATCCTGGGGATCAAGCTTAGTGAAGTGGCCAACTTCTTCTAAGTAACATTGCATGCTTGCAATTGCCTTCTTCATGGGGCTGGCTATAGGAGTACTCATCAGAAGCGAAGCTAAGGGACTTTTGGGTGTTTTGGGAGTTTTGGGAGCTATGTCTAGCAATGGTGACCTCGTCATTGAAGGACAGTGGAGCTGAAATGGAGGTGCAGAAATTGCAGGAATTTCTGCCCCAACACTCAAACTTTCAGGTCTCAGGAATTTCATTTCCCTTTTCTCTTCCATCACAGCTAGCAAAAACCAAGCTTAATTAACCCTCACAAACAAATCCCACTTCTTCTTAAGAGTGATCAGTGATTGCTGTGTTGCATCTGCATAGGTGAACGATTGATTTATATCGTGCCAATCAGTGAGGAAATTGGGTCCCGAGATAACATAGTATATACGACACAACTTTGTGGAATGCTTTTAGGCTTTTAGGTTGACATTGACGTGCATGCTTGGTAGGTGAGGATTCATGAAAGTTTACAAGGGCCAATATTCAAAGTTGGAATTTTGACTGACCCCAGTGTGTGGCTGCTGTTATCTCTGATAAAGATAGCGCAACCACTTAGGTTCTAATGCTTTAGGAGCTCTTGTCTCTTTTGAAGCTAGCTGATGCTGCAGCCACAATTCAGGGTTTGCCTCGTCTCTTTAAGCGTTGGTTTAAATTGCCTAGCTACTCTAGTAATGCATTATGCAGTACTGTTAATTGCATGACCCGGAAAAGAGCCAGAAGTGGCCCCCTTTAGATAATTAGAGAGAATACTTAAGTTTGAAGCAGTCGATCAACCCCCATTTGCAGGCAGCGAATACAGTTTTAGAGACTACACACGCAATTCTCCTAAATAATTATCGATAAACTTGATCTTGCTGAAACCCTTTTTTTTCTTAATCATGAAATACAACAATATTATTAAACATAAAATAGCGCAGAGCAAATTGCTATTTTTTTTTTTCAAAAGACCGGTGTCTATGAAAATTAAAACTTCTAATTTTAAAAAGTAATCTTTCATGCCACCACTAATTTTGTCTGTGAATATAAAATCGGATTCTCTTGATTTTCTTATCAAGTTGCAGCTCATGCACGCATAGAAATTAATCTCAAGTCATCATTAATTAATCAATGGAGAAATGGCCATGCTATAGACTTCACCGGATGAAAGATTTCATCCCATCATGATTGCTAGATAGTGTCAATCACTTTCAAATCAGAAGATGTAATATCAAATTTTTCATTCGAAGGAGATAAAATATCACAAGACAAGCGATCGAGAGATAAAACTCGGTAAAGAAGAGATAGAAGAATTACAGACAATAAAATCATATCCAAAATCACATCGAATAATATCTCAATTTATTAAAAATAAACATGAAAAAGAAAAGGACTTAAAAGGGTTGTCGCCTGTGAAGAAATCACCGACGATATATATATCTAGGTTTTTTTTTAAGGATAACCAAGACATAACTTGAGTATTCATAGTATTCAAGCAGCTTTTCAAATAGTAAGAGAAAACTTGCTAATGTATATGTATATATTTTTTTAGAAACTCCGATCTTGATAAATAACAAAAGAGCTTGATTTTATTTATTTATTGTTAAAAATTAACTTGGTCTAGCTCGGATTACAGAACTAGGATTAGTGTGTGTGTGTGTGTATTGAACATGAAAGCTGCCTATGTTGCTTGATTGGGCAGAAATTAATCAAATCGAAGGAAACTTTGTGAGAATCTTAACTGATTTGTTATTCATTTCTCTTGCAAGAAACTAGAAAAGTAGAAAAATTAAAAGCAATTTCTAGATCATTAGAAGATAAAACGTAATTAAGACAACGATATTTCATTGGTTTTGCCTGGAGAATGATAAAATCTTAATATTTCCTTTAATTTTCATGTGGTTCTAGGCAAAGATTCCCTTCCATTATTAATGCAGAATTATCTTGGATACCACTATAGTAATTATCTACACGTAAGTCGTCACGGAGATGACGATTTCAAGTCAGAGGCAGCTGAGCTCACCTCGGCAACATCATCTCGCACGATAAATAAAGTCTCACAGGCTTTCTTTTCTTCTATAACCTTCCTTCTTCTGTTCAAAGTTTTTCTGCTGCAATAATTAATATTTCTATATTGTCTGCTGGGATAGTTTAAGAACATGCATGTTCACGTGAAGCTTCTTCCTCTTTCGCGAGGTGGCCACTCAGGAGGCCCATGCATGTTGAATCCTCTTATGTTAATTATCATATTATCTTGTTTTAACAGTGCAGATCGTGCTGGAACAAACTGTATATTCATGATTCTTTTTAATTATCCTTCCACTTAGATATATTAAACTGATTAAAAAGATGAATTCTTAAAATATTCGAAAAAGAATCTCGATTAGCGTGCAATCTTAGTTTAAGCAATAATATTGAAAAGCATTTTCAATTCAAAATTTTAAAATTAGTACTAGAAATAATTAATTAAATCTTTTTGATAAATGTTTGAAAAAGAAATATAGTTCCGATTAATTAACACGGTAGTTATCCTGAAAATATTATTCATCTTAATAATAATAAAAAAAGCTATCCCTGTTGCATGGAGATCCTCGTCATTGCCATTTAGCCACTCATTAGCTAATTATAATTAAATGGAAAATATATATTAGAATCCTAGAGGGTGATCTTCAACCCGGCTGAAATTTGACCGTTTGTTGTGTGAGAAAATTGGAAAGAAAATGAGAGAAAGCAGACAAGTTTCCATGGAGAACTCAACTTGAATTAATTTGCACGTCTGCTTAATAGCATTAAGATAAAAATATAACCAAGCACGGGAGAGTTCTTCACTGTAGCTAAGAGCAAACCAATGCTGGCAACTCACCAATTCTCATAATAATCAAGGGAGATAATCCCCGCAAAAGAACTTATTTTATCGATTTTCATTTAAGACAACATTTGATTATTGTTTTAGGGCTGAAAAAACAAATATAATAAAGATAAAAATATAGGTATAAATTGAATATACTTTTATTATAATTTTAGAATGAGTTTTGATCTCGAAGAATCGGGATTGAAATCCAGTCGAAAAGACATTTGAAGAAAAGAAAGGGATCTTTTTTTCAAAGCTACTTTTGAGAAAGGAAAGCCTGCAAGTGAGAGAGAACAGAGAAGACTCTCTTTTATCATCATATCACCACCAAAAAAACATTAAAGAAACCTCACCTTCTAGAATCGCCTAATTGTTTGCAAGTTAGGGTAGAATTACTCATAGAAAGGAGCTGCTGGGTCTTTGGCCATTTGTTAAATCTCCATCAAATTCATTAACCACCCGTTGAAAATAACAAGACACTAGTATAATTACCGTGTTTCAACAGTTGAGAAGCTT
>Ga0325404_1008033_pt1 | contig 10925 bp, 14 predicted proteins | sample PopdelMetagenome_18_FD_205664 | JGI IMG/M metagenome (GOLD analysis project Ga0325404, IMG submission 205664) | Populus deltoides microbial communities from Bellville, Georgia, United States - Xylem-Control-R1 | ecosystem: Host-associated > Plants > Phyllosphere > Stem > Wood/Secondary xylem...
TTAAAATTTGCTTTTAAAACAACCAAAAATTAAATTCATCCTAGTCTCTAAATATCATTTGAAGTTTTTGTATTGAAAGTTCATTGTTTTCTTTGCTGCCACCACCGTTGCCGCCCCAACCCTTCTTTTAGTCTTATAAGTAAGGTAAACATATTATATTACTATTAAATTATATTTGGTTTGGTTGAAATTAAATAATTGTTTAGGTTGAATTTAGAGTTTGTTGAATCAATGATAAATTAGTTAAAAATACAATCAATTGGGGTTTATTTGATATAGTTGAACATGAAAATAAGTTAAATTAATTATGAATTAATTATGTATTGCGTTAATTTAGGCTAAGTTACTGAATTAAAGATTTCGTGTATATTGTTGAAATTGACTAATAATGTAGTTAAATACGCACACACGTTCATATAATAGAGCATAAATGCAGTTGAATTATGACGAGTTATACGTTCCATTGAATTATTGATGAATTTAGTATTTTCTTTGAATTATATTAATTTTCTCTGAATTTGCATTTGATTTAATGCAATTGTGCATGAAAATATCAATTGATGATGTATCACGAATCATGTTTAATATTTTGTAAAGTTTGCTTTAACGTTAAATTTTGAGAGTTTGATTGAATTTGCCATAAATTTTGCAATTAGAGTTGAGGTAATGCAATTTAGTTAAAATCACGTTAAATTTACTAGAATCCAATTATTTTTTACAAAATGTCTAATACCATATTTATGCCATGTCATTACAATGACAATATTGTTCTTGAAGTGAACAATAGTATCACATATAATGATGAGAGCAATTTGTTGTTAATTGGTAATTTAGGCATGTCATATATAGAAACAAAAGAAATCATTTGTCATGAACTTGGCTGGAATTATAATAATAATAATGTTGAAATAACATGGAGGTGTCAAATTAGTGAATATCAGTATTATCCTATATCGATTGTGTGTGATGATAGTTTTAAGACAATGAGTGATTATTTCATTCAAAGTGGTTTGAAAATGATGATATTGTGTGTGAGTAGTCGACCAAAATTTGTGTGTCTCAACTTCTGCTGGTCCTTCAAATTCAGTTGATAGAGGTAAAAATAGTTTCTTATCAGATGATTTGCTGCAAATGATAAATGATATTATGTTTGACAATCGTTTTGCTTATCAACATAGGTTCGCTATTCTGAGCCTAGTGACAATGAAGATGATGTTGTTGATAATGATGTTATTCCTCATGTTTTTGAATTTAAAAATGTTTTTAGTTATAGTTTTATTGTTTCATATGACTAGGCACTTAGTCATAAACGTATATTAGAAGGGTCTGATTTGGAGGTTGGTCAAACATTTAGTAGTAAAAATGAATTGGTTAATGTTGTTAAATAATGTCATATTGCACACTCAGTTAAATACCGAGTTCAACAGTCGAAATCTATATTTATTTAATTACAATGTGTAAACATCTAAATGTAAATGGCATTTGCGTGAGGGATATCATAAAATTTCGGATTCATTTGAGATAACAAAGTTAAAAGGACCACACATGTGTTTCGACCTTTGTCCAAAAAGACCTCCATCAACTTTATACAAATTTTATTACTAGTGCTATATCAACCATTATAATGAATAATATTTTAATGATGGTTGCAAGAATACGGTGTCATAACCCATTTTTGGTTTTTCCCTAAAATTTACCTTTTAGAAAAATAATAATAATAGCAAGAAGACTGATGATTTTGCAAAAGCAAATTGAGAAGGGTTTCAAATGTATATAAAAGAATCAAGTTGCAATTTTGGATGGAATTAGTAGCTTAATCGTGCCCCATTGTACCAAAAACTAGAGAGACAATGTAGATTCAAAATCACATTAAATGATTATTAGATGAATTTGCATAAAAATTAAGCATAATGTCATTATTAAATTTTTAATAGGCCAATTTGATTTAATCATGGGCTGAATTAAAAGTTTAATTATGTTTAAGAATTAATTTGGGTCAAATTAAAGGATTTAATTAAGTGCAAGAACTTAATTATACTTTAAATGGGTCAAATTAATTTTATTAGAGACTTAATTGGTGAAATATTAAGTTTGAAAGCCCAATTTGAGCTTCATTGAGAAGATTATAATTTTAGAGGACCAAACTTAATTTTTACAAAATCCACGAGTTGAAATCAGGGGTAAAATTATAAGAAAATCAAAGTTTAGGGTCAATTAAAACTTAAATTGAAGAAATTCGCAGCCAATAACCTTTTTGAAAAAGGCATCAAACTCTGGGGAATTAATTGATTGAAATCAAGGATGAAATTGAAGAAAATTGAAAGTTTAATTGTCAATTGAGGGTCAATTTGCATAAATCCGAGATCAATGATCAAAATGAAAAAGACGTTGAAATTCAGGGATGATGTTGATATTTGACAGAGACAAAATTGCATAAAATTAAAATTTTCAGGCCAATTAGAGACGAATTGAAATAATCAAAAGTCAAAGGACTACATTAAACTTTGGCTAAATCTTTAAATTAAAACCCTAAAGCTAAAACGACGCTATTTTGAAGATAAAAATAGACAGACCAAGCTCGGGTAGCTAATTTTGAGGGGCATTTAATGTTTTTTCTCCCTATTAAACCAAGCAAATCATACACCAATACGATGACCTAACATTGTATTACACCCTTAAATAGGTTTCGTCGACCAACTGCCTTTACAAACACCGCGATGTTGCCCCAAATAGGTCAACTCATGCAGCCTTTAACTATCAACTTTTTCAGTCTATGATGACAACTTTGAACCAACAATTGAGATCATTCTGGTTTGAATTAAGGGTGGATTCTAGGCATAAAGATAAAATAAAGATAAAATATTCTTCTTCCACCCCCTATAAATAGAGGTGGATTATAGGCATTAAGTATGAAGAAATTGGAGGCTAAAATTGGGAAAAATTTAGCCCCTTCCCCCCAATTTTTTTCTCCTCTCTCGGCCAGCCTTCCCCTTTTTTCTTCGCCACACCTTCGTTGCCAACACCGCCACCAAACACATGTCGACCCTCCTAAGAGGGTGCTTGGCAGTGTGGTAGCGGTTGCTTTTCAAATAACGTTTTGTGCCGAAATGCATGCCAATGATTTTTTTATTTTTTAAAAATCATTTTTGATATCAACACATTAAAACGATCCAAAACGTACAAACCATATTAAATTTTAGCAAAAAAAATTTAATTTTTTGGCAACGCGATGCAAACATGTTCTAACACCACTTGGTAGCCACCCCTCATGATAAGTAACCTTCTTCTCCCTTCTTTGTTCTTTTGGTTGCAAACTTGGGAGCCATTTGCAAGCAAAAAGTTGGTTCTAAATGCAAAAGGCAAAAAAATTCACATGGTCACTAAGCCTAGCCAGTGACCATGTGAAGATGGGCTGAGCTCATTTTAACCCAGTCTAGATAGTTAGATTGGATTTAGCCCAACAAAGAAAAAAGAAGAAGAAGAAGGACTATTGGGCTGTTAGTCGGCCTGACCCAGCCAGATTAGACTTGTTTCAATCCAGTTCAAATGGCTGGGCCGGGTCTAACTCGTTTAATAAATTAATAATATAACATAATAGTATTAAAATATTTAGAAAAAAAATTAAAATTTCCAAAAGATATTTTAAAAATATTTGAGGTCCTTCACATATTTTTTTAATTATTTTATATAATATCAGAGTATAGAGTTATATTAATACGAAAACCACAACCTATAGATGAACTTATTTGGGCATGAGAGCAAGCCTATAAAATATTCAAAAACCCAGTATCCACCAATAGCTTCTCCTGTACTCCTCTTTAACAACTATAAATCCCACCCCACCGCAGTATTCAAAAACCCGCGAAAAAAAACCCGCTCTCCCACTCTCTCACTCTCTCGAAGGGAAGCAAATACAGTCCACATTTACCCGTACAAAACCCTAAATATTTTTGGGGATGAGGAAGATAAGAGACACTAATCTGATGATTCTATCATCAGATGATGAAGACGATTGTGATTACAAACCGAACTCACATCGAAGCTATACAAAGAAGCCAAAATCTAGATCGTTTATTACTCGTACAAACCCTAGACAGCCAAAGAAGCCTCGTGTTTCGGGTTCTCGGTCTCGATTTAGCAGAGACTCCCCTAATTTATTTGAGGTATGTATACCTTTATTTTGTTTTATTAGCCACTTAATTCTTTATTTTTTTATTAAATGTAGCACATAAACTTAACTTGATTTTACAAATTAGGTGCTTGAAGTTGTGGAGTAAATTAATTCTGTGATTTCTTTACGGAGTATTGTGAATTTGTTTTTTTGATTTTTAATGCAGGTTGGGTTTCCTGAAGAAGATTTTGAAGAATTGTTTTCTGGGTCCAAGGTATCTGCTGGTACGCCATGGTTGTGGTTTTCTGTGCGTAGATTGTTATTATCAAGCATTTTAGCTCGTGGTGATATTATGTTGAATTAAATTTTCTATGTCATGCAAAATTATGGAGAGTGGCCACTCCTTTTCTTTTAAGGATTTAATAAATACATAAAGCTTTGGTTGTAATTTTTTTGCTGGGAATATTCTTTGTCGATGTTCCCTTTGAACTTGAACATTGTTGGACTTTACTTTTGCTTGCACCGCCATCGTTATTTTAATTCTTGTGTTTATTTGTGCCGTCTTGATGCTAACTGGAAAGAGATTTGTATACCAGATTCTGGAAGAAGCAACGTAAAAGAATTGTGGGTTGATAAGCATAAACCTCATTCCTTGGAAGAACTTGCTGTTCACAAGAAGAAGGTCAGTATATTTCCTCTGTTTCATTTCTGCTTATCTACTCTTCTAGATGTTTATATAGAAGGTTATTCTTTTTCCTGATATTTGCAGGTTGAAGAAGTTAAATCGTGGTTTGAAGAAAGATTAAAAACTACAAAGGTAAATTTATATTTATCAAAGCTATTACCATTTGTTCTATTTCCTTGAAGGAGCTGTACTTTTTTTTTAACATTCTTTTTGCTATTTACCATTGTGAAAATTAATGCCCTTTCCCCCCCCCAGAATTTGCAGGGCAATTTGATAAATAATGTTGTTGTCATCAATGGAAAAGCTGGTGTTGGAAAATCTGTAAGTTTTTGCTCTGCTGTTTTTAATTTTTTCTAGCCAGCTGTTTGTCTGGCAAAGGATGATTTCTGGGTGTGATGTCATTTGACACGAGGTGCTTCTATATGTGGTTTATGGGCTGCTTAATTTTTGTTTTGTGTTTGTGTCAATGTACATGGTGTCTCTGTAAAATATGTCCGTGTGTGGCTGTTTGAATTTCTTGCGACTTTGTTCTCGTATGAGTACCATCATTCTTTTTTCTTTTTTGTTATTTGATTGTTGGTCATAAGCTGCAATTCTTGAGAGATTCAACTATTGACAATTCCCCTAAAATATTCAACTGTATTACTGAATAACCAGTAATTTCGTTCATGGGCCATTGACAAGCAAGATACCCTGCTTCTACCTTGCAGACAACTATCCAAGTGATTGCATCCCATTTTGGAGCTAGATTATGCGAATGGAACACACCTACTCCCACAATTTGGCAGGAACATGTGCACAATACCAATACAGGTAAAATCTTATTGCAGAGTGAAATGTATGGTTTGCGTTGTGATTAATCTTGTCAGTTATTGAGATAAATTTTCTATTTCCCCACAGCAGGAAAGAACACTTCAAATTCGATGCCAACCATACAGTCATTCTTCATTTTATACTATCTTTGTATATGGTTATAAAATTGTGACCTGATGGTGGCATTATGCTGTTGGCATTTTGTGGTCAGGAATACAGTATACATCCAAGTTGGATGAATTTGTAAATTTCATTGAGAAAATCAGGAAGTATGGATTAATCCCATCATCCTCTTCTGAGGACGCGAAACCATCAATTATACTCTTAATTGATGACCTTCCTATGATGAATGGAAGAGTTGCTTTTGAAAGACTCCAAAGCTGCTTGCTTCATCTTGTGAGATCAACTCAGTTACCGACAGCTATACTGGTATCAGATTATGATGAAGCAGATTCAGTAGATCATACAGCACGACGTTTGGAACAACTTCAGTTGTCTCTTGAGAATGCTGGGGCTTGTAAGGTTACTTTCGAGAACAAATTCAATGTTAAAATTGAGATTCTTTTATTTCTGAATGCTTAGTTTAAACTGCTCGGGAAAATTTTCAGGTTTCTTTTAACCCTATTACAAATAACTCCATCAAGAAGACGCTCAGTAGAATATGCAGACAGGAGCAGTGTAGTGTAACTGATGAACAACTTGATCTGATAGCAAAAGGCAGTGGAGGTGATATAAGACATGCAATTACCTCTTTGCAGCTCTTTTGTGTGAAACCAGATCTAGTGCTCAATGGTTCCTATTCTACTCCAAGTTACTCGTATGGAAAAGAAGATGATATTGATGCTTTAGTTAGTGGAATTTCATTGTTATTTGGCAGAGATGAGACCCTCTCTCTATTTCATGCACTGGGAAAGTTTCTGCACAACAAAAGAGAAACTGAAGTTGCCAATGCTATTACACCCGGTATGTATTTATGAAATATATTTATTTTTTAAAATCTAATGGATGCATGTGCTTGTGAAAAGTGGGTGCATCTGGCATTCACTTCTCCTGTATCAGACAGTTTGATGATTCTGCCCTAAATGCTTCTGCAACAATGCACTCTTCTGAGTTCATTCTTTTGTTGTTGCAGGAGATGCATTCCTTGTGCAGGAGAATTTCTCCAGGTTACCATTGAAAATGGATGCTCCAGAAAAGGTTCTTTGTCAAGCACATGGGCAAGCCAGGCCAGTCACTGATTTTTTGCATGAAAACGGTAACCATCTTATATACCATATGCTCCTTCCTTGGGTGCTGGTTATTCAGATACTTCCTATCATTGCTCCCTCCTCCGTTCCCCTCTCTCCACATGCGCAGACATGTACACTCATGGAAACTTGGACAAACCTTGGGTTCTTTACCAGCTCCTGAGTAGTATTTTTCTTGCAGTGCTGGATTTTATAAGTGATGAAGCAATGGATGATGCCTGGCATGTTTCATCATACTTTAGTGATTCCGACTTGCTTCTCTCTTCATTCCGAGGAATGTTGGCTAGATATAATGAGGCAGAAAATGTTCTCCAATCAGCTGCTGCTTCAGTTGCTGTTCGTGGGGTGCTATTTGGAAATTCTCATCCTTCACCTCCCAGGTTTTTATTAGAGGCTTGAAGCAGTTTATTATAGGAAAATCACCTTGGAGTTATCCTAAATCTTTCTATCGTGCAGATGGCATGCTATCCGGAAGCCAAAGCTCTGGCAGGTTGAAAAATCAATGCTGCACAATCAGGTAGGTTGGACTGGTCCTCTACACTTCCTGCTGCTGCATTCTTTCCTTCTGTAATCTGTGATTGTCAATCTGTCATTTGAAACTTAACTTGTTTTTTTTATTGAAAATGAAGAAGTCAATACTGTACAGCTTGAAGAGTTTGGGTTAGGTTTTTCAGTTCTCAGTCGGTACTATTTATGGAAATTGCATGTTCTATTTACTTTGCTACAATATGGATCTAGTGAAAAACGCAGTTTATTCTGCTAAAACACACACCATGATTACGAAGTTTCTGGATGGGTACTTGAAGACAGCCTATTTTCTTTGATTTTGCAGTGAACCGTCCAATCGTTAGAGGTTTGAACTGCTCATAAATATTATCTTCTGCCATTTGGGTGTGCCCTTTTAAGCATTTTAACAAACATTCAAGCAAATCTTTTAAATGGTTTTATGATCACATTGTCAGTTGCAATATGCATAGATGTTGGTAGGTGTTGATAGCTAATGTGATGGATTTAACTTATATAGGATGTTATGTTTGATGTGTCACTGCAGAAAGAGATAGTAAGACAGAGATTTATTGCTTATAATGGATCCAGCTCTTGTAACGTGTCAGATGTAGCTACTGGGTACATGCCTTTGTTGAAATGGCTTGAACATAGAGCATCTGGTTTTGAAGATAATCAAGCACTTGTGTACTGCAACAAGACAGACGGCGAGAGTTGCAATAGGATGGGTTTAGATGACAAAGAAAGTGATATATCTGATGATGAAATAGAAGAGTGGTAAGAAATAGTGAGCGTATCAGATGGAAAGAGTAATTTAGGCTGGTACTCCATTGTAAAATTCTAGTCATTGCTTCGTATTGTCATTTTTTCCAACTTACCTCCCAAAAAGTGGAATGTAAATTTGTCTTTGGCGGTTCAGCATATTTTGAGATTTTTGTCGAGGTATATATCTAGTCAGATAGATCTGTCTGGGAAACTCTGGCTATTAATGCTGCTGGAACTGATTACTGACAAGCAAGCGTATATTTGTTAATCTAAATATGCCAGGCACCAAACATTGGTGTAATGGGATGAGTGTTTTAATATCAAACACAACCGAAGCAGGCCTGCAATGATAGGTTGCCAGACTCCGTCGTAGCTTGCTGGATTGGGATACCGGTTAACAGTTGAACTTACAGGTCAAGGGATCAAGTCCGATGAGGAATGGGATTACTTGCATTTTATAAGCAACCTCCCCAGCCTTTTGAATGGCCTTGTAAGGCTCATAAAACCTCGGGGTAAGCTCCATGTTCTTTCTCCATGCTAAACTCATTTGTTTATATAGTAGCAACTTTAAATAAACCTAGCCACCAACTTTAAAGATTCCTGTTATGGCCTTGTCAACCGTCTATTTCTAGAGCTTTTCAATTGCAACCTGAACCACTGATTCATACTATCTTCTTTGAATGACCTTTTCCATAGCTGCCACTGGAGTTGTTGTAGACTCAACCTCAATATTAGGGGGAGGGTAGCCATACAATGCCTGAAAGGGAGTTGTGAAAGGGAGTTGTTTTGATAGCTGAATGGTAGCTTGCTTGCATTGTACTAACATAGTGCTTGAGCTAGCCAATTACCCCACTTGCTAGGACAGTGCATGGGCACATTGGATGGAAGGATGTGCTCATCAATAATCTCACCCCCAGTAGTTTAAACACCTCTTTCCATAACAGGCTTGTAAAGACCTTCTAAGAAGGTAATCCATGGGGACTTATAACCATGCTCCAATAATAAGTGAGCAATTTCTTTAGCAATAAATGAATGTGTGATAGCCAAGAAATGTGCATATTTTAAGAATTTATCCACAATAACTAGAATGATATTCTTTCCTCTTGATCTTGGCAATCTTTCCACAAAATCTATTATTATATTTCTTCAAATATCCTTAAGTGTAGGCAATGGTTGAAGCAGAATATAATAAGACATCATTTTCATCTTCGCCTGTTTACATACATCATATTCCTTTATAATTTTTTTATTTTTTATTTGAGCATTTATAGAAGGCTAGTAGAACATGGTCTTAAACCTGTTGTAAGAGTTTAGGATTCAAGATTAACGAGCCTTTCCTTGAAGTTCCCTTAACAACCAATGACAATCATGTTGTTATACCTTAGGACAATTCTACTGTTATACCTCAAGACTTCTTCTGAACATGCATACGTTGGCTATTTATCCATGTTGATTACCTGCTCTGCCACAATAATTTTAAACAACTCATTTCTTTCATAAGTTTCATATACTTGTTCGTACCAAGTTGGTGTAATCGTAGTAATGGCTGCTAAGTCATCACTCTCTTTCTTATAATCTAATTGTCTTCCAGTCGTCATCTTCCTTGATGCTTAGATAAAGCATCAACTGCCATGTTTTCCTTCCCTTCTTTTGTGTATTAGATGATGTCTCTCAATCCCAACATTCTAGCTAGTCCTTTCCTTTAGATAGGTGTATGGAGTTTTTGTTCTGGAAAAAACTTACTAAACATGTTCCAAATAATATCTCCATCTCTCCACTACCATGAGAATAACCATATATTCCTTTTCATTTATGGATAAACCAAGATTCATAATTAGGCATAATGCTTTATTAAAGCATGTCAAGGGTCTTCTATTATGACTAAACACAGCTCCTAATCCAATAGCACTAGCATCGGTTTCTAAGACAAAGGGTATATTAAAGTCTAGTAAGGCCAAAATTAGTGTCTTGCTTAAAGCTTCCTTTAAGCCATCTAATGCTACATGTGATCTCTCATTCTAGTTATAATTGTTCTTTTTTAATTGCTTAGTCAGCGGTTTGCTTATAACTCTTAAGTTTCTTAATTTGTTTTTGTAATAACCGGTTAATCAAAAAAATCCCCTCAATTCCTTAACCAACTGTGGTGTAGGCTAGTTTCTAATTGCTTCAGTTTTCTTTGAATTAGTAGCCACTCCTTCTGAAGGGATTATAGGATCAAGATATTCAACTTTCTTTTTGCAAGAAGAACAATTAGAATCCGTTTATTTGCGTGGTTTCTTCTGTGTTTGAAGTAACCACAGGCAAATAATTGCTTGGTAACATTCAAAACGCAATTTATTCTTGATGGGGCCCACTGTATTTTGCATTAAAAACACAAGTTTTATCAAAACAGCTCTTAACTGCTTTTCTTCTCTACACTGTTTATTTTTTAAAGTGAATAGTATGTTTTTTTTAAAAAAACCAGTGCAGTGAATTATAAATGCATTCGCACTGTTCACGTTCACGTGAACAATAATTTTGTTTTTGAAAAACTAGTTTAGAGTGAATTAAATTTACTCGCACTGTAATCTCAATTTTATTCATAATAATATTTTATCTAATTTTATTGCACGTTCAAAAAATCATGAAAACTGTAGTTCTTGTCGGATGGATTTTGTATGTAATGGAATTGTAGATAGTTTAATGGAACAACAAAAAATATTTTATAGAAAGTATTATTTATTTCATGAAGTAATAGTAGTAGTTAAATTTATAATATTTAAATTAAAAACCATCAATATATATATATATATATATATAT
>Ga0325404_1008035_pt1 | contig 10925 bp, 6 predicted proteins | sample PopdelMetagenome_18_FD_205664 | JGI IMG/M metagenome (GOLD analysis project Ga0325404, IMG submission 205664) | Populus deltoides microbial communities from Bellville, Georgia, United States - Xylem-Control-R1 | ecosystem: Host-associated > Plants > Phyllosphere > Stem > Wood/Secondary xylem...
AAAAAAACATGTCCAAACCAAATAAAAAACAAACAGCCCTTTAAACGGGCAGACATTCAGGGAAAAGGTTGTAAGAAATCGAATCTCTGCCTGTAGTTTTGACTCGTGTTAAAAAAAAAACAAAACCGTACATAACAATGTACGCTGCACAATTAGGCGCTCTTTCCTAGCAAACATGGTGCCAGCTCAGCTGTGGTCTGGTCACGTGAATTCAAAATCCCTCCGGTTCCTCTTCTTTGACCATTCCATGCTCTCGCATTTTCCAGATGCTACATTAGATCCTGAGTTGACCATTTCAATGACTCGCTGGGATAGATTTTTAAGATGGGATTGTTGGATTCACTTTTGATTGTGGAAAATCGATTTTTACTCCGTTCAACACTGTACTGCGTTGATGATGACAACATTGTCTCATAAATCCCGTCCAAAATTAATATCATATTAATTTATTGTAATAATAATAATTTTTTAAAGTATTTTTTATTTAAAATATATTAAAATAATTTTTTAATTTTTTAAAAATTTTGTTTTTGTTATCAACTTATTAAAACAATCTAAAAATAAAATAAAAAATCATTAATAAAAAACACCTTTACATTAGAAAAACAGACGGTGGCTTAGCTATGCGGTGATTAGTATGCGGTGATTAGTGTAAATTGTGTTTAGTATGAAAAATTATAAAACATAATGGGTTTTTAGAAAATATACAAGAAATTTAAACCATTTAACCAATAAAAATAAATTATAATGAATGTTGAGTATCTTGAAAATTTCATATCTCAATAGATTAAAAGATTGGAGTCCAATTTCTCTTGTGATTTTGAATAGCTAGGCAATTTAAAATGGTGGATTGAGATTAGTAGTTGGCGAGATAGAAAAAAAGTCATAGTGGTATTATAATATAATGGTCTGTTTGAGAGTATGGTTGCAGTTATTTTTTAAAGTGTTTTTTATGCTGAAATATATCAAAATAATATTTTTTTATTTTTTAAAAATTATTTTTAAAATCAACGCATCAAAACGATCCAAAACGTATAAAAAAATTAATTTTTTTGGAAACGTGGGTATAACCGCGTTTCCAAATGCTCACTAAGAGTGTGTTTGACAGTATGGTTGCGGTTGCTTTTCGAATAGCTTTTCGTGCCAAAATACATGTCAATGATTTTTTTTATTTTTTAAAAATCATTTTTGACATCAGCATATCAAAATGATTTGAAAACACTAAAAACATATTAATTTGAAGTTAATAAAAAATAAAATTTTTTTAAATTTTGTCAAAAACACTTTTAAAATGTAGAAACAAACATGCTTTAAATCAAGTTTAGATTATTTTGACTTTTTATTGTAGGGAGATTTTTTTAATTTTAATTTTAATTTTAATTTTTTCAACCTCTTTAAAATTACAAGCTTGCCAGTATCACGGTGTGGATTTTCTGGTAAGATGGCAAGTTGACCAGTGAAAAATTGATGGCCTGAAGGAATATAATAAACTAATATTATGTGCGTGAGAAAAATGTTAGACCTCCTATTAAATTAAGAAAATAATTTTATCACATTATTATGAATGGCTTTTTAAAAATTAATGTTTATATAAAGAAACGATTCCAATCCTGTGAATAAATGAAATAAAATAAAAGCTAATAGCTCATGTAAATTATAATAAGCAAAGATTATATAGACAATAGAAAAGTTCAAAAAGCCATGCTTTAAAATAATTCTTTAATATTAATATATTAAAACAATAAAAAAATATCAAAAAACATCATATCAAAACCATAAAAAATTTATATATTTTTAATATTATTAGATGTTCTACAATAATTTTAATATATTAACATTAAATTTTTTTAATATATTTTTAAATAAAATCACTTTTACATACAATCATTTTGCCATTAGAATTGATTAGCAGAATGCTTGAATGAATTTTAGAGCTATTAGAAATTACGTTTGTAATTAGATATGTATTAAAAATATATTTAATATATTAAATATTAAATTAATATTTTTTATTATTTAAAAAAAATATTTATCATATTGATACTAAAAATAAAAAATAATTTTTTAAATATATTTTTAAATAAAAATAATTTTAAAAAATAGAGCCTTCATCGCAGTATCAAATACACTTATGTTTGGGAATGTAGTTTGATTGTTTTTTACTCATAAAAGTGTGCCAATAATATTTTTTATTTTTTAAAAATTATTTTTAAAATTAATACTTCAAAATAATTTAAAAATATCAAAAATATATTATTTTTTTTTAAAAAAATTCAAACTCTTCAAAACATCTTTAAAAAACACTACCAAACAGGCTACCTCCTGCCTCAGACAGCCACCCCCTTGACAGCAACTCCCGTTGGACTCTCTTCCTTTTTTTTTTTCTCTATCTAAACTAAAGTATAATAAGCCAAACCAATAAGAGAGAGAGTAAACGCTTCAAAGATGGGACCTATACACATTTTCCAGGAAGCTTCCTCCTTTCCTCAATCACATGAATGATTTCAGAAAAAGCAAGTCTTTTTATCGTCCTTTGATAATAGCAGACAAAACCCAGTTTTTGTTTTTCATCGATCACTTTGATTTCATGCTCTTCACAGGTATGTCTCTTCCTTTCTCTCTTAAGACCCCTTCCTTTATTCTTTATAAATCCTGTCTTTCTCTTACAAGTACTATATATCTGCTTCTGTTTGTTGAGTTTCAGTTTATTTTCCTCTGGGGTGTTTTAGTTCTGCTTATCTTAGCCCCCCCCCCTCTGCTGATGTTTTCTTTTTGCTACAAATTCTGATCACTGTTAGGTATCTGTTTGATACTGAAAAATCTTTTTTCCCGAAACGTAACTTTCTCAAAAGAAAAAAAACCTTCATTGTATGCACCTGTCTATTGCTTGTCAAGATATTATTATTGGAAGGATGCTAGTGTCATATCTGCATTTGTGTGTCTTTTGGAATATCTCTAAAGTTGTAACCCTTATGTAATTCTAAATTTTCAAGTCTTTGATTAACTACACCATTTCCTTGAGTCTATAAAAATTCAGCAAATCTGTGAGGATAATGTTTCTGAATTTGTTTTATCCAGTGTTACACAACCCATTTTGTGTCTTAACACTCGTTTAGGCATTAGAGTTATTGTTTCTATCATTTTTGAGTTAATATATTCGTTACCTGGGTAGGGTTGCATTTGCTGGAGCAGGGTTGAAACAGGACTGCATTAATACGAGTTCTTTTAATTTTGTATTACTCTGCTGTTCTTTCTTGCAGAGGTTGGCATTTGAGTACTGTAGTGTGCAGGGTGTGAAGAAGTTTCTTGGATTTAATTTATTGATCAAAGGTTGAATTTTTCATTGTGGACTGCGACTTAAATAAGACAGTCATGAATCATCCACAAGAGAAGTTTGTGAGGTTGGTTCTTTTCTACACTACAGATGTTTGTTAACTTTAGTGTATTATGGCGTTTTTATGCTGGAGTTGAAGGAGCAATTGCAATATTTCACAAGTACATTTCTTACATACGCAAGCAAAAGAGAAATATTTTGTTTACTTGGAAAGAGTACTAATTCCTTGCTTTTAAGAGTGAAGTTCTGTATCACTGTTCCATCATACATGTCTTCGTAGAAATTATGGCCTAATATTAGCTTACCGAGTTTTGTTGTTATATTGGCACCAACATTGATATCATAGATCTTATAATAAGAATGGACTGTTCTGTAATTTGTTAGTAGCAACTTTTAACTGCCCATGTCACTACCTGTTTCCTTTCTCCCCAACCATCTTTTATCGCTATTGTTATTTCACATCTAATAGTTTGCATCCAGGTGTGATCTTTAAATGTTATATGATTTCATTGACACAATTTATGCTTCTTGTGGTTGCTGATTGCATATAGGATGTTCCAATTTAAGTAGATGGTTTAGAGTGAGGGTAACCCATTATGTTGGTGGTGTGTTGTTCAGGTTTCAAGATTGGAAATCAGAGAAAAGTACTGAAGGGAATTATTCTGCAAGTAATGTTATGTATCCAGGAAAAATTAGAACCACAATAAGCTCAGTTTCTGAGAAGTTTCAAAGAGGATTGGAATCTGGCTCTTCAAGCTTTAACAAGATTAGAAAATCATTAAAATCATATTCATTCAACAGTGAGGTTGCTTCGAGAAAGAAAATTCTTGACCCACAAGGGCATTTCCTTCAAAAGTGGAACAAGATTTTCGTATTGTCATGCTTGATTGCTGTTTCACTGGATCCTTTGTTTTTCTATGTCCCTGTGATTGATGATGGTAAGAAGTGTCTTTCTTTGGACCGCACGATGGAGATTACAGCAAGTGTTTTGCGTTCTTTCACGGATATCTTTTATATACTACATATTATCTTTCAATTTCGCACTGGATTCATTGCTCCCTCATCCCGGGTATTTGGAAGAGGTGTTTTGGTTGAGGATACTTGGGCAATAGCTAAGAGATATCTGTCATCATATTTCTTAATTGACATTCTCGCAGTTCTTCCACTCCCGCAGGTAAAATAAACTTCTTTGCCCTGCCTATACACTCTTTGTGGCATACTTGTCAGATGGTACTTACAAAGAGGACTATATTTCATTTGGCCTCAATCTCATTTTTCCTAAGGTGACTTTGGAAGAACTTGTTTCCTGTTTATGACATCATTTTTGGACCCTGAACTGTGAATCGGGATTATTTGAGATTGTTATATGATATATCTGTGGGGAAATTATGGAAATTCAACATCCAATTATTGAAGTTCTTGTATATCCTTTTAATCAATCGCGTGCTAGTTGTACTGTGAGACACACACGCGCACTATCCATGTGGCAGAAACCAGGAGGATAGCTTTATTGCCCCAAACTAAACACATAATTTGGCATTTTATGAAAGCAAGCTGTTTGAAGAGCAAAAGTTTCAAGATTATTGCACTTGGGAAACTTTTACATGTCAAAATGTTGGCTTAGTCGACATTGCTATTTATAGAGTTTGATGTTATTTGTGGGCTTCTAACTTGCTGCTCAATGTCCAGGTGGTGATTTTAATTATCATTCCAAAAATGGCCGGCTCAAGATACTTGAATACAAAGAACTTGTTAAAATTTGTTGTCATCTTCCAGTATGTTCCAAGGTTTATGCGAATTTATCCATTATATAAGGAAGTTACAACTTCTGGCATCCTTACAGAAACTGCATGGGCTGGAGCTGCATTTAATCTTTTTCTGTATATGCTTGCGAGTCATGTGAGTTTGATTTACTCAACTGGTATCCATTTTATTGTAAAATAGATGAGAGAAATTTACATGCATGCACCACTTGTATTTTTTCTGTTTCATAAACTATCCATACTGTAGTTTTTATTGAGATCAACTGAAGATGAGTTGGCCAAATAAACTCTAATTACCAAACAACTACAATACTAATAAAAGTTTCAAGGGAATGCATTGTAAACTTAGGTGGCATCAAAAGGATGATCAACTATGTGTACTGCTATATATAATGATATTCACTTTTCATTATACAATTATTTCAGTAACTCTGCAATTTTTCCATTTGTTTACTTGGACATTTCATTAGCTTGTCCTTTAATTTGACATGCGAACTGCATTCATGTTTTATACATTTTAATGTTTTATATGATCTTGACCTGTGCTCGTATCCTCTTTTCTCTCTCTCTTTTTATTGGCATGGATTTGGTGCTTGACTCACTCTATTGAACAAGTAATGATAGTTGGGTTGATGGATAATAAAAGACGAAAATGAAAGTGGTCGTAACATTTCATAAAATTTTTTAGCTTTTGTCATTGTCTTTCATGAATTGATTTCTTACTAAAATTTGGTTAAATTCCGCAAGCTGTATTATGCCAATTTATTTATTTATTTATTTTGAGTCCGAACAATTAGTTGTAATTGGAAGTGCATCTTCTGGCCTGAGCATAATATTTGGAGTACTAATTGGTTTAGCTCAAATTTTAGGTACTTGGAGCCTTTTGGTATTTGTTTTCAATAGAACGAGAAACAAATTGTTGGAGACAAGCCTGTGGGAAACAAGCTGGATGCTGGCGTGAATTTTTGTTTTGTGACACAGCTGGTGGTGTTGGAAATCTCTCATTTCTGGATAATTATTGCCCGATAATAACCCCAAATGAAACAGTCTTCAATTTTGGAATATTCCTTGATGCCCTTCAGTCTGGTGTTGTTTCGTCGTCCATGGATTTTCGACAGAAGTTCTTTTACTGTTTTTGGTGGGGCCTGCAAAACCTGAGGTATGTATATGTATATGCTTTCTTCATGAAGATGTCTTGATTTATTCAATTGGGTGTGTGGTGTTTGTGCTACATCATTCAGTGCCCTTAGTCATTGTCTTACACTTGAAGTGATCCCTGGTGAAGGGGACATGGTGGGATTTATGCCAGGGACATGGGACATTTCTGTTGTCATTTAACTTATTCTCACATTTGATGTAGTGTGGGAAGAGGGAAGCAGTAGAAAACAGAAATTGCAGCAGAATAATGGTTAAAACTAGGATAAAAATTGAAGTTGGAACAAAATAATAGAATTTAGGGTTCATAAGAAACCTCTAGAAGCTGAATAGATTGATAGAATAACAAAGAACTACCTTTTAGAATCCTAGAAGTTTATTTATTTGTTTAAGCTCCATATCCTTGTACGAAAATGATTCCTAGTCTTAGTCTCCGAGAAAAACTACATGGCCTACAAAGGAAATACTTTAAAAATTCACATTCTAATCGCATTACCCTAGATTAATGAAGTAATCCTAATGTCAAAAATATAATAAAATAAATTCTGAATGAAGCTCTTGCATCATTCTATCCGGGCATGAAGAAACTCATCCTCAAGTTGAAATCATTATTGCCTCAATCTCGTGTCCAATCAAGAGTTGCCAACCTTTTTCCTTTGGCATTTCAAGTACATATCAAAACTAAATAGTTGTTTCCTTTAACATATGGTAACACTAGCACAACAAACTTGACCTTGTAATTTATTCCTCACCCGTTGTTGCCTTGGGCAGCACAACCTTTGATTGTCAACATACACAACCAACATATAATCTTTGCAAAAGCTTAGATTTGAGGTTCTATCAAGCACACAGTCAAAAGGGATCAACATATCATAGACCAATGTATTCCTTTTGTTGAATTGCTACTATTATATTCTTTTCTAACTTGACTTTACTTTGGGCTTTTCAATGAGGGCATCCTATGGATCATTACTTTCATTGTTGCTACCATAACTAACATCATAATCATCATCAAAATAAACATCATAACTAACCTGGTAATTTGTAGTTGCAAACCCTAGAATGTTCTTATAGAAATATTGTGGTTTATGTTCTGCATAGGTCTTGGCTTTATTCATGAAGTTTAACTCTCAACAAATTTAATTTTAAAGGATGACATCTTGGAAAAAAAATTAATAAAAAAACTTCCAAAAGAAAAAAAAGCAACAAAAATAATGGAGATAAAATTTGATAGAAAAAAGCCCAAGGATGATGAAATTTGAAAAACAAAATTAAAAAAAATGATCACAAACAAAATAAATAACAATTAAAAGAATGAAGATCAAATTTCAAAGATTAAAAAATAAGAGGGGGGTGAAATTAAGATTCTTTTGTAATTTGATGGATTATTCACAGATTAAAAAATAGTAGGGGTGGAATTAAAAAAAAATGTAATTTTATAGCTTATTATAAAATAAAAAAATTGTAATAAAAAGGATATGAATCAAATGTAAAGGAAAAAGAAATTGAAGGGGTTGCTCTAAAATTTTGTATATGATACATGCACCGCGCCATCATGTGGAGGGCACCAAGATCTTTCAAATGCCGCTTCGGAAGGCGGCGTTTGGTGACCAGACAACTTCACACGCACCTACAAGTTTTTTTAAAATAATATTTAATATATGCCAATTACAATAATACCCCTGAGCGGCCTCCAAATCCACAACAAAATCAATGTAAAATGACCAAAAAACTCTTTTGAGAGAGTTGTATTGTTTTTGTTTTCAAGGACATCAAAGTAATTGTACTATTCCCGAAAAAAATGAAAGGACAAAAAGCCAAAACCATTAAATTCTTTTATTCCAAGGCTAAAGTAGTAATTTTACTGTGCATAAAAAGGAAAATAACAAATATAATCCCATACAATATGTTAAAGACAATTGTGTCATGGTAAAAAGACAATTTTACCCCTAAAGCTTAGTACATTGTTTTTTTTCCAAGGGAAAATTTGTAATTACACTATTACAATAAATAGTAATTTGTGTCTTGATGCTTGATGCACAATGACTTAGCAGATTTTTTTTGTTTTGTTAATGGTATTAAATGGGTTCTCTGATATCTCATGTGTGCCTTTTGCAGTTCTCTTGGTCAAAATCTTAAAACAAGTACCTACGTTTGGGAAATCTGCTTTGCAGTTTTCATTTCTATCTCCGGCTTGGTACTATTTTCATTTCTCATTGGAAATATGCAGGTTGGTGTTCTTTTCTTTATTTGATAACTCTTCGTAATGCAATTATATGCAGAGGATAGAGTTGAACTGGTTTCTAATATCAAGCAGGATTTCATTCAATTTTTAATTGTTGGGAGCATACATCTTATGCTTACATGCTATGATCTCAAAATCGAGGCCCACAAACACCTGATCAAGCATTCTTTGATCAGTAATTAAAAGGACTTGTGATATAGGTTGAATTTGATGTTTATTAGGAGGGTAGCTTAATCGCAAGCGGAATCTCATTAATAATATGAAGGTGGTTGCATTTATTTTTTTTTACTTTCTCATCCTTTTTTTTTTCAATTTTAATTCTTACTTTTGAAAAAAAAGAAGAAAAGAACAAGTATCTGCCATGCTGCTTTAAGAATAGTATGTAGGATTCTTGTGCACCATTGTCACCAATGACATGCTCCTGGGGTGGTTTGCTTTTTCATTATCAAAGGGGTGCCATCTTGATTTTTGGACTATTTAAGGAACATGGGTTCTTGAAAGTTCGTTAATAGTTTAGTTTCCAATCAAGCATGTGATATTAGTGAGTGAAATGGTTGAGACAGCTTTTAATTTTACGCCCTCTATATATTTTATGAGTTGATGAACTGAAACTACTCTTAATCAGACTTATTTGCAATCCACAACTACAAGATTGGAGGAAATGAGAATCAAAAGAAGAGATGCAGAACAGTGGATGTCCCATCGCTTGCTTCCTGATAATATAAGGGAACGGATCAGACGGTATGAACAATACAGATGGCAAGAAACTAGAGGTGTTGATGAAGAGATGCTTGTTCATAATCTTCCCAAGGACCTTAGAAGGGACATTAAACGTCACCTCTGCTTGGCTCTGCTCATGAGAGTGAGTTCTTCCTCTTTTTTGTAGTTTTCCATTGGTGTTGCACATGTGATCTTGATTAGACCGATTTTTTCCTTCCTACTTATTTTCTACTACCTGCAAATGTTGGCTTAATCACTTCTCATTGGAAATGTTCTTTGGATCAGTAGCCTATAGTGTAATTTTGCAATTTATTTCATGTGCCTTCTTTCTGTGTATTCACTCATGTTAGTACGTATTCTGTTCAGAGAAAAAAATGCTTACATTTGAAGATTATGTATATTGTTTCCAGCTTTTGTGCTTTTACTGAGCTGTTGCAGTACACTGCTTTTAGCCGCTCTGGAATCTTTTTCTCTATATAATGAACTTTTTATATTAACAAAAAACCGCTTCTTTTCTGGGGAGGGATAATAGATAGCTTGACTTGTTCATTTTGTAATTAACATCTTTGAGTAGCATTTTCTTGAGATGCTAGTTAACGTGCATTTTCATTGTAAATCTTGAGGACTGTTTAGTACTGTTACTGGAGATGACTTGTGTAGTTGTGTCATGGCAATCCTGCTAAACCTGCCTTCGTGGAAAAAGGTTTATTTTTTAGTTGATTCCTAATGGGGAAAAAATCCGTAAGTGTTATATGAAGTGGTTCAAGTTCTTAATGACCACTCAGTTCATGCCTCAAAATGGATGTCTTAACTAGTCATTTTAATACGCATGCATACCCCATGACTCACAAAGAAGAAAGGCTGCCAGAAATTACTGAGTTGAATTTCCTTGCATCGTTGGGTGATTACTTGATGCTTATTCTGTTCTCATTTTCTGTGTGTGCTTCTCAGGTGCCGATGTTTGAAAAAATGGACGAACAATTACTAGATGCATTGTGTGACCGTCTCAAGCCAGTGCTATACACAGAGGAGAGCTACATTGTTCGTGAGGGAGACCCAGTTGATGAAATGCTCTTTGTTATGCGGGGCAAGCTATTAACCATAACCACCAATGGTGGAAGAACTGGCTTCTTCAACTCCGAGTACCTTAAGGCCGGTGACTTCTGTGGAGAGGAACTTCTCACATGGGCTTTAGATCCCCAATCCTCTTCTAATCTGCCCATCTCAACTAGAACAGTTAGAACCATTACAGAAGTTGAAGCCTTTGCTCTAATGGCTGATGACTTGAAATTTGTTGCTTCTCAATTCCGGCGGCTTCACAGTAAGCAGCTCCGACACACTTTCAGGTTTTACTCGCAGCAGTGGAGAACATGGGCTGCTTGTTTTATACAGGCTGCATGGCGTCGCTATAGTAAAAAGAAGCTTGAAGAGTCTCTCTGGCAAGAGGAAAATAGATTGCAAGATGCATTAGCCAAAGCTAACGAGAGTTCACCAAGTTTAGGTGCTACAATATATGCCTCAAGATTCGCTGCTAACATTTTGCGTGCTCTACGACGTGGTGGCAATCGCAAGGCAAGGGTGCCAGATAGAGTTCCACCCATGCTGCTGCAGAAGCCAGCAGAGCCTGATTTTACTTCTGAAGAATGATTGGAAAGGTAGGCCACTTTTCATGATTTTGTGCTTCTGATAAAAAAATAGGGAAAAAAAC
>Ga0325404_1008036_pt1 | contig 10924 bp, 7 predicted proteins | sample PopdelMetagenome_18_FD_205664 | JGI IMG/M metagenome (GOLD analysis project Ga0325404, IMG submission 205664) | Populus deltoides microbial communities from Bellville, Georgia, United States - Xylem-Control-R1 | ecosystem: Host-associated > Plants > Phyllosphere > Stem > Wood/Secondary xylem...
AAATTATATATCACAGATTTTGTCTTTAAATGTGCGACGATACAAAATCCCCATAACAAGGGGTACAGCTTGAACAAGAAGAACACAATACACACAAAAACTAAAAAACCCATCCTCTATACAGAGCTCTAACTTAGCAGCTTATGTACTGTTTGAATATTCGAGCTGTACAGCTAATACCCACGTCCCAGAAAAAAGGTTCAACACATCATCTAGCCCTGTTTTGGCATTCCTACGAGATAGCCTAATCGTTCTTTGAGAGCGAATGAAACCAATTGTTCAAAAGATGAAGTCATGTAATCTATTGATTCTTGGAAATGGTTATTATATTTTGAATTCCATAATAGTTGGTACGATAATCAACAAGCTTAGTAGTGATGGAACCAAGAAGTTGCTATGCAGGTGGAGCACGCATCTTCTCGTTGAGACCCAGCAAAAGATCCCGGAGCTCAGGGAAAACTGCTAAAACTAATAGTTCAAGTATTCCGTACGTGAGTTGCTTCACACAGATAGTAGACTGCAATTCACAACAAAGGAACTATATCAGTCGGTTTAAACTAACATGACACCAAAAGGAATTTATGACATGAAACATTAAAACGATTTCACAGCTCCCTAACCCATAACATAAAAAGGGATTGAGGGCTAAACCTGAGTGAAGTAAAAAATGTCTCTTGCACAGCGTTTGTACTGCTTAGTTCCAATCAAGCTGACCAAGGTTGATGGAGCTCCATCTGACAAAAAGGGGAAATTTTCTAACTATGTTCTTGATAAACGTATGTAATCAAGCACTTAAAACTAGAATCCCAAAGTTAAAAAGTCTGTTTATCCAAAATTGAAGAGAACCTAGAACCTCAACTTACAAGTTGCAAACAAACTACCGTCGACAAAATCAGACCAACACAACTTTCCACGACTTGATTTTGCTAAGCATGGAAACATAAAGCAAAACATGTATACAGCCTGTTTGGATGACAGTTATAAGGAAAGAAATCGAATAACTTTTCCCCTCTCGAGGAACAAAAGGAGCAAGAGGGATGATTCCAAACCAGCCCCCCCCCCCCCCCCCCCCACCCACACACACACACACAGTTCATGTTGTTCTAAACAGATTCCTGAAGACCAATGGTAGCTGTCAGAAATGGAACTTGTGAAAATCAAAGGATCGCGACCACAGAATTGGAGAAAAAACCTGTTCATGCTATTAGAAGGAAAAATAAATCATTCAAACTAATGCGAATATCTCAAAGAGATGATAAATGAATCCACAATGACCACAGGTCCAAACTCAAGAATAGTAATTATTTAAGTATCTTAAGAAAACCATACTCACCAAAGAGCATTTTCTTGATATCACTTGCTCTACGAGCAGCCTCGAGTTGTTCCTCAAACGAACCTTTATTAGAGACCTTACTGCCACCCAGTTGGCTAATCTGAAAAGGTATGAGATTTGGTTGATCATCGTCAACTTTGCTTTGTGCACCCCCTGTTCTTGTAAAGAATATGCCATCCGGCCAGAGAATCTGCAAGTAATTCATCATAAGAAAAGGACAAGAAATCAATAAACTCCCTGTCTGATCAGGATAAGCAAGAAAGCAACATACCCATACTGTAGTGTTCACAACTTGTTCAGAATAACTGTTTCAAGTGGTTCATCTCAACATCAGATGGATGCCTTGATAAGGGCTAACCCCACAATCCCCAATAGAAGCAAGGCATTAACTAATAGGTAACCAAGCAGAACAGTGACAAAGTAGAACAGTGAAATCAAACTTAACAGAAACACAACTTAATTGAGATAGCCACGTCAATGCTTTACCCTTTGATGCTTTTTAACATGTTCACTATCAAACACAAGAAAAGAAGCCCATGTGTAATCCAGCCTCTGCAACTAGAAGACATACCAATGAAACTTTTTACCAAGCACCTTTACCCTTTGATGCTTTTTAACATGTTCACTATCACACACAAGAAAAGAAGCCCATGTGTAATCCAGCCTCTGCAACTAGAAGACATACCAATGAAACTTTTTACCAAGCACCATTCACATGTGTGTTGGGCAACAGTTTAGGCACCTTTGATCTATGTTACAATTTAATTTTCAATTATGTCTCTGGGATGCAACATGCATAGCAGCAAAAGCACATCAGCACTCCTATGATAAACCTCATCAACCTAAGCTGCTAGCCCATACTCAAGATCAAATAGGCCCAGAGTAATATTGAAAAGGTTAAAAAGCCAATGAAAAATACATCTCCCATTATTTTGGTGTTACATGCAGGGTTTTAGGCGTCAAGCCCTCTGGGAAAATTTTCTTGTTAAAGTTGACAAGCCCCAGTCATACATGAGATGGCAAAAATTAACTGGCATAAGGTAAATTGAATTGCATAAATCAAGTATGCTGTTGATCCAGGATTAGTACAGTAGGTTTAATGAAGAAATAAAAAATTGTTTCAGTACTTACATCTTGCACCCACTGAATCCCTAGAGCAATAGTGTCCTCTCTCAGAAGCCAGTAAATTTGCCTCAAAAGCCAGTCATCAATAGCATCTTCCATTATCAACTGCAGTATTTGCTTTGATATCCAAAAGACCTGCCTTCTGTATTAATAAAGATGAGCACATGTGAAAGACTGGCTGATGATACCACAATAACAGGCTGTGGAAGGTTATTCATACCATGAAAGGGAGCAGGATTATATTATATTCAGAAAAGTTGAGTAGAATAACTTTTGACTGAAAAATTATCATTGCATTTCCATTTCATCAAATGTAATCTGGAATTCACCAAATATGCACTTACATTTCTTAGCTCAAATACCAGAGGATAACCAAAATTCAGCAGAGACTTGAGTACAATGTGTATACTCAATTGCACAAATTCAGCTAAAGCTAAGGAATCTGTCTCAGAATTTTCAAATGGAATAGATTTTGAGGTTCTTTCCCAAATTTAAGTCCAGCCATCAGAACATAAAATCTTCCATAGCTAATTGCTTTTCTTGTGATATAGTTCTTATTAAACATTTCATCTGATTCTTATCATATACAATTTAGGGCAGCATACATAACTATAAGGTCGGAGAAAGAACAAGGATTGCTGTAAATAGCATATGCACCACTTCCTCAATGAACTAATGAGAAAAATGAACCAACCTCAGCCATCCTCTTCTTTTAAGCTGAAACACCTTATCAACTAGATTCAGCAGAGGTAAACTTACATTAGATGGTGTCCACTGCAAAAAAAAAAAGAAAGAAAGAAGTTAAAGCTTCCCAAGGTTGTGAATTAAAACAAGCTTCAGAGATCACGTTGAAAACTAAACATCTTTAGAAGCAATGTCTCATCTGAACATTGTGAGAAGACTGCAATATCAGACATCATCATATTGTGAAATACAGATTCAGTACTGCAGTTATTTTACTCACTTACTGTGTCCCTAACTCAAAACATTCCCACCTCTAGCAACATTTTTTTATTTCAATATCTTAGTGCCCTTGCCCAACATTCACCTTTCTTATCTGCCACAAAGTTTTTGCCAAGTTTCATCCTACATCTGCCTTTTACTGTCTTAATGCTATTTAATCTTGTGATCCTCAGCTCCTAGAACCAAGTTTTTTTAATATATTTGATATCTGACAACCAATGTGCCACTCTATATGCCACTTCAGGCTTTCCCCAAGATATATAATTTTATCAACAATGCAAACTCCTCGAAGACCTCCATTAGAATTCCTAAAGGACCTCACAAAATGCACATTCAGCTTTAAATCAATGGTCAACAGCCTCAGCAATTTCTACCATGAGGTTGATCATTCAATCTGTTTACATAAAAAAATTGAATGCATCTCTTGCTAATCTACCCGAACAGTTTACCCCTAGAACATGGGTTTCTTGGCTTAAATGCTTCCACCAAAATGAAAAAAAAAAAAAAGAAAAAGAAGTTGATTAGTAAAAGTTTAGACTCAGCTGCTCTTTGATATAAAACATCAGGGAGACAGCAATCATCTAACAAAAATGCAAGAAATAATTCAAAGCTGGGGAGCAGAAGGTGGTAATCTATATGTTTATAAGATTCACGTGTATGGTTAATTAATTAAGAAGGAACACGACTCAACTAAAGGCTGATACCAAACTACATGAACTCAGTAATATGAATTGCAGGTCCTAAGAAGGCAATTTCTTAATTTAACTTGTAGGAAAACACTCAACTGAAAATGACAAATCTACAAGAAGTGCCTGTTGTTTTGCTCTATGAACTCAAACAGGTAATATGATTTGCACTAACCTCCAAATATCTTTGGCAGCAAAAGGTCACGAGTCATGAAGAAAATGAGAAAGAAATTGAACATAACCAAACTCAAAATACCTCAGGTGGCATTCCAACTGGATCGTCCATATGACTGGACACTACTGCAGAGTTTTCTACAGAAAACCCACCATGGTTAATCCGTTTACTTTTCTCCTCTAAAACATGTTTTTTCTCTAAACCTAAGGTCCGCAACTCATCACCCTGTTTGATCACCCGAGGAGGAAAACCCTTCGCATTCAATTCATTATCTGAATGCCAACCATTGGCTTGTGCAGTAGATCCAACTCCCTTCTGTTCCTGATTTTCTTGAATATGACTTTCCTCAGTATCAGAAAAGCTGTTCACAGGTTCTAAGGTATCCTGCCTCAAGACATGTTTATTCACATCATCTGAATGCCAGGACAAGTTCCTGCTGTAGATTGAAGAATCGGTTTCATCAAATGGGGAAGTCGAACCAACAACTTTACGCATAAAGCCATCTGAAACCCCTTTGAACTGGCGCACAATATCATCCACAGCACCATCCACGTTTACTGTTTCAGTTAAAGTACAAATTGAAAAGAGGAAAATAATTGAGCAGAGGTGATAGACAAGAAACGATGCTCATGGTTTGCAAATAAGATCCGCAATAGTAAACTAACATTAACAGAAATGATTGCATTATACTCAGATTGAAAGGGTTATAGAGGTCTTCAATAAATGACTAGCTTTCAAACTAAACTACTTGTTTGCAAAATTAGGGCCAAAGCCCGTATAATCTATACCCTACCCTCAAGTGGATGGATGATGCAAAAAACAATCAGAAAGATTCAATTTAAGGCAAGAAATGCGTTGTCTTTAATTCACTCAGATTTCACGTATAGAAGCCAAAGGAAGCAAAGCCTCTCTCCAAGATAGGAAAACCAAGGTCCCAAGAAATTCTCTATCATGCAAGTGTGTGTGAGAGAGATAGAAACGATATGAACAAGATGGTGCATTAGAAGTGAAGGCATAGTTTCAAATAAGAAGCTAAGGTGAAGCAACACAGAAGAAGACACCCACATACCTGCCAGGGTTCTCATGACTGAGGAAGATTTTCCAAAAGAGTAATTCTTCAGAAGGAAAAAAAAAATTGAAATTCAGAGTCATTCACCTTGACAAGTGAAAGCATAGATAAGAAAAGGAGCAACAACATGCTAAACAAAAATCTACAGCAATGGAATACAATTTGCACAGAATCCATACTTTTGAGGAAACACTTAAGAAATCCCACACTTCATGCTGCTCCACCACATTTGCTATGGACAAGAGATCCTGGGAAATGCAATAAGATTAAAGAAGAGGAAAAACGAAATAAACATTATTAAGAAGAAATACAGAGTACGGATTAGACACTACTTGAAGATATTTATCAAGCTGAATACAGCGTTGATGAACAAAAGCATCTTCAGTGCTTGACGAGAATATCCTTTTCGGAGGCAAGTGTAATGTGTAATTAGGGATCTCTTTTAGATGTTTATGCAATCTCTCGAAATTCCTGTATCTGCAAAGGAGGAGGTGGAAATTGATACAATAGCAAAAGAGCTTCTAGTTATATAGAAACTCTGGATTTTTCACATGGATTACATCAATGCAGTGATATCAGCTATGGAGAATGGAGTGGATCAAGAAAAAGTAAAAATATTTATAAAACTAGTAGCTTTAAATCATCTTTAGATGAGAGCAAACCTTCTTTTCACAAACCAAGTTCTGTTCTCTGAATCTGTCACTGCTATTGAGTAAACTGCAAAAGAGTTTGACCCAAGTTTCTCAAAATATGCTCCCTTAACCTGTAAAGACATGGATATACAAGCTGTAAGATAATTTAATTAGATTCAAGTATGATGACAGGAAAAGTGCAAGGCTCAAGAAGCTGCTCTAATTTAAATCCCTTATTGCACAAAGAATCTAGTGACAATTTATGTTCTAAATCTGTATGTCTTGCAGTGATTTCAGAAAAGGATGCACACCTGACACTTCAACTTGGGACTATGAGGTCCCTCGCTGCGAAGTACTATGTCTGAAACCTTCTTAACAGCATGATCTGCACTCCTGTGAGATTCTGGACTGTAAAACTCTGAGATAATGGACCCCCCACCATCTCCTGTAAATGCCTTCTTTTTATCAGGCAGTGCTTCTAGAGCAGAGGTGCTATTGGATCTCTTAATCCCACCTCTGTTTTCATTCGAAGCGAGATTGTCAGCATTCTCCCATTCACCACCAACACGTGACCCTGCAAAAGACAATTCCTGGCTACCAATCTGCATAAACTGTCTCCCATCTCTATTCTCGTGACTTGTTAAAGTATCTAGACTTAATCCATGTGTTAGATGCAATACTGCTTTCTCCTCCATCTTTGTAGACATTGTGTTGCTATTTATTGGCATATTTTTTCCCAAATTTGTAGCTGCGGTGTTTGTAACAGAACTCTTTGCCATTGATTTCGGAACCCCTGCTTTGACATTCTTGTTCTCTTTCTTTTTATAATTTCTTCCTTTTGCCCACATATTTTCCAAATTTTCAGGTGTAAGCACTTCCGTTCTTCTATGGGTCGCCACCTCTAATATTCGTGCCCACTCCACAGGATGTGACTGCATAGGCTCTTGTTGGTGTGAGTTATAATCCAAGTATGTTTCTCTGTGATGATCAATTTTAGCCAAAGTTTTATCAGTCCCTCGATAGTCCATTTTGTTGTCAAAAATCTCAGACCTTTGACTATTTAAGGAAGGATCTTTTCTTGAGGTAGAGTCAACATTATGCACACTCCCTGCAGGGTGATCACCACCAGCATCTTTTGGACTATCATCTTTAATGGCAAGTAAGATCAATTCAAGCACCTCATTGATATACCTGGTCACATAAAGCATAACTATAAGATTCAATATGGTAAGGTGCATATTAACAGAAAAGAATTCCAAAACTTTATCTAATCTTGCAGGGTATTACATGCAAACAAAAACATGATTGTAAAACATTTGTAGACAATACACCTATCAGGATGGTCATAGCACCAAATACTTTGAAAAATGGTCAACTCATGAAAGATGAAACATTTGGAGAAGGATAGCACTGATAGGCACTTCTCCAATCAGACAGTCTAACCAGCAACAACAGGTGATAAGACGGCTTGTTAGGAAGAATTTAAGAATGCAGTTTTTCCTACGTTGAGAATAAGAATGCATAGCCGATGCAATACCAAGAAAATATTGTCCATAACAGTAAAAGAAATGCTGTGAGAATATTCTATTTTACCTTAAAGGTATGCTATATCAAGTACACAGCTTAGAAATGTGCATTTTAGCACAGTGCGCCCAGTTATCCAAGCTAAAAAACAAAATTAAGTGCGTAGAGCTGATAATTACGTGTAATAGACAATATCAGTGCCAAGTAAATCTTGTACATAAAAAGACCTAAAAGAAAAGCTGTCAGAACAGCCTATTTCACCTTAAAGGGATCTTATATCAAGTGCACAGTCAAGAAATGCCCATTTTAGCAGAATTCATCAATAATTCAAACATATATAATCAATGAGCGCGTATTGTTTTACTGCATGTATTCCATACAAGTGGTTCACAGTAAAACATAGCAAGTTCTTGGTTGACAGATTACAGCATTAAGGATTCACAACCAGCTGCTCTATAAAAATATGATTTTTTCTTCTCTTCTTTTCAGGAAAACTTGCTGTAAGTTGCTTCACAGAATGTTGTCAATTTCGTTTCAAAAGGTGCCTAACAATTAAACAGCAATGAGCTTTCCCAAGAACTAGTAGAGCCATTTGTCCTCAACCTCCCCCAACCCCCTCCTTCCTCTTCTTCTTCGATAATTTTGTCTTTTTCAAGATTATATTTCATATTACTTCTTTCCTATGAGCACCAAACATCAGGAGACAAATGGACACATTCTTAGAATGAGGCCTTAAGCCATCATCCAATTACTTTTAAATCCAAAATTTCCTCAAGTTCTCATGTTGCACCTAAAATAATCTTCTTCTTTTTTTGTTTTTAGAAAATCTACATTTACAAAGAAAAAAAAAAAAGAGGCCTACAACCAAGACTGGGTAATCTTGTATACTTACGCAGGGCTTGCAAGGTTTATAAGAGGCTGCATTACCAAGCAAGTTACGATCTCTCGAGCAATAGTCCAAACCATCGGACACTGAGCTTCACGAGGTCTTAGTACTATAGCTAAAACTCCACCAATCAACTGTTGAAGAACCTTTTTGGAAGAGAAAATGGAAGCAAAAGAAAAGGATTGTTAAATAAAATAAAGACAGGTTATACGGAAGCAGGAAAAAAAATAAAAATTGGAACACTCCACTCACACCTTGTACTCACTCTCAGGAGATATCAGTGCAGGATGAAGCTCCTTAGAAGCAATTAGATGGTGTTTCAACCTTTCATCTCTCTCTTCAGTGGAAAGAGTTTCCATTACATCAGCACCTATGGCCGCTTGGTTTCGTCTAAAGAGGTCTAAGTGATCCCCTATTAAATCAACTATATCCCTGCAACAATAGACAGTCTTTAATTCTGATGTTTTCACACTTAAAGCTTCTCAAGGGCTTTTTAACTAAGAAAAGTTTCTCGATGACTTGTGTGACCATTTTAAAAGTTTCTTGATGACTTGTGTGACCATTTTCATTTTAAAAAAGCTATTACAGGACAAAGAAAAACTTACCTTGTTAACAAGTCAATGGGGTTTATCTCTTTAGCCCTTCCAGATATCTCACCAAGAGCATCCATGATTACTGACCGCATCAGTTCAGGTACCTCCCTATCTGGTGTAATTTCTGAATACCACAAATCTACCACGAAATCCTTCAATATCTTATCAATGAAATCACTAATTGCAGCCTCGACAACTGGAGAATCAATTTTCCTCTTCCACTTTGGTGGCGGTGGCACGGAAGAAAGTCGTGAATCATTCAAAGACAGTTGTTTCTTCTCCAAATGTGACAAATAAGAAGGTCGACGAACTGACCGGCGCACTTTCCAGCTGAACTCCACCTCATTACACAAAATTCGTAACAAGGAAACAAAGAGAATTGATATGGGAAGATTCATCCACATTGATGAACTTGTATCTGTAATGAATGGCAATGATCGTCACCGAAAAACACATTAAATTGATTATTTATCATCACTATTCTGTTAGGCAAAGGAGACCGAAAAAATGCATCACACGCACGCAAATAACCAAAAACATTTATTTAAGTAATAAATCTAACCTATGAATCAACTCCATGCCACTCAACCTGCTTTTTATAGTTAACCTCAGCTGATTTAATTTCATCATTTTTAACAAAAAGAAAAGAAAACAGCGAGGACTCGAAAATTTAATTTTCTACCAAGTCCTTAATTTTCACAGGCAACCAAAACATAATCAGGTAGGAAAAATATAATAAAATAAAATAATTAGTTTCAAAACATCACAGAAAAAATTGTAAAAACCCTGGCTTAAATTAAAACTAAGTACCAAATAAAATAAAAGCATTTCACCTTGAAAGAAAAGTAAAATAATCACTGAAAAGCAACCAATGCCGTGTCAACAGCAAATTTCATAAAATGCTAACCCTAGCTCAATTGACACGACACCGGAACACGAATTCACTTATTAATTGATCAAAAAAACCTAAAAATTAAACCTTCAAAACGAACTTTATTAGGAGTTAAACAGAATCAAAATAGCTTAAGAAAGCGCGAACTTACGAGATAAGAAGTAAGTGACGCAAAAGATACAGAGACACCACCAAACCATTCGAACTTTAGCTTCTTCAATCAGATCCTGTATTGTCTCCATAGCCTTCATTTTATTTGTTTTCTAAACCCTGGAATTCCTCAATTTTTTATCGCGATCATGAAAAGAAATTGAAAATCGAGATTGCGGGAGCCCAAGGGAATTCGGAGTCGATTTTTATTCGCATTTGAATGGTACGTGGAGAAAGAAAGGTGCTGGAGCTGGTGCTTTCTCCAACTTGGTTTTGCAGTTGCCACGTCGGAAAGCAGCCGTGCTCGGTCACGACCACCTCCAGTTTAAAGGGGGGAAAAAAACACACAACGGGAATTTCCTAGAAATGATGAACGATTTGGTCATCTACCATTTTTTATTCATTTTCACATTTATGAGCTACTTTTCCGTGTACATGCTAGAAATTATATATTAGATTTAAATCATCTCATTTAACCGTTTAAATGAAATTTTAAATTAAAATGACTTTTCGATATTTAATTAAAAATCTTAATCACAAATGGTAAAAGTTTACTAAACCTATTACCATCTTAAATCACCTAAATCAACAACAACAAAAGAAAAATTAAGCTTATCGTCAAGGCAATTCATGGAAAAACAAATTTTAAAAACTTGATTATATAATATCTAATCTAATAAAATATATATATATATATATTATTACTGAGAACGTGTTTTTTAAAAATTTAATTTTTTATTAAAAATTAATTTTATTATATTTCTAAATTAAAAAAAAATACGGGATTAGTGCTATGTTTAAACCAGTATGGCGAAAATCTTAACAAATTCGATGTACCAAAACTTGTGATATCTGTTCATAAAGTTTTACCAACATGATGGAAATCTTAGGAAATC
>Ga0325404_1008038_pt1 | contig 10921 bp, 3 predicted proteins | sample PopdelMetagenome_18_FD_205664 | JGI IMG/M metagenome (GOLD analysis project Ga0325404, IMG submission 205664) | Populus deltoides microbial communities from Bellville, Georgia, United States - Xylem-Control-R1 | ecosystem: Host-associated > Plants > Phyllosphere > Stem > Wood/Secondary xylem...
CACATTTATAATTCTTTTATATTAAAAAATCATGTTTAATAATTATTTTTATTTAATTATTAAGAAACTAAATTTAGAAAGGTAATGTTCATGCTTTTCATCTCTTTTTGTTAATATTTTATTTCATAAAAAGTTCAATAAAAGATTAGTCAAAATTATGTTAGATTAAACTTTGAAAAATAAAAAAAGGTCATGACACCTCAATGCATAACCTTACATACTAAAAAAAATCATAATTCAAGAACGTTGTTACTGTCCAAAAGACTAAATCCTAAAACTCTAAAGAACTCTTTCTTATTTAAATTCTAATCTTATCACTTAAAACTAAACAAGACAAGACCTTAAAAAAAAAAAAAAAAAAGGATCCCTTGAAATATTATAATGTTAAATGAAAAGTATATTTATTAAATCTAGTCTAACCCCGACAAGTTAATTTAGGATTCGACAAATTTCAGATCTGATAATTTAGATTTCAGTTCATATTGAGTTTCATAAAAAAAATAAAAAAAAAATTGAGCTAGTATAATAAAGGGATAAGCCCGGATTTATACAGTTAAAATTTTTAGTTTTTTTTTAAATGATATCATTTTATTTTAAAAAAATTAGGTTAATTTACTTTAGATGTGATAAATATCTATGATCAAAAGATTCATGAGGTGAAATTATATTTTAACTTGGAATTGGAATTGTTTTGATGGGAAAATATCACCTTTTCGTCTTCTTTTGTGGAGAAGTTCACTTGGTTTTGTCTAGTGTTTACGTACCCTAAATGATTTTATATATGTTTCTTTATCTTTATTTATCTTTTTTTTTTATGTGGTTTAGTACCTTTTTCCCTTAGTTTTATATATATTATGGATTCTCATTCTAAAAATTGTGGAATTTTTTTCACTTTATGACTTTTGGCTTGGTTAAATTTCTAAATTCCAAGAAGCCAAGTGCCCACGTCGCTAAACCTAACAGTTTTACAACAGCTAGTCAAATAATAAGATATTTATTTACATGGTTGTTGGCCAAGATCACACTCCCAGCTTCTTTCCTTCCGGCCATTTCATAATTCTCTTGACTCCTGGCATTATCATACAGCCACTTGTCTCATCAAGAAAGAAGACTCCATGATTCTTGTTATGATCTTGCCCCATAGATCCCAAGCATTGGCGATATCACCCGGTTCACTGCAGATTTCAAGATTGTTTAAGAGTGTAATATTAATTGTTTTTAAAGTATTTTTTATTTGAAAATATATTAAAATAATATTTTTTTTATTTTTTAAAAATCATTTTTTATATTAATACATCAAAAAAAATCAAAAAATATTACTTTTCCATTAATTTCTTATTATAATCAACACAAGATATTTTCAATAACTATGATTGACGATTTGGTTGATGTATTCAAATCATCTAAAATAATCAAATATAACTACTTTTAACCCTTTACAATCCTAGCCACTATATATATATATATATATATATATATATATATATATATATATATATTTGCAATTGATTGAAGGACAAGTGGGAAAAACAATTGGGGAATGGTGTTAGGATAAAATAATAAAAGGACTAAAATAAGATAAATTTGAAAGAATGGGACCAAATATAACATTAACCAAACAACATGTACGCAATTACATGTTCAAGTATCTAGTAGTATCAAGACATGCCATTTAAAGTGCTTTAAGGTTTCTTATTACTACTGTCCTTTTATTTTCATTACCAAATCTGTACTGTTACCGACCGAACAAGAAAAAAAAAAAAAAAAAACAGAGAGAGAGAGAGATAGAGAGACAGGGTTGTCTATCTGTGGTTTGCTTTTTTCTGTTCTGTTTTGGTTTCTTTCAACTCAACAAAGGTAAGCTCAAGTGACTCTTTCTTGAATTTGCCATCCTTTTGTCTAGATTTTGTGGGTTTTTTTTTTTTTTAATTCTGGTGCTGGTTTTTGTAGAAATGTTTAGCTCTGTGATGGTTTGATTGTTGTTTGATCGTTGGTGTGTGAAAGTTTTCATCTTTTTTATTAGAGGTTTTGTGGTGAAGTTTCAGTTTTTTGAAAGGCTTCATCTTTGAGATCGATAGTGATTAAATCTGCAAACTGTTGTTGTTATACTGTTTAGTGAGCGATTGAAGGGGTTTGGCTATGAAGTTTTTGATGAGATAACAATGGTTTATTAGCCTATGTTGGCTTTTTAGTTCCAAAAGAAGCAGACTTTGTGATTTGTTTGAGATTAATTTTCATTACCAGGAATTTTCTTTTTGTTTATTCATGGTGTATGAAAGCAAGGGTTTTGTAAAGTGGGGGTTGAGGATATAACAAATGTGAAAGTTGCTTTGCAAATTTCTTAGCTACAAATTTGGTGGATTTCTTAGCATGTAAATGTAATAATTTTTTTGGTTTTCTGTTTGCTCTTTTTTGTTGCTCAAGTTGTAAACCCTGTTTGTTTGTGTAGATTTACTGGTATCCTGCTGAAGGTGTATCGTCAACGCCATGTGTTGGCATTCTTAAGGTGATCTTTGACCAAGAAAACCCTGGGAATGCTGCATGATGTGCTTGAGTGTTTGGATGTCCATCTCGGAAACCTGTCAGGTTCCAGCTTTGTTGGAGCTTCCCTTCTTTGTTTTTGATGAGATTGGATTCGGAAATTATTATTCCTCTTGCTTTTGTGCTCAAAAGCACCGTGGACCTTCAAGATGGTATGATCTTTGTGAAGACGGTTGAACCGCTTCTTCTTTATATATAGATCCTGCTGTTCAGGTTGAATAAAATATATAGGAGAGTGCTGTGTATTATAGTGTATTAGCATTTTTAGCTTGGAATGGAAAATAAACCTAGTGTGTTGACACAAAAGTATGAAGTGGGGAGATTGCTTGGCCAAGGCACCTTTGCCAAGGTATATTTTGCAAGGAACATCAAAACCAACCAGAGTGTGGCCATTAAATTAATTGAGAAAGAGAAGGTCTTGAGGGTTGGGCTTGTTGATCAGATCAAGAGAGAAATATCTGTAATGAGACTTGTTAGACACCCTAATATCATACAACTTTACGAGGTGTTGGCCACCAAAAGTAAGATTTACTTTGTAATGGAATATGCTAAAGGTGGTGAACTCTTTAACAAGGTCGCTAAAGGAAGGTTAAAGGAGGATGTTGCCAGGAAATATTTTCAACAGCTGATCAATGCAGTTGATTTCTGCCACAGCAGGGATGTTTATCATCGTGATATAAAGCCAGAGAATCTGTTGTTGGATGAGAATGAGAATCTAAAGATTAGTGATTTTGGGTTGAGTGCCCTTGCTGAATCCAAGAGACAAGATGGATTACTCCACACAACTTGTGGGACACCTGCATATGTTGCTCCTGAAGTGATCAAAAGGAAAGGTTATGATGGTGCTAAGGCTGATATTTGGTCCTGTGGCGTGGTTTTGTTTGTGTTATTGGCTGGTTATCTCCCATTTCATGATACAAATTTGATGGAGATGTACAGAAAAATTGACAAAGCAGAGTTCAAATGCCCTAGTTGGTTTCCAACAGATGCTCGTAAGTTGCTGCGTAAGATCCTGGATCCAAACCCCAATACAAGGATCTCCATTGCTGAGATTAAGGAAAGTTCTTGGTTTAGAAAAGGGTTGCCTAGACTAAGTAAAACTGAAACAGAAGGCAGGGAGGCAGCTGCTCTGGGTAGGAATGGTTCTGGTCCTTCTGAGAATAGCAGTGTGGCCTGTGAGGCAAAGCAAGAATCAGCCAAACCTCCATACTTAAATGCTTTTGATATCATTTCCCTTTCTGCTGGATTTGATCTATCAGGATTATTTGATGATAAGTATCCGAACAGAGAAGCAAGATTTACATCTGCACAACCGGCCTCAGTCGTCATCTCCAAACTGGAAGATATTTCTAAGTGTCTAAAGCTGAAGGTAATGAAGAAAGATGCAGGCTTGTTGAAAATGGAAGGAATGAAGGAAGGTAGAAAGGGGCTGTTGGCCATTGATGCTGAGATCTTTGAACTGACTCCAAATTTCCATTTGGTGGAGCTGAAGAAAACTAATGGAGATACACTGGAATATCAGAAGATATTGAACGAAGATATAAGGCCTGCTCTCAAAGATATTGTTTGGTTGTGGCAGGGTGAGCAAGAACAGCAGCAGCAGCAGCAAGAACCACAACAGCAGCAGCTGCAGCAATGACATTGACCAAACTATTAGTAACAGTTTGCTTGAGAAATTCTCTTAATGCCATTTTTTCCGCTATAGGTTGTGTTTGTACAATTTCTTAAACTTCTCGTTTTTTCTACTTTCGTGCTTGTACTTGTGAGTGTTATATTCCTCTGACCTCCCTCAATAAACTTGCTCGTATTTGCTATATGATAAATGATGACTTCACTTTCAATGCACATAACTCTCTAATTCTTGAATTTCGTGTCCTGACATCCTATGATTTTCCTTTATAACATTTTCCAGGCATTCTCTATCCTCATTTTCAGTTTTTGTTTTTGCATGCACTGAAAGTTAATATTATGACCTGGATTTTCCAGGAGGATCACCTTGCATCAGTAGCCGATATATATCGGTAAGGCAAAAGAATGCTTCCTCTTGACGACGACTTTTTTTATATTTATTATTATTTAGATTGCAAGAAGAGGTACAAACATTGTTTTGCATCCAGCCTATTTTGAAATCCTTTTCAGTTTCAAAAGATTTGTTCTTGATCATGTTCAATCTCAGAAAATACTTTCTCTAATGCGCTATGGTCTTGTGTCAAGTATTTTCTGTGGTGCAATGTTCCCGTCAATGATACAAACTTCATGTAGCACGAGATTTTGCACTTGTAGCCCATGAACTTTCTTTGGAAGTTGGTAGGAAACAGTTGGTTTGAACTTTTCTAACAGAAACGTACACGTGTGCACAAATGTGTACTTAATTATAGGTAGATGTCACATGTACACCTGGAGAACACATTGCTGTGGAGCACCCCTGCCCAGAAAAAAAATTTGTATCCTGTTGGGAAATTGCTCCTTTTCCTTGTCCAAATAGGAACCTTGTGCCCTTACCTCATGTGTGTCTGAAAGTTGTGCCAACATGATTCAGATTCCCATGTCTGGTCCAAGTAATAGGTGAGCCTCGCTTGGGTTCACATGGACACAGACCTACCAACCTTGGTAAAGATCCTTTTTTGACAGGATAGGAGGATGATGTTTGATTACCAGGACCCTCGTTGATTCTTATTGTCTTGATTAAAAGCAAGCAAGTGGTGCAATAATCATGTGATTGATAACTTGGGCTCCCGGTTTTATGTGGTTAATAGTATTTCCAACTGTCATCATCTCTCGACAAACCCTCATGATCCCTGATCGGAAATGTTCGCTAACCTATCTCTTGCTCCCACACAATGATGGGACCAACTGGGACAGATTGCTTGGAAAGTATTTCCTTGAAAAGTCTGAAAATGGCTTGATATGATATTTCTTTAGATACATCTAGATTTTTACCAGATTTATCACTTATCATCACTTGTGGTGTCTAAAACGTACAAATCAAATTTCTATTGTTTTTCAGCTGATGTTTTCTGAAAGAATTCCAAACCAAGGGTATTAATTTCTTCAAAAAGAAAAAAAGAAAATGGCCACTAATGCATCTTAATCATGAATGCTAAAGATTTATGGTATTTACTATTGATGACATACAACCATGATTTTCAAGACTACATTCTTAAAAGTAAACTAAGTCATCATTATTAATTTCTTCAAAAACCAAGGGTATTAATTTCTTCAAAAAAGAAAAAAAGAAAATGGCCACTAATGCATCTTAATCATGAATGCTAAAGATTTATGGTATTTACTATTGATGACATACAACCATGATTTTCAAGACTACATTCTTAAAAGTAAACTAAGTCATCATTATCAGGGAAATAGTTTTACTGATGCTTCTTGTTGCTTCCAGTTTAAATAACAATATTCATCATCATGTCAAAGGATTCAACCTCAAATGTAGGTGTAAAGGAGAAGGTTCAATAGCGAACTCTACAGCTCCCATGCAGACAGAGTCTGTTAGGACTTGGAAGCACATCAAGACACAGGTTTCCCCGCTTTCTGAAATGGTGCAGGTTCCATAGTCATGTCCAGGTTAAGGACTAGAAAAAGGTGCAAGTTGAATGCCATTCTTATTAGATTACTTGACAGAAGTTGAAGCTCAGCTTATCCTTAGCAGACTGATAAAGGAGGAGCATGACAAATATAATAGACCAGTGCCAATCTAAGAAGCAGTTTAAAGATCTGAAACAGATTGCACAGTCTAACTAAATCCCATTGTGCAACTAGCAAGCATGAAAACACGTGATATTATATCAGTAAATGATCCCAGCAGGATGGGTGAGAATAGTTAATGTTAGAATATAATTACGCCAAAGCAGATTCTGCAGAATCAAACTGTGTACTTATTTCTTTATTTTTGCTATTATGTCCAACACTAGGTAATTGGACAAACTCGGGCTAAGTCAAGTCAATAATTACAGGATACGTAGGAGAAACTCTCCTCTTCTTGCTGTCTGGCCTAATTCTGCATTCTAGAGATGGAGACGACAAATCTACAATCTCAATTTCCCGAGGGATGGATGAACTTCGGTTCAGTTGTTTATCTTTACCTGTGTTTATTTTGCTAGAGTGCTTCTTCCATCTTGGCCAATCCAATTCGGAAGCATCCTCGTCAATCAATGTCAATACACCCCTATCTCTAGTCTCTCTCACAGAAAAGTCTGTAACAATTGAAGATGAACTTCGGTTCAGTTGTTTATCTTTACCGGTGTTTATTTTGCTAGAGTGCTTCTTCCATCTTGGCCAATCCAATTCAAAAGCATCCTCATCGATCAATGTCAATACATCCCTATCTCTAGTCTCTCTCACAGAAAAGTCTATAACAATTGAAGATGCTTGCCTTGCTGGCTGATTCATGAAACCAAATGGTTGGGCATGATCTGGTTCTGGAGAGGGTGGATCTCTTTGGTCTTGCATGCCATATGGTTCAGACCATCCAAATTGTTCATGAGAAGTCTTGTTAATGCTATGTGGATAATCTGCAGAAGTATGAGCATCCACACATGTTTCTACAGCTCCACTTGTATAAGTAGCTTCAACATCTTTGTTGGTAACTAATTCCTTCTCCCTCTTCAAATCCAATTCAGAAACATTCTCATCAATCAATGTCAATACATCCTTATCTTCAGTCTCACTAATAGAAAAGGCAGTGACAATTGAAGTTGATTTTCTCGCTAGTGTGTTCATCGAAAATGCTTTTCTCGCTAGTGAATTCATGAAATGAAAAGGCTGTGTACGACCGAGTTCTGGAGAGGATGGCTCCCTTTGGTCTTGCTGTTCATATTCTTCAAACCATTTGATTTGCTCGTCAGAAGTCTTTTCAATGCTATGTGCACAATCTGTAGCATCTGCATGTGTTTCTTTTACAGTTCCACATGTGTTTCCAGAATCGTTAAATGTTTTGTTTACAGGTCCACTGCTGTTACAAGCTTCCCTATCTTCTGTTTCACCATATTCACCTTCAAAGATAATCTCCTCCCTTCCATTATAGCATGGAACCTTATCCATGGAGGAATCATCCAGCTCCACCAAGTTTGCACCAACCATTCCACTTCCATCACTAGCTCTCTCATATTCCTCTTCACCATCCCAGGCATCTTCTTCATCTCTCTCTTCAAACAAATTATCAACAAAATCAGAATAGCAGGGAAGCTCATTCATGGGGCAAATTTGGACCTTCATGTTCTTTGGCAAGCTTGGACAACCAGCAGAATGCACTTTGTATTTCGTTGAGAAATAGTTTACTGTCATGTTCAAGCTAATCATATAAAGAGAAACATTCAGTATTTAATATATCAAACCTTGAGATGAAGTTAAATAAGTTGTACCTCTGCCACGATGGGAGGTTAAGCATTGTGTAAGCAAGTTTAATCTTGTTGGCAACTCCCGAGAAGGATTTAAATGCGGCCGCTGCCTGCCTGACAGCCACTGACTCTGTTGGGTGCTGCCATGCCCATTCAAACTGCAGGTTTGCATCCAATTACACATTTCATATGTTAGCACTAGAATATGTATTGCAACTAATGACAAAGTGGTAAGCACTAAACCCTGCCCAAGATCTTAAAACTCTGGTCTTACAGGTAAAGTGAAGACTAGTTTTGACAGGCTATAAAAACTGTGAGCTTAAGATTATACAACAGCTCCAAAGACAGTTTTTTATTTTTTATTTTTCATGGTGTCATTTCAAAAGCGCAGTTTTGAAAATGTATAATCAAAATAATTTCTCCAAGAAAAAAACCTTGGCTCTGATTCCAAATGCCTACCAAGTACAACTTGGTCGAAGAAAGCAATCACAAATGAGCCAGTTCTTTAATTCTTTTGTGCATACATTATCAATGCAACCCCCACCAAGAGGCAACCAACTAGTTGACTCTGCACAAAATGTATAAGACATGCTGCTAGATATTGTTTATAATCCCTTACAAGGTGAAAAGAATAAAATAAAAACAGGAAGCCGATATCATAAGGAACCTCTGAAACAGGAGCAGGCAAATGCAAACTGCCAAAATCCAAAGCATGATAGCTAAGACCAATCTTAATTTCAGTTATAGACTAGTAAAGAAACCGTCAAAGGCCATGTTTTTAAGTTTGGCTGAAGATAATCTACTCTTTTGTAGACTCTTGTATCGACACAAATAAACGATAAAACTGCTTCAACATGCTATAAGAATCTAAAGCCTAGAGTAAATAAACAGTTAAAAAGAACAAAAGGAAATAACCTGCAAAGCAGCAACATTAGTTGGGAAACCATAAACGCAGATAACCATTTCCCATGGCCTTCTTTTCTTAGTCCTGCATGCTCCACTTCTAAGCTCACCATTATGTTGCCTAATTCTCCGCCGCGGATTCACTGTAAATCTGCAACAAATCCAGCCCTTCCACGCTTCAAAATAAAAACCAAAAGGAGAAAAGCCTGTCCGAGCTTGGCTAAAGATCAAATCCTTTTTATTATCACAAATTAAGGACTCTAGAAGCAACAAGCTTTGCCATTAAAAATTGGTTTCAAGTAATGGGTCGATACAAAAATCTGAAACAAAGATCATATGGCCCCACAAAACAATTGATCACTACATCACCAATCAATCAAACCCTTAATAGATTGGTCAATTGTTTTTCCTTACATTGAATACTCTAAAAAGCAATCAACTTTGCCACTGAAATTGGGTTTCAAGTGCTGGGGCAAAAGAAAAAAAGAGGTATCAAGATTGAATACACCCAGAAAGGAAATGATCTAAACATTTATAAATCAATCGAAGACTAACCCTTTATTGATTGAACAACAAAAATACATAAAAACCAAAGAATACACCAAAATATTAAGATTCAGAAAGCATAAAAAAATGAAAGAAGGAACCAAACCCGATATAGGTATGGCCTTTGAATCTGGGGCAAAGAGAAGTCAAGAGATAGCAAGCGAAGAACCCATTTTTCCCCTTCTCTGCTGCTTCTCCTTCTTCTACTATCTCTTGAGGAGGATTTTTTTGGGGTTTTCTCTTTCTTGTCATTTTTGGGTGTGGAGGATAAGGATCTGTGCTTCTTCCTCCTCTCCGTATCTCTGAGGAGCGGAGTTCGATGCAATTCGACCGTTGGTGTAGGGGTTTTTATATAGATTTCAGATTTTGAATACTTCTGTATTTTTTTAATGAGAATTCTAACGTGAATAATGTTAAAAATCTACTGATTACTTTTTATGAATAAAAAATACAATTATTATTAAATGAATTATTTAGATTATTACTTATTATTATTAATTCTTTTTTTTTCTTTTTAGAAAATTAATTATTGATTGTTCCTAGAAAATTATCTTGTATATTATACGTGTTTTCTTCTCGATGATAAAGGATATTCTCAAACTACATGCATATTAATAAAAGCGTATTTTTCAGATCGACTTGATATATTTAGAAAAAAATTAATAAATTTTACTAGATATTACATTAAGGTTTGGATCTAAAATATTAAGGAATAGAATATACGTTCTTAAACACAACTTTAAAATTATTATACTTATTTAATTTATTTATTGATTTAATAAATGAATACAATATAATTCATATAGTAATTTACTGTTGATTATTATTGTAAAAATTATGTTTCGCGGCATATACTAGAATAATTGGCTTGGAATTAAAATAAAATAAAAAACTTCTGTCAAGTTAATTTTAAAAAGAAAGGCTTCAGGGCAACTCTTGATTTTTGTCTTGAAAAAGAAAAAAAAATGGAACTCTTTTACATAAGATATGTAATACATCGTATCATCCAAATTCAAATTCTTTCATAAAAAGAAAATTTTTTTTCTGTAAATATACCAATTTGAATTTGAGTATAAATAGTTTATCTAATGTTTGTTACTATCTTGCAATATAAATTATAAAGATAATTACCATACATTCTCTCTATATTTTTTATTTCAGGGAATAAAAATTCACTCTAAAAATTTTCTATAGATAAAGTTCATTTTATAACATTATATTTGTCTTTTTAATTAAATATATTTGTGTTTTTCATATTTATTTCTTCTATTTTAAAACATTAATAAAAAATATTAATCAAACACGATACTAAATTTTCTATTTTAAAAGGTAAAATTTCACTCTAAGAATTTTTTATAGATAAATTTTATTTTTTATAACATTGTATTTGTCTCTTTAATCAAATATATTTATGGTTTTTTTTTTGTATGTTTCTTCTGTCATGAGACATTGATCGAATAAAAAATCATTAATTAAGAATCACATTTTGTTAGTAGAACTGTAAAATTTCTTTGCCATCCCAAATTATACTTTCTTCAACTTGGAATATCACTTGTGATTTATTAAGAGATTGGCAAGATAGT
>Ga0325404_1008039_pt1 | contig 10919 bp, 4 predicted proteins | sample PopdelMetagenome_18_FD_205664 | JGI IMG/M metagenome (GOLD analysis project Ga0325404, IMG submission 205664) | Populus deltoides microbial communities from Bellville, Georgia, United States - Xylem-Control-R1 | ecosystem: Host-associated > Plants > Phyllosphere > Stem > Wood/Secondary xylem...
AAAAATAATAAAACTTATAAAAGACATACATTTAACCACTTAAAATAATAAAAAAATTTGTACATTATGTACGATATATGATCCGGATTTCAAATCGTTTACTTTTTATTTTTTTTCATTCAGTGGAATATTTAATATATTTGAACTACAAAATGAGTGACGATCGTATATCATTACATAATTATAATTGATTAGAAAATTGCAAGAATTTATTCATAACTCAAGCATATTGGAAGCCTCGATGAATCTCACTATCCTTTTAGTTGTATAGTAAATTCTAAGACTGACCTGAACTGACAGCTACGTCTGTTCCCCGTCTGCATTTCATTCATGGAGGCCATCACATTGTTTTATGTTTAGAGATGTGGTTGTAGTTGTTTTTTGTGTTGAAATATATTAAAATAATATATTTTTATTTTTTAAAAATTATTTTAAACATCAGCGCATCAAAAAGTTTTAAAACATACATAAAAATTCATTTTTAACAAAAATAAAATTATATTTTTAAAGAACACAGTTTGATCGTATTCCCAAACAGATTTACTTAACGAGTTAGGAGTGTTTGCTGTTTGATTATTTGGAAAAGTTTGTCTTATTTTAGGTTTTTAAAATCTTAAACCATCGATTTTATTAATAAATAAAGTTTATCTGAACCGTTCAACAAGCATATATCTACTTCTTGGAATTTCTTTTATTTATTTATTAGAGAGTTCATTAATTAATTGTTAGTTACCAGATTTAACTTCGACTCCATATGCAGGATTTGAGTTGGTAAGAAAACCCACTAGTTTATGTATGAATTAATTCCAAGTTTACTCCACATATTAACCTATCACATATGTTTCATTCATGTTTTATTAGTAATTAATGCAATCCTTTAACTAATTTTTACATGTTGAAATTAAGTGTTTTTCTAGTATCCAAATCATAGATCAATGAGGGTTTTTATTATTGCAATCTTTCTTTAGAATATCAATCCTAAATGATTAAAAAATTGAACAAATCCCTAAGCTTAAAAATAATGAAAGGCATCCGTCTCATGGATTTATAGGAGCCAAAAGAGACTTGACCTAACAATACTATATATTATATAATCAAAAGTATTTAAGACTGTAATAACGATTTCTTTTCATAGTGTTTTTCACTTAAAATATTATCAAAATAATATTTTTTTAGTTTTTAAAATATTTTTTAATAATAATATATCAAAACGATTAAAAAACACTAAAAACATGATTTAAAATAAATAAAAATTTAAATTTTAGTTGAAAAAACATGTCAAAACTCACTACCAAACAGTGCCTTATCAACTATTGATTTTGATTTTTTATTTTTTTTAACAATAGATTAAACAATGAACTTAATTAATCTAAAAAAACAATGAGCTTGATTGCAATGACAACATTGCTATCATATATTTGGCAGCACACCATCATAGTATACCGTACATTCAAAATTTATGAATGGATTTTTTTTTATTAAAAAGGATATTCTTGAATTATCCCGAGAATAGTTCCTATCTCAGGCAATTTTAAAACCATATATTTTATATTGATATATTATATTAAAATTTTTTAATAATTATCCTAATTGTGTTCGTTAATATAGTGTAAAATATGTTCCTATCTCAGGCAATTTTAAAACCATATATTTTATATTGATATATTATATTAAAATTTTTTAATAATTATCCTAATTGTGTTCGTTAATATAGTGTAAAATATGTTCCTATCTCAGGCAATTTTAAAACCATATATTTTATATTGATATATTATATTAAATTTTTTTAATAATTATCCTAATTGTGTTCGTTAATATAGTGTAAAATATTTTTTTAAAGTATTTTTTAATTAAAAATATATTAAAATAATATATTTTTTAATTTTTTTAAAATAAAAAATATTTTAAAAAATAAAAAGTTAATCTAAATATGTATTTAATATTATAATACAGTGTTTTTTAAAACAATATTTTTAATTTTTAATATATCAAAATTATTAAAAAATACATCTTCATATCAAATTCACATTTAATACATATCCAAGTACATGCACTAACGCAACCCAATGGTAAACAACCTTTAAGCGGCTCAGTCTTGTCAAGGACAGAAGCCGTATTACGGATGATGTCCACAAAATAATCTAATGATTGCTGATTGATGGGATTACTTCACCTAACAGTTTTTCAAGAAGGGAAAGCATTGATTGAAATGAGATGATTTTTTCTCTCTTAAAAATATATTAAAAAAATAGAAAATAGAGGATTCTGGAACTTCAAACAAACCAAGTAATATTAGAATTTGAAGTTATTGTAATAGTTATTTTTAAAAGTGTTTTTTATTTAAAGATATATTAAAATATATTTTTTTTAACATTAATACATTAAAAAAATATAAAATCATAAAAAATATTAATTTAAAGTAAATAAATAATTCAAAAATAATTTTTAAACGCGAAAATAAACACCTGAATATATGAAGGGATGACCGTTCAAAACCTTAAAATTTAGAAATTTTATCTTATAAATTTTAAAATATTTTGATTATGGATCTTGCTTCCTTTAAATTAGTGAAAGCATAATGTATTGTACATATTAATTCAAATAATTGATTTTGGTTTTGATTTCCTTACCAAGAAATAAATAAACAACTATCAATTTTAAGAAATTTATAATTTTCTACTAAGAAGAATGAAATCTTAATTGTCAAAATCCAACCAATCATTGAAGTTTTGATTTTAATGTACCTCTAATTAAAGGAAACCCAACCGAAATGCTTTCCTAAAATCAAAACCACACGTTACTTCTCCCATTTTATAAATCCTACACACACACACACACACACACACACAAACAAACAAAAACAGGACAACTTTCTCACAAAAAAAAGCATAACCTTTTATTATTATTATTATTATTATTATTATTGTAAAGTTAGCGGGTATAACAAACATGCTTTGAGGCGTAAAGATCATTATCTTTAAGATATTAATTACTGATTAAAACAATATACCTTCAGGATATAACAAAATTTTAAATTTAGAAACAACAACTTTTATAAATTTATTAAAAATTCTATTTTGTTTCCAATAAATATAAACATAGAGTTTGTAACGAAAAGTTTGGGAGAGAAGAAGATTGTTTTCTAATTGATTTATGCCAATATCAAACTAATATTTATAAAGAATATAACACCCTTTCAAACCAATATATATGTAGAGTTTAAAAGCATATATTTTCAGACCAATATGTCTGTAGAATTTAAAAGCACACATTTTTAGACTAATATATCTGTAGATTTTAAAAGCACATATTTTTCAGATCAATATGTTTGTTGAATTCAAAATGCAACTCTTCATTCAAATTAATTGAACAACTTAGTAGAAAATGTCATGCATAATTAATTAATTTCAAAAATTAATTAACTTTAATTAATTAATCCCAAAAATTAAAAAAAAATTATTTATGTTACATAATACCAAGTGCTAAATGACATACAAGCTTTGTGTATAGCACACACACATACAAATTTGTGTATTTTCTTTGTTATTGAGATTAATAAAGATTGAGATTAGTTACTGTAATAATTTGTGTGCTTGTAGACGTTGTATCATTTCTACTTGTGTGTTCTGCTTGTCTCGTAACATGGGAGAGTGTGAGAAAACTTTAGGTGCGGGAAACACTTAGTTGCTAGGCAAATATAAGTTGATAGAAAGATAGAAGGCTAAATCTGACAGGGGGTTGGATTGCCGCATAGGGGCTGCAAAATCTCGACGAGAAATTAAATGAATACACACTGCCTAGAATTCAGCAGCGAAGGAAAATGGCCGCCCACATTGGGCAGTATCGAATTTAGCAGGTAGCGTGTATTGATTTCGTGCGAGTCATAGGTTCTTGACTTGACATGAAACTAGACTTAGATGATAGACTTTTCAATGTGGCGAACACACAACTATAATATTAGGAGAGGGGTGACATATAGACAAACAGATTATGGGTTACAGTTACAACAGTGTGGCTGGTAGTTATGACAATTATGATCATGACATCATGGGGGAAATGAGTGTCTAGATCATGGGGGCATGATTGCTGAACATGAGGGTATGACTAAGATTGCTTCTCAAGACACTAAGATCATAGGTCAAAACTACCCACTAAATTCACGGGAATATAGAAGAGAAAGTGCCCCCTACTTTCTAAAAAGTAGGGATGGTAGTTATATACTTTGTAACCTCTCATACTTGTTTATAAATAGACTTGGAAGGCTTTGACTGTGTAGCATACAATCTTTGTGAATAGCGCGCGCACTTGTATTATGTAAATCCTTTGTTTAAGAGATTAGCAAAGGTTGAGAGATTTTCCTGTATTTATTGTGTGCTTTGAGATTATTTACTTGTGTTGGTTATTTGCTTACGACAAGACAATTATGAAACCTCTTTGGATTTGTGAAATACATAGTTGTAGGCAAATATGGATAAAATGGTGAGACAAGGTTTAGTTTAGTCGAGACTAGATTGCCATAGAGGGCTGAATTTTATGGTGAAAAATTCCTAACCTCTCTCTCTCTCTCTTCCTTTAAAGTTCAGGTGTAATGTATGTGGATAATACTATAGACACACTTTAAAATTTCCTTTCCTTTTTTTCTTCCATATAATTACATTTTTAAACATGATTATCTAATCTGACTAGATGTAATGATCAACTCGTAATCTGTTAATTTGAAATCTAGTTTGAGTTAGATTTTAAAATAAATCAATAAAATATAATTTAATTAGACTTGATCGACTTACCAAGTTATTTCATATAATTACTGACCTAGACTATGATTCTTTGGTGGTAATAACTATGATTCTTTGGTGGTATAGCCTTTGTAAATAAATGAAAAAAAATAGAGTTCTGGGTTTCTCTAACATGTGACATAAGGACACAATTTAATTAAATATTAAATGAAGTGGCAATCACTTCATGTATAATTGAGTAGATGCCTTTCCATAATTGACATCCCAATATAAATAATTCAATATTTATTATTATGGAAATTAAAACATTCTATCACTATCTATCTGCGTGTGCTCAGGAGCGGAACGCCGTTGATTGTGGTGGGCCCATGTGGTCCTAAATAAAACCAATAAGAAATGTCTATTATTGTGTAAGATTATTGCTCTAAATTTATTACATTATTTATTGTGGACCTTGGTTGATAAATTAGTGTGTGTTCAGAGTTGCTGTATAGCTTTCGCAGTTACGGTTTTGAAAAATAAGTTTTAAAAAAATAATTTTAATCATAATTTTAAAAAAATTGGTTTTAAAAAAATATATTTGATTAAAATTGTTACGTGATAGATTTTTTATATGTAAACTAAATAAAAAAATAAATTATTTTAGCAATTATATATAGAACTCATTCCAAAAAATAAAAATTATTTTACTAATCAAATAAATTTTTATCTGTAATTAAATAAAAAACAAAAACTACCATAAAGCGGTTTCTAAAAACTAGCTAACTAGATCCATGAAATGCTAAACTGGATAATTAGCATATAAAATCAAAAGATATGGTCAATTAACAAGGCACCAAAAATTTTCTTAGCTGAATAATATAATTTTAGTTGAACTACGATATTTAATTAATATTATAATTTTAAAAAATAATATATAATTAATATTGTATTTCTTAACAATAATATTAATTAAAAGTCGTGGTTTTAAACCGCGACACATCATAAAGATATTTAAATTTTATAATATATTATATTTTTAAAGTATAATAATTATCATGCCACCGTTCTTAAAAATAACATTATTTAATAAATATTAAATTATAAAATGTAATAAAATAAAAATATACTATTAAAATAAATTCTTTTTAAATAGTATTATTTTAAAAATAACTTTTAAATTACTGTGATAATCTGTTAAAAAAATCCGTCCACGAGAGTAAAAGTAAAACACTGCCTATAAATAACCTTCCTTCTCCCACGCCACAACTCAACCACCACACATTTCTTCCATTTTTTCTCCAAAATTTCTCTCCCCTTACAAGTCTCTCTCTCTCTGAAAAAAGAAAGAAAGAAAACCCTTGTGTTGATTTCTTACTCCTCTCTGATAAATTCTTTCTGTGCATGGCAGCAAGTATTTTATCTCATGAGGTGTCGGACCTATGTCTTGGAAAACCTGCGCTGAGCTCTCTGTCTGTTTCTGCAACCGTCGGGGAAGCGTTGTCTTCTCTTAAGAGATTTGGTGATTTGTTTTTAAGCGTTTGGAGCTGTGATCAACATCACCGCTGTAACTCTCCAAGATCAATCAAGGTTGACTTTGCAGAATGTAAATGCATTGGCAAAGTTTGCTTGGCAGATGTGATTTGCTTCCTGTCTAAAGAAGAGAATTTGAAGAATCCAGGGAAAGCCTTGCAGGAGCCGGTGTCCCTGCTTCTAAATTCTAAGGTTTCTGGACTTGTTAGGCACCTGGAACCTCACGCCAGGTATGTCCATTGATTTTTTGAAAAGGGTTTTTCTTTTTTTGAGATTTGGATTTGGAATTGTTTGTTTTTTTTAGAGAATTTTGGATTTCTAATGTTTATTTCTCTTTATTGTAATGTTTTTTTTTATTATTATTATCACACCTTCAACATTTTTCTCTCCTCCATTATTAGTTACCTTTCGGTTGAGTTATTTATTTTTGTTTTTTTTTTTTCCTTTTGTTAAAAATCTAAAGTTTTCTTGAAACGTGTCGCCTAACCCTGTTGTGTCCAGAATTTCGAAACTAGGTGACCATCGATATGTTTTTAATTGAGATTTCAATGTCTGTAGATTTCTTTCCTGCAGGTGTGATGCATAAATACTTCAAATCTTATGAATTTTATATGCGACAACTAAGTTCAGAAAATTTATTGGTGAAACTTGAAAATCACTGAAGATTTATCTGAAATTTTGCATAAAAGAGACAAATTTTGGAGTAACTGATGTGTGGCTGCCGATTAGTATTGTGGCTAAACGGCACTCACCCTCCCTCCCCCCTCCTTCTCAAGAGGACGGCTCAGGTCTGAGCCTTTCTCTAGTAATCAAAAGTAGTAAAAAGAAAAGAAAAGAAACGGATGGGATTCTGAAACTTACATCTCTTTATGACTACTATCGCAGTTGAAACTGGTTTTCATTGAGATTTCCTGTCCTGTTTCTGTCTGTCTCAAATTGATTGTGTTTTGATGTGCATCTAATGATTTTCTCTTACTCTTTTTCAGCTTACTGGAGGCTATAGATCTCATCCTTGAAGGTGCACAGAACCTTGTGATACCACTTCACAACCCCTTCACAAGAAAGAAGCTGATAAGCAAATCCACTGCCAATTCCACACTTCACAACAACCGTGAGTACTGCTGGCTCACTCAGGAAGACATAGTCCGTTATCTCCTCAACTCCATTGGTCTCTTCTCTCCAACTCCAAACCACACCATCGAGTCCCTCAACATCATTGATACTGAATCCTTCTTTACCGTCCATTACGATGACCCTGCTGCATTGCCCTTGATTTCTCAATCCCTCGTTAAACAAACATCTGTAGCAATTCTTGATGCAGACGGTAAGTTGATTGGCGAAATCTCACCATTCACATTGAACTTTTGTGACGAGACAGTGGCTGCTGCAATTGCGACACTTTCAGCCGGGGAGTTGATGGCTTACATAGAATGTGGTGACCCGCCGGAGGACCTGATAATGTTGGTGAAGGAAAGACTGGGAGAGAGGAATCTAGGACCTGCGTTGGACTTAATAGAAGAGGAATCAGGAATTTTATCATCTTCATCTGATTCATCCTATTCATCTGCATCAGACGAAGAGTTCGGAATGGGAAGGAGTGGGAGGATAGCTGGGAATTCAGCAAGAGTGGGGAGGAGCACCGAGACAATTGTGTGCTATCCATGGAGCTCATTGGTAGCAGTGATGATTCAAGCCCTTTCACATCGTTTAAGCTACACATGGGTTATTGAAGAGGATGGCACTTTGGTTGGTGTTGTTACCTTCGCAGGAATGATTAAAGTTTTGCGGGAACGTTTGAGGTCAATGGTGTGAGCATTGTTCTGCGGTTCCTTAAATATTTAAATATATTTTTAATTTCGAAAACGTTATATTTTAATTAAACTGTGAAAATGCCAGAATGGAAATCACAGTCCCAAGGAATTGTTCGATAATTAGACCTTTTATGATGAACTAAATTAATTCGCCGTTACCAATATAATGGTTGTAATTGTCGAAAGAAACAAACATTATAATGGGCGTGGATAATATGAATGTAGCTGCAAACAGTAGCGTTTTGGCATCAAAGAGCTTAGAAACTTGTTTTGCTTTCAAAGACGTTATGGCTTCTCATTCACTACATTCAAATAACTGGGGAAAAAATGTTAAAAATTGCAAACAGGGTTTGAAAGGACAGAGATGCCTGCATATCATATCTGTTCCTCTCATTTGCCTCGTCACTTTGCTCAGCCGTGTTCATATTATAAATCCACCGTGGAGTATGATTGGCAGAATTAAAAAAAAAATCCGCATTAGATGCATATTAAATCCGGTCCTCTCATTTGCAATCTGGTCTTTTTTAGACAGTCATAATTCACATAGTATAATCCAGTCAAGAAAGGCAAAATTAAAGAAAAAATAATAATACAATTGATCAAAATAAATTCTGAAAGTCCTTGTGCTTGTAAAACCAAGACTACTACCATTATGTCAAGGTAATGGCCATCAAGTTTGATCACAGGATGTTCTTTTCTAAAATGGAAAATAAATGACTTGTATCAACAGAGAGTCGTTTCCCAAGTTTGACCAAAGTTATTAAAAAAAAAGGTAGAAGGAACAGAAGAGCAATAATTTCCATTAACAAGGTCATTTATTGGTGTTTCAGGTGGAACATGCCCGAAAAACAAATGGCATAGTTCTACAAAAGAAAAGGAGACAGTATCAGTTGCTTGAAGTGATGATGGTTGCCTCAAGCAGATTAGGAAGACCTTATCCGTTTTATTTTCTTATCTGGGTATTAATCTCTATACATAGAATACAACCTAGCTGGTGAACTAAAACTAGAAAGAATGAAGGAATACAAATAAAAGGCATGGAAACAATCAACTCCTGCTTCAAAGTGATCACAAGAGCCTATGATTAAACTCAGACAGACATGACAACAAGGCTTCTCTTACTTGAAGATTGCTAGAGTCCATGTGGAGTGCATCTTCATATAGCCTCCTTGCCTGTTGCAGCAACTTCACTCTTAGTTGGCTGTAAACGAGAACTCTGCTGTAATACCACACCCCATCTATACAAGGCTGCAAACCACAAGTGTTTAACTTCAGCATGATTTCATACTTTATTGCCGCACTACTTTCCGCTGGTTGTTTAACTATACATGCTTGCTAAGGGCCCAAGGCTCAAAGCCATGCATGAATCTGGCCTTCAGGCACGAGCCCTTGGACACTTCTACTTTCTAGTGAAATTATCCGACAAGGGCAAAGAAGCTCCGCAGCCTGCTCAGGTCTTGAGCTGGCCACCATGTCTTGCCAAAGTTTCTCTCTCTTTATTTCATATTAGTTTGAGATTATGTTAATAATTATAGTTTAAAATATTTTTTATTTAAAAATATATTAAAAATATATTAAAATAATATATTTTTTAAATTATTTTTGAAATTAACACATCAAAACGATCTAAAATTATATATATAAAATAATTTTTAACAAAAAAAATTCAAAATTTGAGAGAACATGGTTTGCATCGTGTTTTCAAATGGACTTTTTCAATAAAAAACTGTCACCTGCGCCAGCTCAGTGGTTCAATTTGATAGTTTGCTGACTTGCTTAACTTGTACTGAGTTTTAAATTAAATCGAAGGTTATTTAATATAACTAGGTAGATTTCATTAACCCTAGTTAATTTTATTTTTAAAAAAAATTTAATAAAATTAACTCAAATAAATAAAGCATGCATGAACATATTTAAAGTTATAATTTTACACAATTCTTGAGAGTTGCAAGTAATGTTGAAATAAATAATGTTGTTTTTTTAAGAATGGGTGAAAGGGACAGTGCAATGAAATGGCTATATATCGAACAATGATATTTTTATTAAGAAAACTATATAGTAGTGTTTATTTGTTGAATGATGAGGTGGCCAGGATAATATACAGGTTATGGCTTAGCCTAGTGAGCTGGACATCACATATCTGCCCTTCCCACCCACCAAATATCCTTTTCCCTTCTCTCCCCCACATACTCATAGATTTAATTGCTCCTCCCTGTTTTTTTATGAGGTGGTGGATGCATAGTCAATTAAACCTAGCCTGGTTTAGGTTTTATTTTAAATTATTTTGGATAATGAAACGGCAAAACCAGAGTGAGTTGATAGGATGATTGGGTCAAATCTAGACAAAATTCGACCGGGTCAATTTCAATTTATTTTATATAAAAATAATAATTTTTTAATTTTTTTTATTCAAAACAATACTGATATACTGATATGGGTTTGTCCCAATTTTTTTTATCCAGAACAAAACTCAAGCAGGATATAACAACATTACATGGATGGCTTAATGTTATATCATGCAATTTCAAATGCTATGTAATTGAAAAAAAAAAAAAAAAAAACTTTGATGATATATGTTTATTTTTGCAAAAAATTATTTAAAAATAAATATATGTTGCGATAGATTTATAAACAGACCAGAATTTATTAATAGAAGGTTTTTATTTGTAATTATATCAGTAAAATAATCATATATAAAATATTAGAGTAAATACTAATAGAAATTTTTATCGGTAAAAATGCTAAATATGACAGTGTTATCAATTAAGCCTTTTGTTCATGCTTGGTTGTGTTTTCCATCAATTTTCTTCAAAACAGTGCCGTTATTTCTTCATAAAATATGCGCATTAGGAGAGAATAT
>Ga0325404_1008041_pt1 | contig 10914 bp, 4 predicted proteins | sample PopdelMetagenome_18_FD_205664 | JGI IMG/M metagenome (GOLD analysis project Ga0325404, IMG submission 205664) | Populus deltoides microbial communities from Bellville, Georgia, United States - Xylem-Control-R1 | ecosystem: Host-associated > Plants > Phyllosphere > Stem > Wood/Secondary xylem...
CCACACAACACAAAAAAATCCTAAACTCATTAAACCAAAAACTATCCACCGCACACAAAAAGAAAAGGAAAAAGAAAAAGAAAAAGAAAAAAGACTATCATTATGCATAGCCACCACTCTCCTAGCCAGTGAACACAACCAACATAATCAATAGCCTTCATTATACCTAAAAACAACCTGTCAGATAATAAGAAATGAAAATCTACCATTCAACTTTTTCATCCCTCCCATTGATCTGTGCCAAAAATCCCCTTTATCCCTAGCCTTTTTTCCACCATCTTTTAACCAACGCCCATAGGTTTTCCCTCTTACCCACTACCATTTCAATTATCACAGACATAAACCAATCTTCTGCCATCAACAACCTCAAGTAACAATTCACTTCTAGCTTTGTTTCTATCATCAGCCATGGATTACACCAGAAACAGACCAGCCCTCTACCTAGTTACCATCCCCGTTCTCCTAACTCAATAACCTCCCATATCATATCATAGGTCAACAACACAAAGCCTCAATCTCCCATTTCCTTCAAACACCAGCAATACCCAGTTCCATAATGACCCATCCATGTACTTCCAACCAGCAATCTACTCTCAGTAATGATGTCTCTTCCCTCAACAGCGGTGTCCTACATAACATGATGACACTAAATATCCAACGACTGGAACCAATACCACTAGATTTGTCCAGGCCATTCTCCTCCATATCGAAACCAATAAGCCTCCATCTTTAAACCTGCCACCCAGGGTCAGCTCAGCCTCCCCCGCCAACTTTCACAAACAGCAACAGGAAACCAAAAGGAAGAGAGAAACAAATCTTAACAGAAAAATAATTAACTGTTGTGTGATTTTTTATTTTGTTTGTTTTGGAAGTGACATTGAGATTCACCACCAATACCAGAAGGAAGAGGAAGAAACGTTAATCTTGATCCACCTATTTTTCACTTCATCAACAATGGTGCGTGGGTTCACACACCACCACTATTCATGCATTTCCAGAATTTTCCAGCAGTGTTCCTAGGTTCCCAACATTTCTCCATGTTAATTTGTGAATTTTGGAAGGCTTGTTTTATAAATTATAAATGTTTAGTGTGTGTGTGTGAATTATTGTGAATTTTGTTTATTTATAAACATGTAATTGTAGTGAATGTGGGTTAATTATTAAAAAAGATAGGTGTGTGTTTGTATTTTCTTATATATTCTTGAATGTTTAAAATCAAAAGGACAACAAGAATTAAATGTTTTTAATTATGTATGGCCAAGTCTCTAAAAAATACAAAGAAAATTATATTGTTTAGTATTTCCATATGAAAATTCAAAATATGTATTTATATGCATTTTAAAATTTACTAACATGTTTTATTAAATCCATGAGTATTTGGCTAATATTTCAATAATCACCATATTTTAATTCATGGGAAATAATAGTTAAAATCCTAGTATAGAACGTTACACCTTCTCAAGTGAGACTGGTATTTAAAATATCAAGAGTTGACCTGAAAATTCTCAGAGTTATTCTAAATATTCACCAATTTTAATTGAGAGTATTTTTCACCGTAATACACAAACTACGAAGAACCACTTCCTAATAATTTATTAAGGTACACAAGTTGATAATAAATTCTTAAATACTAGATTTAATCATATGTGTAAATCTCAATCCTAAACGAATTATAGACCACTGATCAGAAAACCACAAAAACCTCTAAACCATACAAAGCAACTTACCTTAGGTAAGGTGCACTAGGGGTGATGATATCTTCCCTAGCCACAACCAGTCCCTTACTCTCGAATCTTTGATAAAACCAATATACTCGGATTTCCTAACAATCCTGAACCAAACAGCTAGGTGACAATTTTCACGACCTTTCGACGTCGTGTGTCCACGTGTAACAAGTCTAACATGCTTTGTTTTTTTTATTTATTATGATTCAAACAATCAAACAAAAATCATAAGATAGCTTTAGGGTAAAAAAGAAGTGTTACCCACTCTTCATTGGGAACTTGATGTGTAGCATGTTGTTGGGATTGTTCTCAAGAGATCCTTTTTTTGCCCCAGATTTCAAGTATTTGCTCTTTTTGATGAAATGAGGAGTTATATATAATCATCAACTTTCCTTTCCTTTTCTTATATTAATTGTATTGATAGGACTCGATGACCGACTATGCATTATATACACACGCGCACACACACTAGTTATAATCATCAATTTTCCTTTCCTTTTCTAATCACATTGACAAGACCATAGTTATTAAACTCAAACCGGCCTAGCAGGTTGACCCGGGACCCGGTCGCCTAGTGGCTAGACTGATCCGGATGAGGCAAAAGACCGGCAAAACCCGGTTGACTCGGTGGTTCGACCCATGACTTAGTCGAACCCGGTATATATGTGTGTGTGTGTGTGTGTATTAACTGTACTAACAACAAAAGGAAAGAACCGTTATTCTACCCTAATTTCTTTCTTTGAAGCTTGAAAAACTAAGACATCTAGTATTTGTAATCCAAGTAGATGATTGCTTTTCTAAAATTTTCAAGTAAGAACCATGTATTCTTTTAATTTTAAATGTTGTCTTCAGGTCATTTAAATCTTTTAAGTTTGTAAAGAGGTTGGTTTCTTCACGGAACAATTGGTTTCTTTACGAAACAACTTTTGAGTTTGTGAAAATAATGGTAAACACACCCCAATCATACTAGCAACCAAGATTGAAAAGATGGCAATTAGCTTGCCTCATCTTCAATTAGCTTGGCTCATAACACATTTTTTTAATTTGGCTTGCAGATCTATTAGGTTCCCTGCACTATTCAATTACATTAATATAATTAATTAGTTTTTAGCAACTTGTGTTGTGTTTTTAGAGAATTGTCATTCACAAATACGTGTAGTATAAAGCTTGTTGTTCTTCCTCTGGAAAAACTAATAATGATATTAATAATAATAGTGTAAGCAATTTTTTGGCTAGAATATAGATTATTTCTAGCTTCTGCATTCCTAACTTTCTTTCTTCTTCTTCTTTTTTTTCCTCCAAGCTGCAAAGTTTTGATGATTTATGGCAAGTTTTTTGGTTTCCAGAAGTTTTAAGAGTTCTTTCCATAAGAAATTAACTGAATAATCAGAGTCCATATATTCATTAGTAATCCATTGACCCTCTCTATCTATATTGATGAATATATAGCGTTATGTCTTATTTTGATGATTAGTAGTTTTGGTTTGTGTTTAGTCTCAACACTGCAGAGCTTCGAAGGTTTGAACAACCTGCAAAAACTAATGGGACACTTTTCTTTCTGATGCTTGGAGACTGGGGCAGAAAAGATGCTTTCAACCAATATGAAGTTGCTCTTCAGGTTCTACCAACTTCCTTGCTTTTCTTTAATTTATATCATGTTTTTGTATGTTTGTGCGCATGTAGGAAAGGAGTTGAAGAAAAGGCATGCAACATGTAACTGACATTTCCATCTTTTAAAGAGTTTTCTTTCAATTAATTTTTGCCTATGATTTGCATGGATACAGATGAGAACGATTGGAGAGAAGCTGGACATAGATTTTACATTAATTTCTTTAATGTTTTCGGGTTGACCCGGGTTAACTCGTGTAACCTGAGACTCGGTTCTTTAGCCGGGTCAACTCCCAGGTTAGGTCATATAACTATAGACAAGACTCGACCATGCATTAACTTTTCTTATATAATCATCAAATTTCCTTTCCGGAAGGAAAGTTGATGATTATATAAGAAAAGTTTAGGGTTGACTTTTTATTTTCATAAAAAATATAAAAAAATAATAGATCAAGAGCTTCGAAATTGGCTGTAACAACAAACCCAACAATAATATTTATAATATAAATAATAATATTTAACTTGTTTGTTCAAATTTTTATAGTTTTTAATCTTTTAAAAAAAATGTTTTTTCTTCAATAGTAATAATAGTATTTTTAAAAAAACTTTATTAATGATAACAATAACAATAATAATTTTTAATTTTACCCTTCAAATCAAATCTAATGATGTTTTGCAATATTGATAATATTTGTTTTTCAAATTTATTAATTATTTTATGAATAATATTAATTATAATAAAAATTATAATAATTATAATAAAAATAATAATATTTAATATTAATACTATTAATTATAATAAAAATAAAAATATTTTTATATTAATATGTTTAATTATAATAAAAATAACAGTATTTATAACACAAATAATAATATTTAGAAACCTAAGACCCAAAAACATTGGGTCCTGATGCTGGACCTAAGAGAATTAGGTCCTGATGCAATACCCAAGAGAATTGGGTTCGGAGGTAGGACCCAAGCGAAATGGGTCTTGATGCAGGACCCATCACCCTTGAGTCCTGACGCAAAACCAGAATTGAGTATGGACTCAGGACCCATTAGTCTTAGGTTCTACGCAAGACCCAAGAGAATGGGGTCCTAATGTAGTATCCAAGCAGGACCCATGAGAATTGAGTCCAAACACAGTATTCAAGAGAATTGGGCCTAAAGGCAGGACCCAAGCGAAATGGGTCCTGACGCATGACCCATTAATCTTGGGTCCTGATGCATGACTCATCATCATTGGGTCCTAACACATGACCAGAATTGGGTCCAGACTCAGGACTCATTAGTCTTGGGTCCTCCGCAAGACCTAAGAGAATTGGGTCCTAACGCAGTACTCAAGAGAATTGGATTTGGAGATAGGACCCAAGCAAAATGGGTCTTAACGCAGGACCCATTAACCTTGGGTCTTGGTGCATGACCCATCACCCTTGGGTCCTGACGCAGGACCCAAATTGGATCTGGACTCAGGACTTATTATTCTGGGGTCCTCCACAGGACCCGAGAGAATTAGGTCCTAACACCGAACCCATTAGCCTTGAGTCTTGATGCAGGACCTAAGAGAATTGGGTATGGACCTAGTGCTTTTGGGCCCCCAAACTTATTGGATCATGTTGTGCAGCTGCACCCAAAGCTACTTTGGGTCCTGCCCCCAACAGGTCCCAACTCTAATGGATCCTGCTCGGGCAGGACCCAACACATAATTTATTTATATATTTAATAATACTTATAATTCAAAACTACTGAATAAAAAAATCTGAAGGCAATAAAACATTGATAAAACTTTGAATCTCGTACACTAATGTTATAAAATTAAAATTTCTTTTATTACCTAAAATAATATTATATTATAATATTTATAAATTATTTTTTAATGGATTTTATTGTTAAGAAAATTCTCTTATATAATACAAATATATAAAGTATATGATGTGAATCAAAAATTCATTGAGAACTCCGTCAACTTTAATATAATAATATTAGAGAAAAAGATTAAAAGTTAAAAAAAAAATTCAAAAATTTTTTGAAATGCACAAACAAACATGCCTTAATAAGAAAATTCAACACAACCTCAAATAAGAAAGAAATTATGATCACCCAACTTTTAAACAATATAAAAAAAAATCTCATCAATTTATTTTCTCTTTACTGTATGTGAAAAAATTACATGAGAGAAAAGAAAAAAAAATTGAAAGCATTGGGTCTTGTTAGGGGCAAGACCCAACGCTAATGGATCCTGCTCGCAGCATGACCGAAGGCTGATGGGTCCAATCGTCGTTGGATCCAAAGCTATTTTAGCTCCTTCTGGGGCAGGACTCAACTCGAATGGGTCTTGCTGGGTAGGACCCAACTTAATATATTCTCATTCGGTGTGGTTGCGCAGCCAGACTCAGGACCAGTTGGTCCTAACACAGGGTCCAAAAGAATTGGGTCCTGACGTAGGACCTATTAAACTTTGGTCTTGACGTAGACCCAAGCAATCGGGTCCTAAAGCCGAAGCCAAGAGAATTGGGTCCTGACGCAGGACCCCAAACAATAGGGTCCTGACACCAGACCCAAGGGAATGCGTCTTGCGTCAGGACCCATTTTAAGGGTAAACTATAAATTAGTGCTCTTTTTATCATTATTATCATTAATAAATTTGAAATAAAATACTATTACTACCAAAGAAAAACCATATAATTAATTTGAAGTATAAAATTAAAAATTATTATGATTATTATTATTTGTTCTATAAATATTATTATTTTATTATAATAGAAGGTATTAATATTAAAAATAGTATTATTTGTGCTATAAATATTATTATTTTATTATAATTGAAGGTATTAATATTAAAAATAGTATTATTTGTGCTATAAATATTATTATTTTATTATAATTGAAGGTATTAATATTAAAAATAGTATTATTTTTACTATAAATATTATTATTTTTATTATAATTGAAAGTATTAATATAAAAAATAATAAATATTATTATTTTATTATAATTAAAGGTATTAATATCAAAAATAGTATTATTTGTGCTATTATTATTATTATTATTATTATTATTATTATTGAAAGTATTAATATTAAAATAGTATTATTTGTGCTATAAATATTATTATTTTTATTATAACTCAACATATTAATATCAAAAATAGTATTATTTGCGGTATAAATATTATTATTTTTATTACAAGTCTCTTAGGTGCTAACTCATGGGTCTAGTGTCATGACCCACGGCTAATAGGTCTTGCTTCAGGACCTAATTCTCTTGAGTCCTTGTAGCAGTTGGGGTTGGAAGCACGACCCACTGTTAGTGAGTCCTGGTTGCAGCATGGCCCAGCTGTAGTGGATCCAGATCGTAGCTCTGGGTCCACCGCTGCTAGGTTCTACTGCAGCAATACCAGTAGAAGTAGGTCATGCTTGCAGCTCTGGGCCCATCGTTGCTCGGTTCTAATGGAAGCAGAGCCCACGTTCAATGGGTCCTGCTTTAGCTGGGCCTACCGCTGTTGGGGCCTGCTGGGCATCCAAACCCACTATCATTGGGTATAGTGGCAATGCCAGGCCCAATAAACTTGGGTCTAGCTCCACAACCAAACCCAACAAATTTAGGTCTTGGCATAAGGACCTAACAACTAGGTATTCATCTAGGCCGAACATTAGTGTGTAGCAGGGCCCAACATCATTGGGTCATGTTTGACAGAAGGACCCAATAGAATTTAGTTATGCTTGACAGAATGACCCAACAGCTGAGTACCTATCTAGGCTCAGCATCATTGAGTCATGCTTGGCAGAACGACTTAGCAATGTTGGCCCAAAATAATATTATGTTATAGTATTTATGAATTTTTGTAATGGATTTTATTGTTAAAAAATTCTCTTATATAATACAAATATATAAAGTATATTATGTGAATAACAAATTTATTTAGAGCTCCATCAACTTTAATATGACAATATTAAAACTATATTTTTTTTCTGAATGCTTTTATTTTGAAAAATAATAAAAATTTTAATTTGAAATAAAGAAAAAAATGAATTTTTTTAATTTTAAAAAACATTTTTGAAAGGCAAAAACAAACATGTTTTAATAAGGAAATTCGATCCAACATCAAATGAAAAAAAAAAAGAATATCACCACCCAATTTTTGTACACTATATAAAAAAATTTTATCTATTTATTTTCTCTTTACCATATGAAAAAGAAAAAATAATTACAATTTTGGGTTCTGCTAGGAGCAAGACCCAACTCTAATGAGTCCAGCAGGACCTAACGTTATTGGGTCTTAGTGTCAGCGGGACCCAACGATATTGGGTCCTGCTGCAACAAACCAGCAACCCTTTATGCCCCAGATACGCGGTTTTGCAGACCCACTCACCTGAGTTTGTAGCTAGGCACGCGGATCTGGTCCTAGCACCTAAGGCATGGCAGTTCTAATGCTAAGTGTCTGCAGCCTGGAGCATAAACCCCACCCCCTACAGCCTTTGGAATTCTCTTTGTCAGGGCATGGCAGCCCTAATACCAGGTGTCTGCAGCCTGTGGTGTACAGCCCCACCATGCCCTACTAAAGTTTGCACTAATTGTTTTCTCATAAATCATCCCTTCAATGCCAAAAACATCCCAATAAAAAGACAACTCCACCCCCCTGCAGTCTTTGCAACTCTCTATGACAAGGGCAACTCTGCCATTACATTGCTCCAATCCACAGTATCATGAATCTTGATGAACATGACTTTTGCTAACACCGTTTCAATCCACAGTGTAATGAGTCTTGATGAACATTACTTTCTCCACGTGATATAGCTTTATATATATGCGAAACGCGTGTCAAATAATATATATATATATATATATATATATATATATATATATATATATATATATATATATTATTTGAGTCGCGTTTCGCTGGTTGGATAATTTTTTTTAAAAAATAAATATACAACCTTTTCAAATGTTTTTTTTTGTAAAAAAAAATCTAATTATAGATAAAAAGGCCTATGCATGCATTTAATTAAATACATCGAGAACTATTTATGTCAATAAATACAAAAACAAAGTATTAACACTTTTATTCAACTTGCCTCGTTGCAGGTTGAATAACTTTTTTTTCATAAAAAAATTAATGTGTAGGTGTTATTAACATGTTTTTAAACATCAAGTAAAAAATATAACCGTGAATTAAAAAGTTAATGCTAACATATAATAAAATATAGTAAAGATAATTATATTAAGAAAAACATGTAAGATCTCAAACTAATTTTTAACGTAGCAGAAGAATAGAATAATTTTGCAATTGCTATAGTGAAACATCATTTCCATAGTTTTTGTATAATGATTTTTCAAAAAAAAAATGTGTAAAGAAAAAGAATATCAAAACAAATTACAAAAGAATAAAGATAAGAACAAAAAAATGGTATAAATAGATCGAGATAAATATTTAAAGTATGAAAAATAAAAATAAAAATATATCTTTTTTTCTAAAAAATGTCTAAAGAGAAAAAAAGAAAAAACTAAAAAAATATTACAAAAAAACGAAGATAAGAAAAAAAAAATAGAGATAAGTAGACCAATTATAAAATGACAAAAATATCAAGTATAAAGAAAAAACCAAAAATTATAATTGTGCCGCCACTATAATATGCTACAGTAAAAATAATTAATAAAATTTATAATTATATTATTTTTACATGAAAACACCATTTTCTTTTTAGATATGAATAATGGTTATGTATTTGTAAATGATCCCTTTTTGTGGATCGCTAAATTCAAATACCAACCTATATGGTTATGCATCTATATTCAGTATTTAATTTTCTTTTTAACAAATTGAATATTCTAGAGGTTTAACTATATTTTACTTCTTTATTTGTCTAAGACCGTTTGTTTGCTAGAAAATAGTTTTTTTAAGTGATTTTCTTGAAAATGGATTTATGGAAAGTGAATTATTTTCTGATATTTGATAGTATCATGAAAAATAAATTGAAAAACACCTTTTAGTATTTGGTTATGTCATGAAAAATAAGCTGGAAAATAACTTATTAATATTTTTCAAGTTTATTAAAATAATGAGAAACAAATCTTAAAAGTTAAAAAGTTGAATGAGAATGAAAATTAAAAAAAAACTAATTTCATAAATTATCTCAAATAAAATAAATGAGAATCAAATGTAGTAGATAAAAAATTTCAATTAAAAAAATAATAAGAGAAAAACAAATAACAATCATAAAAATAAGGACCAAAGTTGATATAAAAATCAAATTAAATCAAATTCTAAGGGGTGAAAATGAAAAAAAAATTCAAAACAAAATATATAGCAATCAAAAGTTTGAGGACTAAATTTGATGTAATTAGTAAATAACATGACATTTCTAAATTTATCACAACTTCTAAAAAATATTTTCCGCCCTAAATAAAAGGAAATTGTTTTTCTAAAAACCAAGCCAAATTTTTCTTTGACAGTAAAGTGATTTCTGTTGAAAAAATTTTCTAATAACAAATAAATACAGGAAAGTTTAAAAAATTTTTTCTAAAAACCTATTTTCTATGAAACAAACAAGATTTTAATAAAAAACTAAAAGATAACCACATAACATCGTGAAGAAAAAATCAAAGAAAATGAAAATTAAAACTACAACCACACATAAATATAAATATAAATATAGATTGAGTTGCATGTCTTTAAGGACTCATGAAAGTAAAAATATTTTTCTAATATCATATGGATACAAGTCATATTATAATTTGGTCAAGAGTTGAAAACATTTTTAATTGTTTTAGCAATGAAATTAAGGTTCAGGTTTTCATGATTGCATCTCATTATTTAATTAAGAGAGAAGTTGTTCGATCATATAATTAGCACATAAGCATCTAATTAAGGATCTTTGAAAAAAAACCGTTATCATTAGTGAATTCAATTTTTTATCTTATTTAAAAATCCTTGTTCATATCAAAAACACGATTAAATGACATTAATTGTTTCAATTGAGTCAATTTTACATAAAAAAATGTAATTAAATAAATTATTAACATAAGAGGTAATTCAAACACAAAAGCAAGCAATATATAAGGAATGCATGGCACATTGTTGAACTGGATTTTTTTATAAAAGAATTAATTTATTTTTAAATTATTTTGATATGTTAGGATTAAAAATAAACTTTAAAAATAAAAAATATATTATTTTGATATATTTTTAAATAAAAAATACTTTAAAAAATAAAACCAATCATTATTACTAACACCTCCTTAAACTTTTACATTGCTTTTCTGAATTTAGCGGGAATAATTATATTTTGAATTTACCTCCACGTAATTGCTACAAGAAGGGTGTATTTTAGAGAATGATCAAACCGTGTTTCTGAGAAATTTTGATTTTTTTAAAATTAATATTTTTTATATTTTTAAATTATTTTAATATGTTAATGTTAAAAATAATTTTTTTAAAAATAAAAAATATTGTTATTTAAATATATTTCTAAATAAAAAAATATATATTTTAAAAAATCTCAACAATACACTAAATTACACCGAAATCATGAACTTATTCTCTCTTTCTATGATTGTAAGCAAATATAAAATCAAAACT
>Ga0325404_1008045_pt1 | contig 10910 bp, 4 predicted proteins | sample PopdelMetagenome_18_FD_205664 | JGI IMG/M metagenome (GOLD analysis project Ga0325404, IMG submission 205664) | Populus deltoides microbial communities from Bellville, Georgia, United States - Xylem-Control-R1 | ecosystem: Host-associated > Plants > Phyllosphere > Stem > Wood/Secondary xylem...
ACCCTTAATAAATAAAATAAAATAAAATATATTTCTTTATATCTATTTTCAAACTCATGATGCGTAGCTACAAGCATTCGAAGAAAATCATCAATCACCATAATATAAAATGATGAATAAAAAAAAAAGCTCAATGACTAAATTAAAAAAATCACCATAATATAAAATGATGAATAAAAAAAAAAGCTCAATGACTAAATTAAAAAAAAAAACATTGAGGATAGATTTTTAATTTTGATCTTTTTATTTATAATTCTTTGCAAACAATCAAATTAAATTATTCTTGGCAAAATCAAAAACAAATTTAATATCAAAATATCTTTTTAAAACAATAAAACTGGGAAGAAAAAGGTACAAAACAAATCATGAAAATTAATTATAAGTTAATAAAATATAAAAGTATCAGATTAAAAAGAAATTAAATGACCGAAACAATTAAGAAAAAAAAAGAAATCATTGTGCAAATTCATACTGATTTCTCTGGAAAGAAATAGTGTTTAACCTGTCAGTTTTTTTTTAATTTTTTTTTAAAAAAGAAAATTGAATGCATGACAGAAACAAAACAAACGCCAATTGGAGGTACTGTTTTGGGTTTATGTTTTTTTTTTTTTAAGACTGATTCTTATTTATTGTTTTTTTTATTATTTAAACTAAATATGACGGAAATCCCTTTCCACGCTTAATTTAAGAATATAAAAACATATTATCAATTAAAAATATAAAAACTAATTATATTATGTAATTTAATTATTTTGATAGTGAAATCAATCACATAGTATCGTGATGATGCTAATACTAATGCTAATTATGGTTATTTAACTGATAAATAATATAGGGATGGTCACATGTGATTGTGTGGCCATGACAAGATTATTACAAATCGACTTCAATGTCCTTTCAAGAGTATCAAAAGACAACAAATAAATGTACATATTTTAACTAATTATCTGTAATTTATCATTGTATTTCTTCTAATATAATCATTGTATAATCCAAAAACAATACTTTACACGTATTTGTAAATGAAGAAACTATATTATTTGTTTCTTTTTACTTTCTTCATGAAAATTACTTTATTTCATAACTAAGCTATTATTTCATAACTTAAGTAGTGAAAATTTGATAAGCATGTATATATCAACGAAAAATATTGAATTTTTTTTATTTTTATTTTTACACAAAACTAGCAATTCTTTTAATACCAGAGAACTCATCATCACAGCGCAGATCAATAATATACATATTAAGTTGGTCACCAAGTATCATAAGGTTCATTATAGAGAATTCATTGGGATATAAATGAGCAGGGCAAATAAGCTTTAATTTTTTGTTGAAAATAAAGAAAGAATAACTTGAGTTTAAATATGTCACACAAAAAAATAACTTTGTACTCGCGCTAAGTGAAACGATCATACAACTCATTAAGTTGCATGTCAATGCCATTGTTAAATAATTTATAACGGAAATGATGTAGGTTTGTAATCCCTTGTTAAACAATTATATTTTCAAATTAGCACCTTTCTTTTATAAATAATTGGCAGCGATAATATGCAAAAACTAAAGATTAATCATTTTTTTTTTCTAGATCCAAGTTATTGATCCATGTTTATAAACTTGACAATTACTTTTTCAGTCCCTAGTTAATGAATAATGAAATAACAAGTGATTAAGTAATCTTAAAATTTCTAACAAAACATATTGAAGCACTCTGCACTGCGTCTAAAAAATAACAAGTTATCCGTACAACTCTTATTTGGCAAACTATTTAGTTTCTTAGCTAAAAAAATATGAGCTCTAAAAATTTGCTTTTGGTAGCTACTCATTATAACTTAGATCAAAATTCTCAAACTTTTTTGAAAGAGAAAAAATAAAAGTGAAAATAACTTTAATGAAATTTTTTATTTAGAGAATTTGAAAAGACACTGACATTAAAAATTTAAGAATCATAACAATCCTGAAATTAAAAAAAAAATAGGTATGGAATATATCCAATCAATATAAAAAAAAAGAAAAAAAAGAGATCAACCTACCTGAAAGAAGATGCAAAGAAATTGACGAGAAGAAAATAATAAGAAGGTAGAAATTGTTAAGATATAAACCTAGCAACATCAAGAAAATTCAAGTGACAAATCCCACCAATAGAGTTTTGTGTGTATTTAGTTATTTTTTAATTGTAAATGTTTTATATGTTTTACATTTAATGTAGAAATTATTGATATGTGATTTTTTATTTAAATTTTCATTTAAGACAATGATAATTTTGAATTTTTTTGAAAGAGAAATTTGAATAAGAAAATACTTTTTTTCTCCTGATTTTAAACTAATGTCTTTATAATGAATATCTTTTTTCATGGACACACAATTAAAAAAAAATTAAAACGTTACTTGCATATCTCTATTTCCCTTCTTATAAAAAAAAAATCAATTTTCCACCTTAGTTTATAATCAAAATTAACAACTCTTGCAATAATATATCAATTAGCTTTTTTTTCTCTTAGGTTATAAAATAGCTTAAAAATCCATGTCTAAGTTATATATAAGAAAATTGAGGACATTTGGGGGCTAAAATGGTGGGAATAAATTAAGTCAAATATCTAGGGTAGGGTGATGAGGGGTCAAAATCAATTTGCAGCGTTTAGTCATTCAAAGAAAAAGTGAGAGGCGAATTATTTATTAGTGATGCACTGAAAATCACTTTTAGTATACGAAAAAAACATAGAGTAGATGGTGAACACAATACTGTCATGGTAAGCCGCAACTCTTTATTAATTCCCTTAGCGGAAAGACCTGCCAATCCACGTGAATGGCCCCCACACTCCCCTCCAATTGCCTTTCACTACACCTTTCTAGTCATGGGCCCTTCGAGTCCCATTTTTTATTCTTCTTTTCTTTATTTTTTTTTTCCACCTAAGCATCCTCCAATACTTGTATGTATGCTCAAGTAAACAGAGAGTTTATTTTCGTGGTTTGAGGTATTTCTATAAAATTTCTAATTTTAAATTAATTTTTTTTATATTTTTAGATTGTTTTGATGTATTGATGTTAAAAATATATTTTAATGGATTTTAAAATAAAAAATATTTTAAAAATTAACTTTTAAATAAATATTAACGTGGGTGTTTTTAAGATTATTTTAAAAAAATGATTTTGTTTTATTTGATATGTAGATTAATTTTGAAAATATTTAGAATGCAGAAAGAAAAAAAGGTAAATGTTGGTGTGGCTGGGATGGAAGTCTGTATTTATGATTGATGAAGAAACTGATTTAGTTTTATTTAAAATGTAATTTAATCTTGAAAAAATTTAAAATTAAATAAGGGTAAATGCCCGTGTTTTTCTTCCAAGTATTGACATCTTGTCAATGTCAAGTAATCATAAATTTATGTTGTTAGATGTGCCCTTAAATTATAATTTATTGTAGTCAGTATCACATTCTAAAACAAAAACTATTATAATTTATTGTAGTAATTAAGACTTTATTACTAAAAAATATTTTTTTATATAAAGAAATATATCTATTAAAAAACTTAATTGGGTGAATTTATACTCATTAACTGACCAATCTAGAACCATGTCCACGGTCCAAGAGGCTAAGGGAACGTTTGGTACTGTGTTTGTACCTGCGTTTCCTCCAAATTTGAATTTTTTTTTTTCTAAAATTGAGTGCGGTTTGTACTTTTTAGATCGTTTTGATGTGCTGATGTCAAAAATGATTTTTAAAAAATAAAAAAACATCATTGGCATGCATTTCGGCACGAAAAGCTATTTGAAAAGCACGCGCAACCACACTGCCAAACACGCTCTAAATGTATTCATGTGTTAGAGCTTGGAATTTGAATTGTAACTTAAGTTATTACCCCATTTGAAATTCTTAAGACATCCCTTTTAGTAAGCAAATTACATAATCCATTTTCATGTGGAAGTGTTTCATTTTAATATGTATTTATTGATGAAGTATTATACCTAGGGAAGAAATAAAATACTTTAGTGCTCTAAAATTACTAGTACTATAAATGAAGTCATGTGTACTAATTAATATAACATACTTGGTGAAAGGAGCAGCCACAAACCCTGAATGGAATCAGTTTCATTCTTTAAAAGATACGAGGATATCAAGTATGAACAAAAAAAAAATTAATAAAGAAATGAAATTATGTAATTTTTTTTCTTCATTGTTTTTTTATTTTTTTTGTTAGAGTTCTTAATTTTTTTGGTAATTCAGTAATTGAACTTTATTACATTTTATTTTTGTGCTTGTAAGTTGTGTTGGCATGGGTTTTAGTGTTGAGATTTGATTCCATGTACATGCTCTCGCATATGTACTATGAACAAATATTATTTTTGCACTACATTATAAATTGTTATTAAAAAGTATAATTAAAGGGTCAGGTTAAAAAAAAATTATGAACATGTACTAAAATTGATAAAAAGACAAAAAGATGGGTTACGCTTTTTTGTTGGTACTGTTCATAAGGTGTGTCTATCTATATTTTGTTCTTTGTTATTTGCAAAGTTTACATTTAAAAAGTAAAACATTTTCTCTCTCTATTTCAATTCCTAAATATTTAGAAAGGAGAGAGAAAATTAATAAAAAAAAAAATCTCAAATAGCCATTCGTCGTCTATAATAAACTCTAATTTTGGCGTTGACATGTTACTATTTTAAAGAGGAGATTAATAGAGGTGGTTTGAGCTTTAATAACGCCAAAAAATATATATTGAGATCTGAAATTTTTATTTTAATTTTATTTTATTTTATTTTGAGTTTTTAAGCCATATCCACATTTAGGATATGTTCTATAGTTAGAAATGAGGTTTGAGAGGATTAATTCAATTTTTCTACCTTTTTTAAGAGAGAGAAGTTTGAAATTTAAATTTTGAGAGCTCAACAACCAATTATGCTAACTATTTTATATATATATATATATATATTATTTTTATTATTGATTTTTTATTTTATTTTCTTGAATTAATTATTATTTTATATATTCACATAAAATAATCAAAATATATATTTTTTGTTTCTTTATAGAAGATTGCTTTATATGTCATGATATTTTTTATTTGAAAAAACATGTTATTGGTCAAAATGTAAGAGAAATAAATAGCGCCATGCCTTTATTTTGAAAGGCCAGGCACATTAGCGTGGCTTAGAGAAGCCTACGTGCATTGTTTGTTTGGTTGTTTTGCCATAGAAATTATATTTTATCTTTGTCTAAAAGAAAATTTGTTTTAAAATAATTTTATGGTGTTTTTTTTATTAATTTAATATATTGATATTAAAAATAAAAATAAAAAAATATTATTTTCATGTATTTTCAATAAAAAATCACTCTAAAAAACAACTATCATTACAATATCAAACAGATATCTAGCATGGACTTCATTCACTTTGCCATTCCTTTAAACTTCAACACTATATTTTTATTTTTTAATCAAGAAATTTCATGATATATACTAGAAAACATATTTATAATAATATCAACATCTTCTCTTCCACTAGAAATCAACTTGGAGTGCTGCTATCAACGCACGCAGTGAAGGAAGGCACGATAAGTTATATGAGGAATAACATTTGTTTGTAATAATTGAATTGAAGCGTGATTCGAACACCGAAGCTAGACTATATTGTACTGAATCCAGCATTCACAGACATATCGAACATAATCGATATGTGGACCAGAGCCTGAAGATGTTAGTGACTTAGGGCACAGGGTGAAAAGGAGGTTGCCTTGCCTTCAATATTCTTCAGCTTTACCGCAAGGAATAATTCTAGAAATGGTACCTCCTGAAAGCCTCTTTGGTTGCTCTTTCTTCTTTTTTAGAAAGCTAATTGTTTCACCAAGCGTCACTGCTGACAGTCTTGCCGAAGAAAAAAAGTTTACACTATAACATTTATAGTTTATCTAAATTAATATTTTTAGATTATTTTGATGTGTCAATGCCAAAAATAAATTATAAAAAATTATTTTAATAAAAAAAATATTTTAAAAAATAATCAATACGACACTCACTTAACATCACTGTAAAATAAAACTAGTCTGGGAGATGAAAACATAATGGAAGGGAGAAATTAGAGGGAAGGAGGAAGCGGTTTGGACGTGATATAGAGGCATTTTTTACGTTAAGCTTTCAGGCCTCTTCTTAAAGCTTCGTTAACATGATTGGGTTGGAAGCTCTCTAGGCCCAATGAGCTTGAAAATTTCAAGTGCTGAATTTTGATTCATAATAAGATTAAGGGTTCACGGTTTTGAGGTTTTTTTTTTTTTTTTTTTTTGTAATTTAGTACTTGCAAATTCTTTATATCCACATCTTGATTTTTTTTTCAAAAAATTAATTAATTTCTTATTATTTTCAAGTAAATGAAAACTTTTTTTTGTTATAAATTAGTTGTTAAATAGTATCTATGTCTACAGATTATGTTTTTATTTCTTTTATTTGGATATTAATCTTTACCAGTTTACTTACTATTTCATTACTAATTAACGAACCATAATTCTTATCTAATAAGTTATTAATATTTATCACCCGATGACAATTACTATGTGTATAATTTTGCAAATACGATATAAAATTCACAAAGTTCAAACTACAGTCACATTGTTCGGTACATCCTTTTCGATCCTTTATCTAAATTCCATCACAATAATTCGACTAACTTAATATTTTCGAGTGAAATTAAGAAATCTACTTGGACATCTTGGTATAGGCAACATGAGAAGGATTGGAGAGAGGTACCAAGCAAGGAGCCAGCGAACACTTGGAAGACTCCCCTTGGTAGAAAAATCCCAAGCACACAATAATTCTTGCACTTACTCCTGCAATCAACCAACTTCATGGGGTCCTCTCCTTCATTATACCCATTCAAGAAAAGTTCAACACCCGCAACTTTGAAGTAATCCACTGGCTCCGCCTTTGCACGGTGGCAGCGCTGCTGGTGCCCAACTTTGGAGTAAGTTGCTCTTGTTACTCCTAGTGTTGATTTGTTTACTTGAGGTATTTTTCTTCTAGTTTTTATTTATAGTATTTTTATCTGGGTCATGTTACGTTTTCTTTCAGGTTCCTAGTACCTCAGATACACCTTTCCATGTTCAATTAATTTGTACTCATCATTCTGCAAGTACTGACACTTTACTTTCCGGCACACCTGAATCTACATTTTCATTTACAGTTCCTCAAGTTTCGTCTGAAATTATGGATTCACCTTTACGTCAATCCATAAAGCTACCAGATTTTTCTTATTCTTATTAATCTTCATCATTTACTTCTTTTTTAACTTTTATTCATTGTCTTTCTAAGCCCTCTTCCTAGAGAGGCAATTATTAATTCTCTTTGGCAGTAAGCTATGAATAAAAAACTTTCTGCTTTGTATAAGATAAATACTTGGGATTAGGTTCTTCTACCTCCTAGTACGAGTGTTGTTGGGTACATAAGGTCAAGGCTAATTGTAATGGGTCTATTGAGCGATACAAAGCTAGGTTGGTTGCAAAATGATATTTTCAACAATTTGGTATGGATTATGAGGAGACATTTGTCATTGTTGCCAAAATGACTGTTATTCGTACTCTTATTGTCGTAGCTTCAGTTTATCAGTGACATATCTCTCAACTTGATGTTAAAAGTGCCTTCTTAAATGGAGATCTTCAAGAAAACGTTTATATGACGCCCCTTCCTAGTGTTTCACATGACTCTGAATATGTTTGTAAACTCAAGAAAGCGTTATATGAACTCAAACAAGCACCTCGTGTTTGGTTTGAGAAATTCTCTATTGTGATCTCGTCTCTTGGATTTATTTCTATTAGCCATGATTTTGCTATTTTTATTAAGTGCATTAATGTAGGTCCTATTATTCTGTCTTTATATATTGATGACATGATTATTACTGGTGATGACATTAATGATATTTCAGTTTTGAAGATAGAGATGGCCAGACAGTTTGAAATGAAAGATTTGGGTCATGTTAGATATTTCTTGGGTTTTTAGGTAGCTTACTCATTTAAAGATTATCTTTTTTTCTCAGTCAAAATATGTTGCAGATATTCTTAAGTGGGCTAGGTTTACTGATAACAAGACTGTAGATCCTCCCATTGAGGTTAATGCAATGTATTCTTCTTCTGATGGTTTACCTTTGATAGATCCTACTTTATACCGTACTATTATTGGGAGCTTGATATATCTCATCATTACTCGTCCAGATATTACATATGTTGTTCATGTTGTTAGTTAATTTATTGTTTCTCCTAGTACCGTTCACTAGGTGATTTTTCTTTGTATTTTGCGAGATCTTTGGGGTACAATCTTTCAGAGTCTTTTACTTTCATTCACCTTTTTCTTGGAGCTGCGTGCATACTCTAATGCTGATCATGGTAGTGATCCCACATATCGTAAATCTGTTACTGGTGTATATATCTTTTTAAGTGATTCATTTATTTTTTGGAAGAGTAAGAAACAATCTATAATTTCTTAATTTTCAACCAAAGCAGAATATTGTGCTATGACATGCACTACCAAATAGATTATTTGGTTATGTTGGTTACTTGTGGATATGTATTGTGATAACCAGAGTTCTATTCAGATTACTCAAAATTCGGTTTCTTCTTACTCATTATCATCTTAAGCATGACACCATTACTTTGCCTTTTGTTTCTTCTTCTTTACAAATTACAGATTTCTTTACCAAATTACATTTCATTTCTTATTTTCATTTTCTAGTTGGCAAACTCCCGATGCTTGTAACTGCCGTATCGTGAGTTTTAGGAGAGATGTTAAGAAATATATTTATTTTGCTTTATTTGTTAAAAGTTGAATAGTATTTTTAGTTTAGTCTATATAAAATCTCTTTGTAATTGAGTTAAAACAATTGCTTTAGAATAAAATGATGAATGAAAACTCTAATCTCCTTTTCTTTTACGTTTGTATTTCTTTTATGTTAATTTGAATTGATTTAACATGAAGTTCTCCAATTCCATTTTTTTTGTAAGTAAAAATTTTCAAGTTACCATCAAATTCCACGTGTAGCTATGATTATATGCTATGTATTTTGGCCTAGTCGATATTTAATTGCCAGAACTAGTAGAGTTGTTCGTGAATTCGTATGCTTAGGTTATTTCTCATGGATAAAAAAAAGTTGAATGTAAAAAAAGAATATTTAGATCATGGAATTTTTTTTCCAATATTATTAAACTTGATCTTTTAAAACTTGTAAGGTTATATATATTTTTCATGAGTTAATGATGTGTTTTGCTATTTTACTTTTACATTTTTTTTTTTATGGATTCTTTATATAAAAAACTACATTTATTAAAATTTATATCACTCTACCTATTTTTTATTTAAAAGACAATGTGTAAATCATGTATGTACTTAACTAATAAAAATGGGCTAATGGCATGTTTGCCCTTGTATTTTTTATTTTTTATGGAATTTTTCTATGTAAAATGGGTTAATTTTTTATGTGCATTTTATTCAACAAATTATGTTCAAGCATACGACACCTATTATTAAGAATTTGTACATTTGTACTTGGAAAATAAAACTATATATATATAAAAATAAAAAAATAAATTTAAAAATCCAAACCAACAAAAATTTATCATCCAAGTAAATATAATAAAGTGAGACTTTTAATAAAGAAAAATCCATAAACAAGAATACAGCAAGTTAGAAAAATGGAATTGAAGTTAATTTATAATTTTATTATTGAATATTTTTCTTGAATATAAATAACTTTATTTATATTTAAAAAATACCATAAAAAAAACTAGAAAAATAAAAAAAAATCTAAACTAAATAATTTTTTTTTTTTTTACTTTTTATGGATAACATAATGTCAAATTGAAAGCGTTCATCAAACCAAAAGTTAAAAGGTTGAAACCTAGACAGCACATCAATTCATTAATTTCTGTGTGCATTAATGGTTTAAAGCACATCAATTCATTATTTTGTGGATTTAATTTGATAAAAAGCAGTGCATATTTTCAATGGTCAATAAGAATGCTTGCAGTACTGATTTTGTTTTGTGTACTATAGAGCTTTAAATCCAATTTTAATGTGATGGACGTGGCACCAAACTTTTTGGGCAGCAGTCAAGCACATAAAAACAAAGAAGCAAGCTGTCCTAGAAAATATAATTGTTCGGACGATCCCTCAGAGCCAAGGCAGTGTCCCAGCAAAATCGTACCTCGATAGCATTATCTTCGAGAAAGTGGGGTAAACTCACCGTCCACAAATTAATACAGATGCCACTGGAAGTGGAAAATTCAAATTTGTTAATATAGGCAGTGTGAGATTTTTATATAATTGTTTTGTTGGTGATATGGACCCAATTATACTATAACTTTAGATCGTATCGAACGGGAATGAGCAGTAGTGCTGTTTGTCTCTTTTAATTTGATCCCTAAACTTTACAATTGAACCCCTAATCAGCCCTATTTTTTTTGATGGTTTGCAATTTCACCTTTACCTTTTTCAATTAGACACTTGAATTTCATTAGTTTTTACAAAGTGATCCTTGGTCTCGGATTTCTTTAATGTAGTCCTCAATTGACCTTAAACTTTTAAATTCCTTTCAATTAAGCCCCTGATTGCACTAATTAGGCTATCCAAAGTTTTAATTGGGTCTATGATCTTCCAATTATTGCAAATTGACTCGAATTAGGCCTTCAAACTTATTCTTCTTCAATTGAGTCCTTAATTGACTCAACAAGACCCATTAAAAGTTTAATTAAGTTCTTGAATTTAATTAATTCTTCCATTTTGGCCAAATTGACTTTCAAACTTAATAAGTACTTCAATTAAGTCCTTAATTAAGTCAATTAAACCCCTTTAAAAGTTTAATTAAGCTCTTAAACTTAATTAATTCTTTAAATTTTGGTTAAGTTGGATTTCAACCTTAAACTTTGTTTCAAATAA